>Ga0209471_1001357_pt1 | contig 14652 bp, 10 predicted proteins | sample GraSoiAngelo_128_FD_185885 | JGI IMG/M metagenome (GOLD analysis project Ga0209471, IMG submission 185885) | Grasslands soil microbial communities from the Angelo Coastal Reserve, California, USA - 14_0927_12_20cm (SPAdes) (version 2) | ecosystem: Environmental > Terrestrial > Soil > Grasslands ...
CCGCCGAGCAAGTCGCGCAGCGCACGAGCGACATCGTGTGGCTGGTGGAAAAAGACGTGACTCTGGCCAACGGCCAGGTGACCAAGGCGCTCGCGCCGCAGCTTTATGTGCGCGTCAAGAATGGCGACCTCGACGGTTCGGGTGCGCTGATTGCCGGCAACGCGGTGGACCTCGACCTTTCGGGCGACTTGACGAACGCCGGCACGATCGCCGGCCGAAGCGTGGTGGCGCTCTCCGCGGAGAACGTAAAGAACCTCGGCGGCCGCATCTCGGGCGAGGACACGGTCGTGCGTGCGCGCGTCGATCTCGACAACCTGGGCGGCAGAATCGACGCTGCCAGGAACCTCACCGCAACTGCCGAGCGCGATCTCAATGTGGTGTCCACCACCCGCGAGAGCCAGAACTCCCAGGGCAGCCGTACCAACGTGAGCCGCGTGGCGGGCTTGTACGTCTCAGGCGCAGGCGGCTCGCTCACTGCCGCTGCCGGGCGTGATGTGAACCTCACCGCCGCCCAGGTGGTGAACACCGGCGAAGGCGGCAGCACCACGATTGCCGCGGGCAACAACCTGAACCTCGGCACGCTCAGCGAAGCGAGCCGGCAGTCCATTGTCTGGAACAGCAAGAACTATCGCTACGATACGAGCCGCACTGAGGTCGGCACGGCGATTCAAGCAAGCGGCGATATCCGGCTCGCTGCAGGCAATGACCTGAACGCCAGAGCCGCGAGCGTGAGGAGCGAGCAGGGGGGAGCGACGGCCACAGCCGAGCGCAACATCAGCTTGACTGCGGGCGAATCGACCCGCACTGTCGACGAGGCGCACCAGGTAAAAGGGAGCAATGGCGCGTTTTCCTCCAAGACCGTCACCACGCGCGACACGCTCTCGGAGACGCAGGCTCTCGGCAGCACGATTTCCGCCAACACGGTGGATCTCCAGTCCGGAGCCGATCTCAGGCTGAGCGGATCGAATGTCGTGGGAACCCAGGATGTGGGCCTCGTGGCGCTGCGAAACATCGCGATCGAGGCCGCGCAAGACGTGACCAACGCGAGCCACTTCAAAAAGGAACAGACGAGCGGCCTATTCAGCTCAGGCGGCGCGAGCATCAGCTTCGGCGCCCAGAGCCAAAGCCGGGAGAATACCGACACGCGCAGCACCGCGGCGGCATCGACGGTGGGAAGCGCAGAGGGCAATATTGCCATCCAGGCGGGCAACGCGTACCGCCAGGTCGCAAGCGACGTCGTCGCGCCGAGCGGCAACATCGACATCACCGCCCGATCGGTCGATATCCTGGAGGCGCAAAACACCAGCATCCTCAAGCAATCGACCGAGTTCAGGCAATCCGGGCTGACGCTAGACCTGAGCAGTCCAGTGCTTACGGCCATCGAGACCGGCCGGCAGATGTCGCAAGCCTCAAGCCAAACCAAGGATTCGCGGCTGCAAGCGCTCGCCGCAGCCACCACCGCGCTCGCCGCGAAGAAAGCCTATGACGCCGTAGCCCGAGATCCGAGCAATGCTGGCGGCATCACGCTCAGCCTCTCGGTCGGCCTGAGCAAGGCCCGAAGCACGACCGCGCAGACAAGCAGCAATGCGGCAGGCTCCACGGTGTCCGCAGGCGGCGACGTCAGCGTCAGCGCCAGGGGTGCAGGCGCCGACTCCGACATCACGGTGCGGGGCTCGACGATCACAGCAGGCAATAACATCTCGCTCAAGGCCGAAAGCGATGTGAACCTGCTTGCGGCGAGGAACACGAGCGAACTTCGCAGCGCGAGCAGCAGCATCAGCGCGAGCCTCGGCGTCGGTTTGGCAGCCGGGAAGGAGACCGGAGTGACCGTCGACGCCGGAGTCGCCGGCAGCCGCGGCAAGGCGAACGGTGACGACCTGACGTGGACCAACACGCGCGTCGATGCCGGTAACATTCTTAAGCTCGACTCAGGCAGCGACACCACGCTCAAAGGCGCGGTCGCGAGCGGCAGGCAGGTCGCCGCCAACGTCGGCGGCAACCTCAACATCGAGAGCCTGCAGGACACGAGCCGCTATACCAGCAAGGAGACGAGCGCCGGGGTGAGCGTGAGCCTGTGCATCCCGCCGAGCTGCTACGGCTCATCGAGCGGCGTCAACTTGGCTCAGGGCAACCTGCGCAGCGACCTTGCAAGCGTCACCGAGCAGTCGGGCATCAAAGCCGGCGATGACGGCTTTCAGGTGACGGTCAAAGACAACACCGATCTCAAGGGAGCGGTGATTGCTTCAAGCGACAAAGCTGCAGCCGAAGGCAAGAACTCGCTCACCACGGGAACGCTCATCCAAAGCGACATCCAGAACAATGCCGAGTACTCGGCTCAGAGCGTCAGTGTCGGAATAGGCTATGGCGGCGACGGTTTTAGCGGCAGCGCCATGGCGATGAACGCGAGCGACCGCGAGCGCAGCACGACGCGGAGCGGCATCAGCGGCGGGCAGATCAGCATTACGGACGAGGTTAAGCAGCAGGCGCTGAACGGTACCGGGGCGGCTGCCGCGGTCGCGAGCATCAACCGCAATGTCTCAAGCGACAAAGACACCAGCAATGCGCTCAAACCGATCTTCAACGAGGAGGAGATCAGGGCGGGGTTTGCGATTACCGGAGCTTTTGCGCGCGAAGCGGGCACCTTCCTGGTAACCCGAGCCAAGGAAGCCGACGCAAAGAAAGACCAAGCCGACAAAGCCGAGCAACAGGCCAAAGATCTCAATAGCCCCTTGAGCGATGAACAACGCCAGGCGCTGCGCGATCAGGCTATCGGGCTGCGCAATGAGGCGCAGGCGATTACCGACAACTGGGGCCCAGGGGGCACTTACCGTCAGATCACTACCGCCTTAATGGCCGCCGCGAGCGGCAACGTGAGCGCGGCGAGCAGCGAGTTCGCGCGGAACATGGTGGTCAATTACGTGCAGCAGCAGGGCGCGGCGTACATCGGCAAGCTGGTGGCGGCGGGAACGCTCGAGGAAGGCAGCGCCGCGCACGTTGCGCTGCACGCCATTGTCGGCTGTGCCGGGGCTGCGGCATCGAGCCAAAGCTGCGCGAGCGGCGCCGCGGGGGCTGCAGCAGCGAGCCTGCTCACGCGCTTGTTCAGCGACCCGAGCCCCGACGAGACCAACCGCGAGCGCGAAGCCAAGCGCGACCTGATCGCGGCCATCGTGACCGGCATTGCTTCTACGCAAAACAGCGGTGCGTCCACGGCCACGAATGCCGCGATGGCGGCCGTCGACAACAACTGGCTCGCCACCCAGCAGATCGTGCAGAGAAACAAGGAGATCGCCCAGGCGAAGACCCTGCTCGAGCAGATCAAGGTGGAAGGCAAGTGGGCCCTCATCTCCGGCAAGCAGAATGTGCTCACGAGTAGCGGCGTAGGTTTGGGGCTCGCCGAGGCGGGTTGGAACGATGTCAAAGGTCTTGCCGAGTTCCTGATCGATCCGGTGACCGGATTCAAGGGACTCAAAGAGATCATCGCCAATCAGGATACGTTTGGCGACGCGATGTTCGCGGCGCTCGACGCGAAGATCACGCGGATGCAAAACGCGCTCGAACATGGCGGCGATCAAGCCGCCTTCCAGTTCGGCAAAGACCTGGGCGAAGTGATCTGGCAGGTGGGCAGCATCGCCGCCGGCGCAGGGGTTGCGGCCGAGGCAGGCGTCGCGCTCGCCAAAGCCGGAATTAGCGTCGGCAGCAAAGGCCTAGAAGCGCTTTCTGGCCTGGCCAAGTTTGACAGCCTGGTCGCCAAAGGAGGTTTGTTAGCGGCAGACGGAAAACCGCTGATGGACTTCCGCGCTCTGACCAATGCTCAGAAAAGCATAGTCGGCGAATTCTCCGGTGGTAAGACGATCGAAAAGCTTCTGCCGGATGCGCAGAAAATCGGACGTTCGCCCAGTATTGGACAACAAGGTCTCGACGATCTATACAAGGTCAAGCGCCCGGACGTAGATTATGTATTGGTTGAGTACAAGTTTGGCACTTCCGAGCTGAAACTGACCGACGACGGTTTGCAGATGAGCGATCGGTGGTTGAAGGGATTGAACACCGGTAAGGATCGAATCTTGCAGTCGGTTGGGAGTCCTGCCGAAGCTGCAATGATTGATGATGCAATTGCACAAGGTCGTGTAGAAAAATGGCTTGTTCATACCGATCCATTAGGAAACGTGACTATTGGCGTGCTTGGCAAAGACGGCAGATTGTTGATGCAGCAGAGCTCTAAACTAATTGGAAGTACAAAATGATTCGAGACGCTCTGAAGAACGTTGCGTACTTCGATCGTTGGATAGATTTCTATGCCAAGGACATCGAACATAAACAGCAATTCTCAAAACAGCAATTTGCCGACGAAAGCTATCGGCCACAATACGTCTACAAAATCTCAGAGCATTGCCTGAGTTTGTTGCTACAGCGTTACTCTCGAGGCGACCCGATAGCAGAGCTGCCTCAATACTTCGATCCCTTGGTCCATCACTGGGAAGAAGCCGAACGGTTGGGTAAACATGTCTGGACTGAAAAGCAGCAATACACCCGTCACGCTTGGGCCGTGAATCTCGACCATTACATTGATTGCTTCTGGCTGGTTGGTCTGGGGCTGGCGCTAGACATCTCTGATGATTTGTGGCAACGCCTACTTGCCCTGGTCGGTAACGAAGGCGAAGACGAACTATTGGATCGTGTCATTGCGAGGCGTCAACCAGACCGCAAGATCGGAACCAAGCTCTGCTATCCCAAGCCGTATCGGAGACTGCTGGAGGCCGTCAACGCTCCCAAAGATAGGCAAGCGCAGCTTCTGTTCGCCTTCGTGGATAAGTGGTACGCCGAGTTGAATCGGCCTCCGAAGAAAGGCTTGTCGGAGCAAACGGCGATGTACGACCGGCCATATTGGTATACGTACCATACCTTGGAAGGTGGGTACTTTGGCTACTGGTGCGTGGAAGCGGTAGCTGCCGTCAAGGCCTTCGGGCTGGACGATAGCCTGTGCCTCGGGCACCCAAACTATCCCGGTGATTTGCTGCGACCCGACGGGCCGACGACGCATGTGGCACAGCCGCAAGAGCGCTCAACGTCAGCGCAGCAAAGACCTGAGGCGACAGGAGCAGGAGAAGCGTCCGTGGCGAGCCGGCTGGCTCGTCTGTTCCACAAAAGATAGCTAGCAGACTCGCTTCTCCAGGGCATGTCCGCCACAGGCCGGTGTGTCAATTTTCGATGTTGATTCGCGGCTGCAAGCGCTCGCCGCAGCCACCACCGCGCTCGCCGCGAAGAAAGCCTATGACGCCGTAGCCCGAGATCCGAGCAATGCTGGCGGCATCACGCTCAGCCTCTCGGTCGGCCTGAGCGAGGCCCGAAGCACGACCGCGCAGACAAGCAGCAATGCGGCAGGCTCCACGGTGTCCGCAGGCGGCGACGTCAGCGTCAGCGCCAGGGGTGCAGGCGCCGACTCCGACATCACGGTGCGGGGCTCGACGATCACAGCAGGCAATAACATCTCGCTCAAGGCCGAAAGCGATGTGAACCTGCTTGCGGCGAGGAACACGAGCGAACTTCGCAGCGCGAGCAGCAGCATCAGCGCGAGCCTCGGCGTCGGTTTGGCAGCCGGGAAGGAGACCGGAGTGACCGTCGACGCCGGAGTCGCCGGCAGCCGCGGCAAGGCGAACGGTGACGACCTGACGTGGACCAACACGCGCGTCGATGCCGGTAACATTCTTAAGCTCGACTCAGGCAGCGACACCACGCTCAAAGGCGCGGTCGCGAGCGGCAGGCAGGTCGCCGCCAACGTCGGCGGCAACCTCAACATCGAGAGCCTGCAGGACACGAGCCGCTATACCAGCAAGGAGACGCTGAGCACGGAATGCGGACCGGGGATTGGCCCATCCGTTTCCACATCGGTGCTTACGTAGATTTCTGGTTTTCCCATAGTCATTACGAGCTTGGGCGCAGTTGCGGCAGGAACCAAGCCGCGCCGCCTACCAGGAGTGCCGGCAGCAGCCACAGGGCGACGCTCGCCAGTTCCGAAGCCGTTGCATGCCCAAGCGCATGGCGCAGCTCATGGCTGCGATCCATCATCCAATGCCACCCTTGATGGCCCACGACAGCGGAGAGGACGAGCACGCCGAGCGACGGGCCGAGTGCGCGATCGACGAGCCAGCGCAATGCCGTGAAAGCGAGCGCCAGGCTCGCCACCTCGCTCAGCGCAACGCCGAGGTTGAAGAACAGAACTGACATGAAGGTATGAGTGCCCGCGAATTGCGAGGCGTGGGCGAGCAGCTCGCCCACGCCGAAGCCGCCGAGAGCGCCGACGAGCGCGCTGATGAACCAGCGACGGCGCAGACTAGGGGCGGCGAGGTTGCCGATCGCGAGAAGCAGGATCAGCGCCGCAAGGCTGGCATCGAAGAGCGGCGCGAGCCATCCTGTGCCGGTGAGCGCTCCTTCCGCGCTGGCCGTCAAGGTCAGTGCCTGCAACCCGGCCAGCATAGCGACGAGGGCAAGGAGGCTTTGGAACTGGCGGAAAGGCGCTATCAGGCAGACGAGAAATGCGAAGCGATCGATTGCGAGCGGGCCGCTGAAGCCAGCTTTCAGGAAGAGCCAGGCGGCTTCGTGCCAGCGCGGATCGAGCGCGATCTGGCCGGAGCCGCCGGCAAACACATACGAGCGGGCGGGGCCGTTGACGGTCAGGTACTCGAGCCGTAGCTTGAGCCGCCTGCCGAGCTCGGGCGCCACGTTCATACGAACCGAAAGATGCGGGTCGGAGGAGCGCAGCGGATATTCGAGCTCCGTGTCGAAGAAGCCCTGGTTCCAGAAGAGATCCGTCTCTACCGGGAGCGGCGGACCATCGAGAGTTGCGCGCGCGGTCGCATAGCTCGTGAACGAGCGGTCGGACAGAACGGAGATCCTCGCCTTGCGCGCAACGGGGATCAGCGCAATGCCCTCGTCGCGCAACTCGATCTGGCGCGCGGTGGCCGCGGCGACCCGTTTAAGCTTGTCATCGATGCGCGCGAGATCGAGATAACCCGGCCCGCGCTTCGGCAGCCCGAAACTCGAAAGGAGGACGAGCGGCACCCGGACGAGCAAGCGCAGGCGGCCATCCTCAGGCTTGGCAAAACCCTGCAGGAGAATTTCTGGCGGAAGGTCAGCGCCGTTCGCGACAGCCCATCGAGGGACGGCGAGGACCGCGAGAACCGCGATCGACCACAGGTACGCGCGGAGCGAGCGCTGCACGGCGGCCGGAGCTCCAACGCCTCCGGCCGTCGCGCTACGTCTCAATCGTCGCAATTCCCGTTGCCGTGACTTCTACCATCATCGTTATCGCAGTTCTTCAGCATGAACTTCTGCACGCGCCGGCCGCCAATCGTCTCGCCCACGTACATATTGCCCTTCGAGTCGATCGCCATCATGTGCAGGAACGTGAATTCGCCGGCCATGTGCCCGGGCCGCCCAAACCCGCTCAAGATCGCGTTCGGAAGTCCGGCGAGGGCCGCCCCGTGGTTGAAGATCCACATGACCTCGTTTCCGCCGTCGGACTCGTACATGAAGGTCTGCTTGCGGTCCGGCGAGAAATCGACGTCCCACGCCGAGCCGGCCACCCCGAGCGCGGCTGTCCCGGGGATCACAGGAATAGCCCGCACAAAAGTGCCGTCCTTCTGGAAGACGTTGATCCGGTCGTTGCCGCGATCACACGCATACACGAGCCCGTTCTTGCCGAGCACGACGCAATGCGGATGGCCGCCGTCACCGGCGGTGAACTGACCGGCGCCCGTGCCCACGCCGCCCATCTGGCGCAAGAACGTCCCGTTCTTGTCGAAGACGACCACGCGGTGGTTGCCGTAGCCATCGGCGATGTAGACGTCCCCGTTGGAAGGATCCACGGCGATGTCCGCCGGCAGGTTCAGGAGGCTGTGACTGCTGCCGGTCGCCATGACGTTCGTACACGCCGATGTCGGCGTGTCACAGACGAACTTGGTTCCGATCTGGAGCAGCAGGTGTCCGTCGTGGCTGTACTTCTGGACCACACCGTCCCCGTTGCCGCCGATCCAGACGTTGTCTTCGAAATCGACGAAGCAGCCGTGGATGCCGTTCGGCAACACTGCGTTCTTGCCCGCGTTCGGGCCAGTCTGCACGATCGAGGCGTCACCCCACGCATTGACCACGCTGCCGTCCGGGTCGAACTCGATGACCGGGGGAGAAGCTTTGGATTTTGCGGGCTGACCCGCCACCCCCTCGGGCGAGACCAAACCGCCCGTTTGAAAGCCGCGGGTCACGATGAAAACGTGATCCTGCGAGTCGATACAGGTGCCACCCACCTCACCCGTCACCCAATTATCGGGCAGCGGCTTGGGCCAGAACGGATCGACCTGGAAGGCCGGCGCAGCGAGCCGCTTCTCACTCTTGGCAGGCTCGATGCTGAGGAGCCCAAGGCCAACCGCTAAACCAAGTCCGATGGCTCCCAAATGGACGTATCGCTTGCTCGCCATAATGCCCCTCGCTGGTGACCGAAGCTTGTCGGTGAGCGCACAGTATGGCTGTGTGCGCAAGCGCGAGACATTAGACTGAGTCATCAATTCATTGGGTTTTGGAATTAATATGCCGGCGCGCTATCCCGAGCGCATCGTCTGCCTCACCGAGGAGACCACCGAGACGCTGTACCTCCTCGGCGAGGAGCGCCGCATTGTCGGCATCTCCGGCTACACCGTGCGGCCGCCGCAGGCGCGCCGCGAAAAGCCGAGGGTGTCTGCGTTCCTTTCGGCGAAGACCGACAAGATCCTCCAGCTCAAGCCAGACCTGGTGATCGGGTTTTCCGACCTGCAGGCCGACATCGCGCGCGAGCTCGCCAAGGCCGGCCTCAACGTCATGCTCTTCAACCAGCGCTCGGTGGAGGAGATTCTGAGCATGATTCTGGTTTTGTCGTCCGTGGTCGGAGTGAGCGACCAAGGCGTTCAACTGGTCAAACAGCTCGAGAGCGGTCTGGCAGGAATCCGGACTGACGGGAACAGACTTCCCAAAAAACCGAAGGTCTATTTCGAGGAATGGGACGAGCCGATGATCAGCGCGATCCGCTGGGTGAGCGAGCTCATCGGCATCGCCGGCGGCGAAGACGTTTTTTCAGAGCTTTCGCTTTCTCACGCCGCGAGCGGTCGCGTGATCGCGGATCCCCAGGCGGTGGTAGGAAAACGCCCGGACGTGATCCTGGGTTCCTGGTGCGGCAAGAAGTTCCGCCCCGAGCGGGTCGCGGCGCGGCCGGGCTGGCACGCCGTACCCGCCGTGCGCGACGGCGAGCTGCACGAGATCAAGTCCTCCGAGATCCTGCAGCCCGGTCCCGCGGCGCTCACCGACGGCGTGCGCCGCATTCATGCCATCCTCGCCGACTGGGCTAGGCGGCGTTCGCCTTAGGCGCGTGGAAAATAGGGTTGCGGCGACGCAATCTCGATGCCGCGCTCGTCATAGGCGTTCTTGAGCCGCCTGAGGAACTCGCGGCGCACGTTCCATTGCTCGATCGGTGGCGCGACGCGGATGCGGCTGCGCAGGATCACCGCGGAATCCGCCAGGCGCTCGACCCCCAGCACTTCGATCTCTCCCGCGAGCTTTGCCGTCCAGGCCGGATCGCTCTTCAGCCCCTGGCCGAGCTCGAGCATGACCGCGAGCGCCTTGTCGATGTCCGCCTCGTACGCGATTCCCACCTCGATCACTGCGTGGGCGTAGCCGCGCGTGCGGTTGGTGACGACCTTGATTTCGCCGTTCGGCACGAAATGAACGTGCCCTTCGAAATCGCGCAGCCGCACGTAGCGCAGCGTGACCTCCTCGACGAGGCCGGCCTTGCCCGCGACTTCGACCACGTCGCCTTCGCGCACCTGATCGTCGAGCAACAGGAAAAAGCCGTTGACGTAGTCCTTGATCAGGCTCTGCGCGCCAAAGCCGATGGCGACCCCGGCGACACCTGCGGTGGCGAGGATCGGCGCAATGGAAATGCCCAGCTCGTCCAGCACCAGCGTGCCGGCGACGATGACGATGACCACCGCGGCGGCATTTCGGAACACGCGCACCAAGGTCTCGACGCGCGCGACCTCGTCGCTGCCCGTGCGCCGCGCCAGGTAGGAACGCAGGACGCGCAGCAGGCGCGCGGCGATCGCCTGCAGCCCCCACGCGAGCACCAGGATTACGAGGATGCGCAGCGCATGGAAGGCGGCGAGCTTCGCGTCCGCATCGAGCTCCTGGAAGCCGAAAAAAACTTCTTTCAGTGCAGCCCTAGCGAAGCCTCGATGTTGCGCACCATGGCCACCAGGCGCGGCCCGAGGTCGTCCTCGAGCTGCCCCTTCTTCACGATGAACGCCGGGACGGCGCAGTTGAACGACACGATCTCGCCGTCGACGGTGCGCCGCATCGGCACGCCCACGCCGTACACCTCGCGGCGCAGCTCGCCCATCGAGGCGCAAAAGCCGCGCGCGCGGATATCCTCGAGGGACTTGTCGATCGAGGGGCGGAATTTGCGGTGCGCCTCGGGCTCCTTGACCTTCATCTGGTTGAGCACCGCTTCGCGCTCGGGCGGCGTGCAGGCGGCGAGGAACGCCCGCCCGATCACCGATTGTGAAATCGGCACGGAAGTGCCGATATCCGGGAGCGTGGTGATGCCGTTGCCGCTGCGGCAGGACTCGACGTAGACCATGTTCAGGCGGTCGCGCACGCCCATCGACACCGAGCCGTTGCAGTAGTCGGCGAGCTCCTTCATGAGCGGCCGTGCGACCTGGCGCACGTTCATCGAGGCGAGCAGCGGATAGCCGATCGACAGCACCGCCGAGCCGAGCTGGTACTTGCCAAGGCGCATGTTGTGGCGCAGGTAGCCGAGCTTGGTGAGGGTGTAGGTGAGGCGCGAGACCGTCGGCTTGGGCAGCCCGGTGCGCACCGAGATCTCTTTGTTGCCAAGCAGCGGCTCGAGCGGCGTGAAGCAACGCAGCACTTCGAGGCCGCGCGCGAGCGTGGTGGCAAACTGGCGATCGCCTTCGTGCTCGTAGCTGAAGGTTGCGGCGGGCTGGGAAAGCGGTACCGCGGGTTCAGGTGCGCCCATCGAAGCCTCTCCTCGGTCGACTCGTGTGGGAAGTGCAGCGGAATGTTTCGCGTTTCGATATTCTGTCGCCGCGCCCTTGTATGTCAACTTAGTCGTATCGGATTTCACATAGTGAAATAAGAGGTGGCTTCTCTTTTCGAGCTGAACGGCAAGGTTGCGCTGGTGACCGGCGCGACGCGCGGCATCGGCAGATCGATTGCCGAGGAGCTGGCGCGCGCCGGGGCCCGGATTGCGCTTTGCAGCAGGAAAGCCGAGGCCTGCGAAGAGGTGCGTAAGGAATTCGAAAACAAGGGCTTCGAGGTGCTCGCGCGGCCGTGCAACGTCTCGCGCCGCGAGGAGCTGCAAGCCCTGGTGGACGAAACCCTCGAGCGGTGGCGCCGCATCGACATTGTCGTGGCAAACGCCGCCGTGAACCCCTATTTCGGCCCGCTTACGGGGATTTCGGACGAGGCTTTCGACAAGATTCTTGCCACCAACGTGAAGAGCGTGCTGTGGCTCGCCGGCATGACTCTTGCTGGGATGGCGGAGCGCGGCGGCGGCAGCTTCATCGTCGTCGGTTCGATCGGCGGGCTGCTCGCCAACACCGTGATCGGCGCCTACGGCATCTCCAAGGCCGCCGACCATCAGCTGGTGCGCAATCTCGCGGCCGAATGGGGGCCGAAGAACATCCGCGTGAACGCGATCGCTCCCGGGCTGGTGAAGACCGAGTTCGCCCGCGCGCTGTGGGAGGACGACAAGCGGCGCAACGAGCGCATCCAGGCGACGCCTCTGCGGCGGCTCGGCGAGCCGCGCGACATCGGCGGCATCGCGGTGTTCCTCGCCTCTGACGCCGCAGCGTTCATCACCGGGCAGTGCATCATCGCCGACGGCGGCGTTACCATCCTGTAGGGACGAGGTACATCCGCGCCATGGACCTGAACTACTCAGCCGAGGAGCTCGCCTTCCGCGACGAAGTTCGCGCCTGGCTTGGCGCGAATCTGCCCAAGGACTTGAAGGGAAAAGTCGACCGCTACGCGCACCTGTCGAAGGAAGACCTGCTGCGCTGGCACCGCATCCTCGCGGGCAAGGGCTGGGTGGCGCCGGCCTGGCCCAAGGAATGGGGCGGCACCGGCTGGAACCTGGTGCAGCGCTACATTTTCGAGGAGGAGCTCGGCTACGTCGGCGCGCCGCCGCTCATCCCGTTCGGCCTGGCGATGTGTGCGCCGGTGCTCCTGCGCTTCGGCACCGAGGCGCAGAAAAAGCGCTTCCTGCCGCGCATCTACCAGGGCGAGGATTTCTGGTGCCAGGGCTATTCCGAGCCCGGCTCGGGGAGCGACCTCGCCTCGCTCAAAACAAAGGCCGTCAGAAAGAACGACCAGTATGTCGTCAACGGCCAGAAGATCTGGACCACGCTCGCGCACTACGCCGACTGGATCTTCTGCCTGGTGCGCACCGACCCGACGAGCGAGAAGCCCCAGGAAGGCATCTCGTTCCTGCTCATCGACATGAAAACGCCGGGAGTCAGCGTACGCCCGCTCATCCTGATGGACGGCGCGCACGAGGTGAACGAGGTGTTCTTCGACGACGTGGCCGTGCCGGCGGAGAACCTGGTGCACGAGGAAGGCAAGGGCTGGACGGTGGCGAAGTATCTCCTCGGCTACGAGCGCATGAACACCGGGCGCATCGGCGAGTCCAAGCGCCAGCTCGCGCGCCTCAAGGAATTTTCTTCCGGAAAATTCAATGACGTCAGATTCCGCGACCGATTGTCGCGGGTGGAAGTGGAGCTTGCGGCGCTCGAGATCACCAACCTGCGCTTCCTCGATCGCATGCGCCGCACCGGCCAGCCGCCCGGCGCCGACGTGTCGATGCTGAAGATCAAGGGCACCGAGATCCAGCAGGCGCTCGCCGAGCTGATGATGCAGGCCGCGGGCCCGGCTGGTGGCGACGAGTTCGCCGCGGCACTGGGGCGGCGCTACCTCAGCATGCGCAAGACCACCATCTACGCGGGCTCCAACGAGATTCAGAGAAACATCATTGCCAAAATGACCCTGGGTCTGTGAACTTCGATTACAACGAGGAGCAGCAGCTGCTCGCCGATTCGGTGCGCCGATACCTGCAGAAGGACTACGGCTTCGAGGCGCGCAGGAAAATCCTCGCCTCGCCCGAGGGCTGGAGCGCCCAGGTCTGGTCGCAGCTCGCCGCGCTCGGCCTCACCGGGCTGCCGTTCTCGCCCGAGTACGGCGGCTTCGGCGGCGGCGCGGTGGATCTGATGGGCGTGATGGAAGCCTTCGGCGAGGCGCTGGTGGTCGAGCCTTACCTCGCCACTCTCATGGGGGCGCAGCTCGTTGCGCGCGCGGGCAGCGCGCAGCAGAAGCGCACCATCTTGCCGGCCGTCGTCGAAGGCAGGATGAAGCTCGCCTTTGCGCACACGGAAGGAAAGGAGGGCGAAAAGCTCGGCGTGGTCGGCGCGCCGCTGGCCGACAAGCTCGTTGTCTCCTGCGGCAACGCGCTTTTCCTCGCCGAGCGCGCGGACGTCAAAATGAAACCGTACCGCACCATGGACAACATGGTTGCCGCGGACCTGATCTTTTCCAGAGAGAAAGCCGCTCCCATGCCCGGCGCAGCCCAGGCGATCGAACAAACCATCGACTTCGCCACCGCGCTGGTTTGCGCCGAAGCCGTCGGCGCGATGAAATTCGCCTGCGACACCACGCTCGAGTACCTCAAGACCCGCAGGCAGTTCGGCGTGCCGATCGGCAGCTTCCAGGCGCTGCAGCACCGCATGGTGGACATGGTCATCTCGTATGAGCAGGCGCGCTCGATGGCCTGCCTCGCTTGCTCGAGGGTCGATCAGGCGCTCGATGCCGCTGCGCGCTCGCGCGCGGTGTCTGCCGCGAAGATCAAGATCGCCGACAGCGCGCGCCACATCGGCCAGGAAGCGGTGCAGCTGCACGGCGGCATGGGGATGAGCGAGGAGCTGAAGGTGAGCCACAGCTTCAGGCGGCTCACCGTGGCGGCGCAGCAGTTCGGCGACGCCGATCATCATCTCGAGCGCTTCGCTTCGCTCTAGATGGAAAACCGGCGCGTCGTGCTCGCGAGCCGCCCCGAAGGTGCGGTGAGCGAGGACAATTTCCGCATCGAGAGCGCGCCGCTGCCTGAGTGCGGCGACGGCGAGGTGCTGGTCAGGAATCTCTGGCTCTCGCTCGACCCGTACATGCGCGGGCGCATGAGCGATGCGAAAAGCTACGCGAAAGGCGTCGAGCTCGGCGCGACCATGGTGGGGCAGACGGTAGGCGAGGTGCTGGAGTCGAAAAACGAAAAAATAAAAAAGGGCGACAAGGTATTGACGCAGCTCGGCTGGCAGCTCTATGGATGTGCGAAAGAGGTCAACAAGATCGACGGCGCGCGCGCGCCGCTCACGTACTACCTCGGCATTCTCGGCATGCCGGGCATCACCGCGTACTTCGGCCTGAAGGAAATTGGCCAGCCGAAGCCGGGCGAGACCGTGGTGGTGTCGGCGGCCTCGGGCGCGGTCGGCAGCGTCGTCGGACAGCTCGCCAAGCTCTGGGGCTGCCGCGCCGTCGGCATCGCCGGCGGCCGCCAGAAATGCGACTACG
>Ga0209471_1001359_pt1 | contig 14646 bp, 13 predicted proteins | sample GraSoiAngelo_128_FD_185885 | JGI IMG/M metagenome (GOLD analysis project Ga0209471, IMG submission 185885) | Grasslands soil microbial communities from the Angelo Coastal Reserve, California, USA - 14_0927_12_20cm (SPAdes) (version 2) | ecosystem: Environmental > Terrestrial > Soil > Grasslands ...
GTCCATCCTGACATTTTTTCCTGCTCTGGTCGTAGTTGGTTCCGTTCTGGCGACCTCACACAAGACAGAAGCCTACCTTCGAGAGATTTCCTACGCCGTCGGCAGAATCCTGCCGGCTGGAAGCGCCACCGCGGTGGCTTATCTCAAGGGAACAACTCAGCGTTCGCTCGGATTGTTGGTCACGACTTCATTGCTTTCGCTGTGGACCGCGTCTGGTGTCATGATTTCCTGGATGGAGGGCTTTCGCCGCTCTTACCAGCTTCCCAAAATCTGGGGTTTGTTCAAAGAGCGCATGATTGCGTTTGCTCTGGTGATTCTTGCCGGGATTCCATTAACCTTCGCGACCATCCTCGTCGCATTTGGCAGCCGGATCGAGACTCGTATCCTGTTTCACCTGGGGCATGAGTTCGGACCATACATTCTTTTATTGTGGACCGCGGTGCGCTGGCTGATCGCCGGACTGACGAGCATCGCTGTGATCGCTCTCATCTATCACAATGCGGTGCCGCGTACTCAGCCCTGGCACAGCGTGCTTCCGGGCGCCACGCTGGCCACCGCGGTTTGGTTCGGTGCTACGGCGCTATTTGGTTGGTACCTGCAGCGCTATGCGGATTACAGCATCATCTACGGTTCCCTGGGTGTGGGCATCGCGCTGCTGGTTTGGATGTACATGATCTCCCTGATCATCCTGGTGGGCGCGGAGTTCAATGCCATGCTTTACCCTCGAGCAATGTTAGGCCGCGAACTCAGGGAAATGAGTGGCTCGACTCAGAGCACCCCATGAGGCGGTCGAGTCGGGCCAAAATCTATCTCACTGCGAATCTGAATCAGGAACAAATGAAAGCCGGCAAGTCTGACCTCGTTTCAGGAGATCTCCCCAGGGGAGTGGTTCCGACCTCTTCCCCAAGCCTCCGTCGGGCCAAGATCATTTGTACTGTTGGGCCGGCGTGCGATTCCGAAGCGATGCTGCGCGAACTGATGCGGCTGGGAATGGATGTTGCCCGGCTGAATTTTTCTCACGGTACCCATCAAGAACATGCGCGCAATATCCAGCGATTGCGACGCGCTGCCGAAAAGGAAAGTCGCAGCATTTGCATCTTGCAGGATTTACAAGGTCCCAAAATTCGCACTGGAAGGCTCAAGGGACACGATCCAGTCTTGCTCAAGAACGGATCGCGAGTCACGATTACACCTCGAGATGTTTCCGGCACTCCCACTCTAATCTCAACCACTTTTGCGGATCTTTCCCGCGAGGTTCGTCCGGGTTCGCGGATTCTGCTCTCCGATGGATTGATCGAACTTCGCGTTATCCGCATTCGTGGCGAGGACATTGAATGCGAGGTGGTGAATGGGGGTTTGCTGACCGAACATCAGGGCATCAATCTTCCCGGAACTGCGCTTAAGATTCCCGCTCTGAGCGCCAAAGATCGCAAGGATCTTGAGTTTGGACTCAACCACGGTGTGGATATTGTGGCGCTTTCGTTTGTGCGCTCCGCTGCGGACATCCGGGCGGTGAAGCAAGTCATGAGCGGTCACCGCCAAGAAGTGCCAGTGATTGCAAAGCTGGAAAAACCCCAGGCCCTGGAGCATCTGGAGGAGATTTTTGAAGCTGCCGATGGCGTGATGGTGGCTCGCGGTGATCTGGGAGTGGAGATGCCGCCGGAAAAGGTTCCGGTGATCCAGAAGCATGTGATCCGCCGTTCAATGCAGTGGCGGAAGCCGGTGATCATCGCCACCCAGATGCTGGAATCGATGATCGAGAATCCTCGGCCCACGCGCGCGGAGGCCAGTGATGTGGCCAATGCGGTATTCGATGGCACCGACGCGCTGATGCTGTCCGCTGAAACAGCCAGCGGCATGTATCCCCGCGAAGCGGTGACCATGATGTCGAAAATAGTCATTGAGGCGGAGAGCAACATGGGAGAGTTTACCCAGCCGCGACGCCGCGAACATCGCGGTCTGTCGGTCGCGGAGACGATCTGCGAGTCGATCGCGCATGCTGCGGAAGATTTGCGGATGGGAGCGATTGCGGTTTTCACTGAGAGCGGAAACACGGCGCGCTTGATTTCCAAGTATCGTCCCCAGGCAGCAATCTACGCCTTCAGCCACCTTTTGCCGGTATGTAACCGTATGAACCTGCTTTGGGGTGTGCACCCGATGCGTCGGAAGCAGGCTCGCAGCGCGGAAGAGATGATGTCTACAGCTGAGCAGGAATTGCTGCGAAAGGGAATCATCAGGACGGGGGATGTGGTGGGAGTTGTGGCAGGCACGCAGATGGCATCGGGATCGACCAACTTTATGCGGCTGCATGTGGTGGGTGAAGGAATGGACCGCGGAGGTTCGCGCGCGCAAAAATCGTCTGCAGGTGCTAAGACCCGAGCGTAGTGTGGAACCGTTCAACGACACCTCGCTGGTTCCAGCCGTTCGCGGACTCCTGCACCGTCCGGGAGATCCCAATGGGGATGGTCTTGTGCTCACGCATGGAGCGGGATCGAACTGGAACTCGCCGTTGCTGATTGCAGTGGCAGAAAAGTTTGCCCAAGCTGGTTTGACGGTGCTACGTTGTGATCTTCCTTTTCGCCAAATCAGATCTTATGGCCCGCCACGGCCTGGCGACGCTCAGCACGACCGGGAGGGATTGAAAAATGCGATCGACAAAATGAAAAGGCTGGTTTCCGGCCGGATATTTCTTGGAGGACACTCTTATGGCGGGAGGCAGGCGACGATGCTCTGCGCCGATCAATCGGGGCTTGTGCATGGTCTAGTTTTACTCTCCTATCCTCTTCACCCGCCACGCAAGCCAACTCAGTTGCGCACTCAACATCTGCCCAAATTGCAAACACGCGCCTTGTTCGTCCACGGGACGCGCGATCCGTTCGGATCGATTGAGGAGATGGAAGCGGCGATCAAGCTGATTCCATCGAAAGCGGAGTTGCTGCCGGTGGAAGGCGCGGGGCACGATTTGGGATTCAAGGGGAAAACGAAGCGACAGGATTTGCCTGCGGCAATCTCTACGGCGTTTCATAGCTTCTTCGGCTAGTTTCTGTGTCTGGACTACACCTATAAATTGCCTGTGCGGCGGTGGCGAGTGAAATCGCGACGGTTTGCTCGACAACCAATTCCTAGCGGAACGGCCACATGAGGGCATCCGACGCAGGCTCGACATTGCCGTCGTTCGTGAACAGCAAACCTTCTGCATATATTCTGCCCACAGCTCCAATAGACAAGAATGTTGGCTGCGACCACGTGTGAACCAACGCTTGGCATACGATGAGCGTTGCGCCCGCACTAGCCCCTAGCTTGTACGTTCCGAACGTGACGCGGTGTCCCTCGACAATCTGCTCTTCGAACAATTCAGTTGGAATCGCGGCCACATCGGCAGGTAATCGACTGCGCCAATTGGCTAGTTTTCGTGAATCGCGTCGCAGACGCGTTCTTCAACTGCGCTGCGATACGCCTCTTGGCAGTTGCACCGTCCTATTGCAATTCGAAACGCCATCGTTTCCCGACGGTGATGCTACTCAGAATTATGGATTGGCGCGGCTATTAACGAGGCCATCCTGAGATAGCTTCTAGACTAATTCACCCACCCGGACTTACTTCCACCATTCTTCTTGTCGGCGTCCTCCGGAGGGATATAGTTGCCGTGCTCGTCAAAGGTGACCTTGCGATCGTGTTTGCGCATGTAAACTTCGAACTTTCTCGCTGCTCGGCGGCGCTTCCACCGGTAGTAGGAGTTGCGAAGTCCGAAATAGCGCTCTGAGGCGTCGAACACTAGTCCGCGGCGGGGCACGAACTTGACATAGAGAAAGCCGAAGAGCAATCCACCGAGGTGGGCGAAGTAGGCGATGGCTTCTCCATGCCCGGGGGTGGCAGCGCCAATCGCACTCACTAGCGCGATAAAAGCTATGCCGGCGACGAAATACTTGGCGCGGATGCTAATGGGAATCGGGAACAGCATGATTTCGCGATCGCCATAAATCAGTCCGAATGCCATCAGAATGCCGTAGATGCCGCCCGAGGCGCCAACCGTGATGGTTCGCGGCGTGACGCCGCCGATTCCCGTGTAAGCAATGGCGACCGTAGTCAAGGCCGCGCCGACCACGCAGAAGAAATAAAACTCCAGGAATCGTTTGTGTCCCCAGTCCGATTCAAATTGCGCGCCGAACATCCAAAGCGCCAGCATATTGAATAACAGGTGAAACAGGCCGCTGTGCAGGAAGGAATACGTAGCCAGTTGCCAGATCCAGCCGTGAGTGACCAGTTGCGGGATCAAACCGAAGATCGAAAAAATCAGGTTGCCTACTTCGGGCGCAAGGGCTTGGAGCAACCTGATGAGCAGGTATACACCGGCATTGACAATAATGAGCCACTTCACTGCCTTGGTGAAGGGAGGCAGGCTTAACGAGAGGGTTCGTCCGCTAGGCATGGAAATTGATGTCGCTTCTGCGTCTTACTAATCTTAACAGGCTATGCGGTCATCGCTCTGGCAACGGGACGACCGGCAAACTTCTGTGCCCTTCTTTATCGACCGCTCGAACGGCGAAGATTACATTGTCTTTCGAGATGGGCAGCGTCGTCTTCGTCACGTTTCCAACGGGTTGCGTATGTTCCCATTCCGCACTCGTGGTAGCTCGCCACAGCACTTCGTAAGCATCGGTCCGACTGCCAGGCGAAGGCTCCCACGTCAGGGTTGAGTCGTTCTCGAGTTCTTTGGTCACAAGGCGGACTTTGTCAGGAGGAGCAGGCGCCGACGCCAGTGACGCCAGAGTCGCCGCATTCAGACGAGACACGTTCGCCACGTAGTCGAAATTCACGAACTTGGGAACATCACCGTATTCAATACCATTTTCCGTTCGTACATTTTGGTGCTGGTGATGGTAATCCTCGCGATACTCGGTGAAGCGGACCGCCGCAAATCCTTGCTGATTAAAAGAGATGTGATCGCCGCCGCGAAGATAGCGGTCCAGGCGGAACACCAGCGTCGGCTTTAGGCCTACTACATAAGTACGTCCGACTTCGCCGACGTACCGGGCAATCTGGCGGGATGGGGAATCACTCTCTCCACCGAGATTGCGTATGAGCTTCAATTCGGTGTCCGTGGCTGCACTCGGCACGCCTTCGGAAAAGACGCGCACCACACTCGGGTCCTGCTGCGAGTTGCGGTCGCCACCTACGATGTCGTTGTTGAGCACGGCTTCAATGTTCCATCCTTCAGACTTCGCCATCTGAGCGAAATGATGGCTGCCGTTCAGGCCCTGCTCTTCGCCGGCAACGGTCAGAAAAATAATGGTCGCAGGAAATTTCAGCCTGCTCAGAACGCGGGCGCACTCCAGGCTTACGGCGGTGCCACTGGCGTCATCATTGGCACCGGGAGCTACGCCGGTTGTGTCCAGCGTGTCACTGTTGCGTGAATCGTAGTGGCCTGTGACAAGTACGACGCGTTTGGCATTTTCGGGATCAGTACCCTTCAGGACCGCATAAACATTGGTGATTTCGGTAGGCTTGGGGATCCGGTCGGCGGGCTGTTCGGTGAAGCTGTCGGTCTTTACCTCGAGGCGTCCGCCACAATCGCGGGAGTAGCGTTCAAACTCACTCTTGATCCACTTTCGAGCTGCGCCGATACCATGACCTGCCGCAATGGAGGCCTGATCTTGAGCGGAGAGAGTTGATCTTGTCTGAAAACTTGCCAGCTTCTCGATATTGGCTCGGATCTTCTCTGCTGAGATTTGCTTTAACGCTGCCGCGATCTGCGGGTCGGCGCTACTGGTAGTTATGGTTGGTTGGGCTGACGCTGACGCTACCGCCAAAACCAACAAAATCCATCCAAATCGCTGCGGGCAAGACGTCCTCATATCTATGAAAGCAAGATTCATATAAGCTTCATGGTTTCTTTCGACCTTTTCCCTGGTTCCGGTACAGCCAAGTTCCATGAATCGACATCTGACGCCGCATAGGAATCGAGGCGCTTGACCTTTAGCCCAGGAAGAAACTAAATATTAGCAGGGACATCTTATAGAACGGAGGCAATGATGGTTTATTGTCCTGAATGCGAGACTGATCTCGACATCGAGGAAGACGAGGTCGATGAGGGAGAAGTCGTCTCTTGTCCGGAATGCGGCACTGACTTCGAAATCATTACGATTAATCCGATCGAACTGAAACCCGTCGAAGAGGAAGACCTTGATGAGGAGGAGGAAGAAGAAGCTGAAGACGGCGATTTATCGTAGCCTTTGCATAGTTCCTCCCTCCTGCTCACCGCTCTCTCCCCGCGTTGCTCGCCGATTGCTCCTGGTTGCGCTGTTGCTTTGTCTTGGAACTGCCGTGCGTGAAGCGTCGGCTGCGGAAAAGAAATCCGAAAAACCCTACGCCCTGATTTTTGGCACTGTCTGGAGTCCCGAAAATCACACGTTGTATGGGGTTAAAGTCGAGATCCGCCGTGCGGACGATAAGAAGCCGCGCTGGGTGCTTATTTCCGACCACAACGGAGAGTTCGCTCAACGGGTTCCTGCGGGCAAGGCCGATTACCTGTTGCGGGCTAACCTTAAAGGCTATAAGTCTAGCCACCACAATGGTTTACGGGAGGGTACCGAGGTTACCGTCCACATCGAAAACGACGAGCGAACCGATGTTGGTTTGCATCTAAGATAGTAGAACCGCAGCTTGGGGAGTTGAGGCCGTTCGGGGAGGATCGACATGAAAACATATCGGGTGGCTACTGTTGCCGTGCTACTTCTGGCTGGCCTCGCCGCCATGGCGAGCCCCTATTACGACAAGGATAAGGGCGACGCAGGACGTCTGCTGATGGGCAGAGTGACCGACCATGCAGACAATCCGCTGCCATCTGCGGTTGTGTATCTTTCGAACCCGCGCAACCGGGCTGTGAAGACGTATATCGTCGGTCCGGATGGCGTTTACCGCTTCCCGGCGTTGTCCCCTAACATTGACTACGAGGTGTATGCGCAGTACAACGGCCAGAAAAGCGACACAAAGACGGTGAGTCAATTCGACAATCGGCAGCAAGTGAACATCAATCTGAAGATTGATGCGAAGTAGTTCTCGCTGCGAATAAATAAAAGGCCGCCAGAGAGATGGCGGCCTTTTTGCTTCGGCTAATCCGGAGCCGGCGGGACGCCGGCGCTGCGGTTCAGATTAGTTATTCTCGTTTCCTGCGCGCTTCCACGAGACGAGTTCGCCAATCGTTGAGCCGCCTGTGCTGGAGACGGGGTGTTTATAGGCTTCTACCTCGGTGCGTGAAGCTTCTTCGCCCACAGCACGAATGCTCAGGCCGACTTTCTTTTCTTCCGGAGTCATCTTGATAATCTTGAAATCGTGCTCCAGTCCAGGCTCGAGATGAATCGGTTGTCCGTTGGCATCCACGGCTTCCGAGTTGTGACAGAGTCCTTCGATGCCCTCGGCGATCTCTACAAATGCGCCGAAGCTGGCTACGCGCAAAACTTTTCCGTGCCGCACATCGCCAACGTGATGCTGCTGGAAGAAAGTTTCCCAAACGTCGGGCTGCAGTTGCTTGACTCCCAAGGACAGGCGCCGCTTGTCGGGTTCGATCGCCAGCACGATGGCCTTTACGCGATCACCTTTCTTCAGCACCTCTGAGGGGTGCTTAACGCGCTTTGTCCAACTGAGATTGCTTACGTGTACCAGGCCGTCGATAGCGTCCTCGATCTCGATGAACGCGCCGAAATCGGTCAGGTTGCGTACCTTGCCTTCCACGGTTGCGCCCACTGGGTACTTCTCATGTAACGCGTCCCACGGATTGCTGGCCAATTGCCGCATGCCGAGCGAGATGCGCCGCTCTTGCGGATTGACGCTGAGCACCACGCAATCCACCTGATCCCCAACGTTCACTAACTTGGAGGGATGCTTCATTCGCTTGGACCAGGTCATCTCGCTGACGTGCACCAGTCCCTCAATGCCTTGCTCGAGCTCGACAAAGGCGCCATAGTCGGTGACGCTGATCACCCTTCCGCTTACGTGAGCACCGACCGGATATCGGTGTGACGCGTCCAGCCACGGATCCGGGGTGAGCTGTTTGAATCCCAGCGAAACGCGCTGCTTGTCTTTATCGAATTTGAGCACCTTGACTTGAATCTGATCGCCTACATTCACCAGGTCTCGTGGATGTGTTAGCCGCCCCCAGGACATATCGGTGATATGCAGCAGGCCGTCGATTCCGCCCAAGTCCACGAATGCTCCATATTCGGTCAGATTCTTAACAACGCCGGTGAGCACGGCACCTTCCTCGAGGTGTTCCAGAGTTTTGGAGCGCTTTTCCGTTTGCTCTTCTTCCAGCACCTGCTTGCGCGACACAACTATGTTGCCGCGTTTCTTGTTGAGCTTAATGATCGCCACTTCAAGTTTTTGTCCCTTGGCGGCATCCAGATTACGAACCGGCCGGAGATCCGTCTGGGAACCGGGCAGGAAAGCCTTGGCCCCGAGAATGTCCACTGTGAGACCGCCCTTGATGCGTTCGACCACGGTAGCCTGGATGGGCTTTTTCTCGTTATAAGCCTTCTCAATTTCGTCCCAGGCACGCAGGCGTTGAGCCTTCTGGTGGGAAAGGTTGATGTAGCCTTCCTCGGTCTCGCCTTTATCGCGCATCACATCAATTTCGTCACCCGGCTGGAACTTGGGTTTGCCCTCGTGATCCAACACTTCAGCCAGGGGCAGCATGCCCTCAGACTTGGCGCCGATGTCCACGACGACGTTGGTCGCGGTAAGCTTCAGGACTGTGCCCTTGAGAACGTTGTCTTCGCTGGCGGCTTCTTCACTTTCCGTGGTGAAGGTTTCCAGGGCCGAAGCAAAATCTTCGGTGGTGGCGATGGTTGCTGGTTTCTCGTCGTGATGCTGAGCCATTTCGGGCTGTTGACGGGGAGTGGCGGATTCTGGAGCCGAGTCCTCAGGAGATGCCGTGCTGCGCTCGGCAAGGCTTGTCGAGCTCGAGGAGTCCTGGGAGTGGGCGCTGTTGTCGTCGAACAAGATGAGTGACCTTTCTGCGGTATTCTTCGCACATCGTGCGAGACAGATGCGGGTTATTTCGTACGGACAGCTGGCGTGAGTCTTAGGTTGTGTTGAGCCCGTCCTGGCGAACGAACTAGGACAATCCCAGCGGTCGGACTACTATACGAACCCGCTCCTGACGGCTAACCCCTCGACTATAGCAACCGCTTGTAAACAGTGTCAAACACCAACTGAGCTGGTTCGCGAATGCTTCGGAAACCCACCTTTGACCGATGGGCGCTTGGACGCTGAAAACACCAAGCACTCGGCTTTCGAGGGCTAAGTTCCGGAAGCGGCTGCCATCTGCTACTCTGCGATGCCATGGACTATCTCTGGACTCCCTGGCGATATGCCTACGTTACCGGCGCGGAGAAGGTTCCCGGCTGTATTTTTTGCGATTTACCCAAACAAGGCGATGACGCAAAAGCACGCATTGTGTATCGCGGCCAGCAATGCTACGTCGTTCTGAATACCTATCCCTACACTCCGGGGCACTCCATGATCGTTCCTTTTGCCCATCTCGATGAGCTGCAGAAACTGCCGGTCGGAGCCGCACACGAGATGATGGATATTTCGCAGAAGATGGAACATTTACTCCGTGCCCTCTATGCACCAGACGGAATCAACCTGGGGATGAATATCGGTAAAGCCGCAGGGGCGGGGGTGGCAGGACACATTCACATGCACGCGCTGCCGCGCTGGGTGGCGGACTCGAATTTTGTTTCGGTGATCGGCGAAACTCGAATATTGCCGGAAACTCTGGAGATGACTTACGACAGGATTAAAAAGGCGATGGCAACCCAGTTTTAAGCGGTAAATCTTATCGTCCTGACGTCAGGCCCGCTCCAGTAGTTTTTCCATGTCCTTTTTCGCCGATCACGTTTACCCCTAAATCTTTAGCTTTATCCAGCTTGGAACCGGCGTCGGCGCCAGCTATGACGTAGTCGGTCTTTTTGCTGACGGAAGACGATACGCGTCCTCCTGCGTCCTCAATCATCTTTTTGGCTTCGTCGCGGGCGTACCGGGTCAGAGTGCCGGTCAGTACGAACGTCTTGCCGGCAAGGGCGGTTCCCCGGTGCCTTTTTTTGCCAGTGAACGTCAAACCAGCTTTTCGCAGACGTTCCACAAGTTCGCGGTTCTTGGCTTCTTGAAAAAATTCAGCGATGCTTTGCGCAATGCGTGGTCCGACTTCGTCCACTTCCAGCAGCTCCTCTTGGGGAGCGTTCATCAGCGCCTCCATGGATCCGAAATGTTCGGCCAGGAACTGGGCGGTACGTTCGCCCACAAAGCGCATCCCCAAGCCATAGATCAGGCGCTCGAGCGGGAGTTTCTTCGAAGCCTCGATTTCATCCAGGACATTTTGCGCAGACTTCTCACCCATGCGTTCCTGTTGCAAAAGGTCTGCCTTGGTAAGTTTGTAAATGTCAGCAACGTTTTTGATCAGACCACGATCGGTGAGTTGGTTGACCAAGGCGTCTCCCATGCCCTCAATGTTCATCACGTGGCGTGAGGCGAAGTGCAGAATCGTTTCCCGAAGCTTGGCTGGGCAATTGGCATTTACACAACGGTGGTCAACCTCGCCTTCTGTGCGCACTACGTGAGTGCCGCATATCGGACATTTCTCTGGCATGTGAAAAGATTTGTGTCCACGTGGATATGCCTTGTCCTCCACGACGCGGGTAACTTTGGGGATCACATCTCCGCCGCGCTGGACCTCCACCCAGTCACCGATTTTGACGCCGAGGCGCTCAATTTCGTCCATGTTATGCAATGTGGCCCGGCTGACAGTGGTGCCTCCGATAGGCACCGGCTTGAGCATTGCAACTGGTGTGAGTTTGCCGGTGCGGCCGACCTGCACAATGATGTCTTCCACGCGAGTGATTCCCGATCGCGCGGCATATTTGTAGGCAATTGCCCAGCGCGGCGCCTTCCCCGTATAGCCCAACTCCCGCTGCAGGCTTGTGCGATCAACCTTGACGACGATGCCGTCAATTTCATAGGGCAGACTTTCGCGCTTCGGTTCCCATTGCTGGATGAATGCCCAGATTTCGTCAAAGTTTTTGCTCAGGCTTCTTCGAATATTTACTTTGAAACCCAGGGATTCGAGCGCATTCAATGTCTCCCAGTGCCGGTCAAAATAGGTTTGTCCGTTGTGGAGCAGGGAATAGCCGAAATAATCCAACCGTCGTTGCGCGGTGATGCTTGGTTCGAGTTGGCGGACGGTGCCGGCGGTGGCGTTTCGTGGATTGGCGAACAGCGAAAGACCGTTCTTTTCTCGCTCCTCGTTCATTTTCTTGAAAGCGGCAATTGGCATCAGCATTTCGCCGCGGACCTCGAAGTCCGCGGGGATTCCTGCCTTCTTAAGCGCTTCCTTCGAGATAGAAAGAGGGATGGAACGCACGGTGCGGACATTCAGAGTCACTTCTTCGCCCTCACTGCCATTGCCGCGCGTGATTCCTCGGACGAGTTTGCCATCTTTGTAGTGAAGGGCTAGCGACATCCCATCCAGCTTGAGTTCGCAAACATATTCGATTTCTTTTTTGCCGCTCAGGTCATGGACACGATGTTCCCAATTGCGCAGTTCGTCTTCGCTGTAGGTATTATCGAGCGAGAGCATGGGCGAGGAGTGTCTGACTTTCAGAAAGCCTTCGCGAGGTTTTCCGCCCACGCGCTGAGTAGGAGAATCCGCTGTTATCAGATCGGGATGCTCAGTCTCCAGCTTGATCAGTTGGTTCATCAACTGATCGAATTCTGGGTCGGAAATTTGGGGATCATCGAGTACGTAATAGCGGTACTCGTGATGACGGATCTTCTCGCGTAAGTCTTCAATCCTTTTGGACAGGTCCTTGCTCGTGGCGGGCATGACAAAAAGATTATATTCGGACCATGGTGGAGCCCGAGACAACCAGTCGCTTAGGCCATGCCAAAGGCGGCAGACGTCCTAATGCCATATTTCTTGAGGGTTACATCGCGCCGCAGCCCCCGGGTACAATAAACTGTTACGTCAGGGTCCGCGGTCCCGTTGGTGTGACAGGGACCGCCAAGAGGGGTCATGTTCGAAGTCACGGTCGAAGATTCTTTTGCCGCTGGGCATTACCTGCGCAACTACAAGGGCAAGTGCGAGAATCCGCACGGGCACAACTACAAGGTGAGGGTCACGCTTGCCGGTAAAGAGTTGGATAAGGCCGGTCTGCTGCTCGATTTCAAAGAGCTGCGCGAGGTGATGAAAGATGTGATTGATCGGCTCGATCATCAAATGATCAATGATTTGGAGCCTTTCACCGCATTAAATCCCTCGGCTGAAAATCTGGCCAAATATTTCTACGATCAGGCCAACCTGAAACTGGATCAGGTTAGCCGGGGCCGGGTGCGGGTAAAGAACGTCACCGTCTATGAGACCGACACCACAACCGCAACTTATTCGGATTGAGTCCAGTCATGCAGATTACTGAAATTTATAAATCAATCCAGGGTGAGTCCACGCATGCGGGTTTGCCATGCGTTTTCGTCCGGCTTACGGGATGTAACCTAAGGTGCTCCTGGTGCGACAGCGAGTACACCTTCACCGGTGGACGCCGCATGGCGCTCGATGAGGTCCTGGAAGAAGTGGAACGATTGAGCCCGGACGGCGGGCTAGTCGAGATCACTGGTGGTGAACCCATGCTGCAGGAGCGCGAGGCGATTCCCTTGATGCAGCGCCTACTCGATGCGGGTTATACGGTGCTGCTTGAAACCAGCGGTGAGCGTCCGTTGGCAGGTGTGCCGCCCGGGGTGATAAAGATCGTGGATGTGAAATGCCCAAACTCCGGCGAGCCCGAGACTTTTTATATGGAAAATCTGGACACATTAGGATTGCAGGACGAAGTGAAATTTGTGCTCAGTGATCGGAGCGATTATGAGTTCGCCCGCAATTTTGTGGAGCGTCACGCCCTGGACCGGCGCGTCAATGCTGTTCTTTTTTCGCCGGCTTTCCGCAAGGACGCAGAGGGGGACAGAGATTGTTCGCATTGTCTCCTGGATCCGCGTGAACTCGCCGAGTGGATGTTGGAGGACAATTCGACGGCCCGGTTAGGGCTCCAAATCCATAAGTTCATCTGGGATCCAGCGCTGAAGGGCGTTTAGAGCCCAAGGCGGAATGAAGAAAAGAAATGGCAGAAGTCAGAATGCGCAGGTCAGAATTCGGAAAGTCAGAAGCACTGTGGAAGAGCGGCGCTTTAGCGCCGCGTCTGGCGACTTTAAATGGGGCTTTAGCCCTTGTGGAGGTGGTTGCGCCCGCGTGACACTACAAAGGCGACCACCAGGGCTAAAGCCCATCGTTGCTCCTTCGTAACGCGGCCCTGAAGGGCCGCTCTTCCACGGTGCTACTGACTTTTGACCTCTGAGTTCGTTAGTCTCAGGCATCTAAACTTACGCATCTAAACATGAGGCTGACCCGCATCTAAACATGAGAGACGGCAAACACCGCGCGGTTGTCCTGCTTAGCGGTGGCATGGATTCCTGCGTATGTGCCGCGTTGGCCAGACGGGACTACGCAACGGCGGCCGTCCACATCAGTTATGGACAAAGGACGGAACAACGCGAGCGCCTGGCATTTGACCGGGTCTGTGAGCGGTTAGGGATTTCCGATCGGCTGGTTGCACGCAATGAGGCGCTGCGGGCAGTGGGCGGCTCGGCCTTGACCGATCCTCGGATTGCAGTTCCCGAGGCGGCAGAAATCGGACGGGAAGTGCCAGTCACATATGTGCCGTTCCGCAATGCGCACCTTTTGGCTGTGGCGGTAAGTTGGGCGGAGGTACTGGGCGCGGAGAAAATATATATCGGTGCGGTAGAGCAGGACAGCTCGGGATATCCCGATTGCCGCCCGGCCTACTATCGGGCGTACAACGAAGTCATAAAGGCGGGCACGAAAGAAGGACGAATTGAGATCGTCACTCCGCTAATCGGCATGCGGAAGAGTGAGATTGTCAGGCTCGGTCTTGAATTGAACGCGCCCTTCGATTTAACGTGGTCTTGTTATAGCCGGGAAGACAGCGCCTGCGGCGTGTGCGATAGTTGCGTGCTGCGACTTCAGGCCTTTCATCAAGTTGGCGCGGCGGACCCGATTCCTTATGCCGAGCTTGTCCAGAGAGCTTGACTGGAATTTTTGTTTTTTTTCAATAATTTCTTTTGACCCGAAATAGTCTGCGGGAAAGTTGAAAATCGTAATCAGGTTCAGTGCGGAGGCCAAAATGAAGCAAAAAGTTGCTGTCCTGATGCTGTTCGCGCTTGCGACAGCATTATTTACAACCCCAGCCTTTACCCAGACCACGGGCACTGTAAAGGGCGTGTGCAAGGATCTTGAAGGAAAACCAATCACCGGAGCTGTCGTCCAGCTTACGAGCCAGGAAACTGGCCGCAAGTACGAAATAAAAACCAACAACAATGGTGAGTATTTTTCCCTGGGTATTTCGCCCGGAAAATACACCGTCGCGCTTCTGAAGGACGGCAAAGAACTGTTCCACTACGGAAATGTTCCTGTGGGTTTGGATGAAGTTACGATTGACTTTGACTTGAAAAAGGAACAAGCCCAGGGAGCGCAGCAGCAGGGCGTGAGTCCAGAGCAGCAGAAGAAGATCCAGGAGCAACAGG
>Ga0209471_1001367_pt1 | contig 14581 bp, 15 predicted proteins | sample GraSoiAngelo_128_FD_185885 | JGI IMG/M metagenome (GOLD analysis project Ga0209471, IMG submission 185885) | Grasslands soil microbial communities from the Angelo Coastal Reserve, California, USA - 14_0927_12_20cm (SPAdes) (version 2) | ecosystem: Environmental > Terrestrial > Soil > Grasslands ...
TAGGGCATGCTCACGATAATGACGCTTTAAGTAAGCTCAGGCTCCTATGGCCTGAACGGCCCCGACCCTTGTAGATTCCGCACCGTTGGCGCCAACGAGGCGTCTGGAGCGTCTGAATTAGGCTCCGTTGGCGCCAACGAGGCGCTATTTGGTCAGGCGGAGCGCTGCAGCGCCGGCTCGGCGTCCAGGCCGCGCAGGAACACCTCGAGCGGCAGCGCCGCGGCTTCGAAGTCACCTCGAAGCAGGTCCAGGTCGGCTCCGGCTTGCTGGAGGCCGGCGATCGCCAGCTCGATCATCCGCATTGATTCGGCCACGAAGCCTTCCAGCGCCGCTTCGAGGGGCCTCGCCAGGTTCTCCCGGTGCCAGGACACCCGCAGCTCACCGGACAGTTCCAGGAGCCGGTCCACGACCGAGCCCGCGACGCCGCGCTCGAGGGGTTCGGAGGCGAGCCGGATCCAGGACTCGCCAAAGGTCCGGATCAGCCGCCGCAATTTGACCTGAGTCGCCAGAGTACGCATGTTCGATCGAGAGTATACCGAACGGGCGTTCGGCTCGCAATGTTAAGCTCCGGGCCGGTGCGGCAGCTCCTGATCACGGCCGGGCTCCTCCTCCCTCTCGCCCTGGACACCTTCGCCCTGGCGGCCGCCCTCGGCATGGCCGGCCTCGAACGTCGCGATCAGCTGCGGGTCGCGCTCGTCTTCACGGTCTTCGAGGCCGGGATGCCGATCGCCGGCCTCCTCGTGGGCCGCGTCATCGGCAGCGTGATCGGTCAGTGGGCGGGCTACGGCGGGATCCTGTTCCTGTTGATCGCCGGCTTCCTGCTCCTGCGGTCCGGTCAGCGCGAAGAGGATGAAGAGCGCCGGCTCCGCCTGCTCGCCCACGCCCGTGGCCTGGCGATCATCGACCTCGGCCTGAGCATCAGCGTGGACGAGCTGACGGTGGGCCTGAGCGCCGGCCTGCTGGGCCTGTCGATCGCCTTGACAGTGATCTGGATCGCGGTCCAGGCCTTCGCCGCGGCCCAGCTCGGGCTCAGGCTGGGCGCCAGGCTCGGTGAGGAGGTACGCGAGCGCTCCGAGCAGGCAGCAGGTGTCGTGCTGATCCTGGTCGCGCTGGTTCTCCTGGTTCTAAAGCTTCTGAAGATCTAGGGGGCGAAGATGACGCACAGGCTCGCCGCCAGCGAGTCCGCGTCCGCCCCGGGGTGGGTCAGGAAGTAGCCGACCGCGTCGCTCACCGCCCCGACCACCGCTCGCCCGAACACCGCAGGGTCCTTGTCGGCGTAGAACGGGTCGTGGCTCATCGCGTGGCGCACCTCCTCCGAGACCGCGTCGGCGAACTGCGCCTGCAGCTCGCGCCGCAGCGCCTCGACGCCCTCGCTCAGCCCGACCGACTCGACGACCAGGAGCCGCGCCACATCGGACCGCTCGAAGCACGAACGGACGAACCGGGTGATGCCCAGGCGAAGGCGCTCGTGGTGGTCGTGCCCGGTCGCGGCGTCGGCGAGGACCTCGTTGATCAGCGCGCCGCCCTCGTCCGCCAGAAGCCCGCGAAAGCAGTGCTCCTTGGATTCGAAGAACTCGTAGAAGGCCGACTTCGAGACCCTGGCGCGGGTGACGATATCGTCCACCGAGGTCACGGTGTAGCCACGCCCGGCGAACAGCGCCAGGGCGGCGTCGACGATCCGCTTGCGCCGCCTCTCGATCCTCGCGTCCCGCCGGAGCTGAGCCGCCGGGACCGCCATCTAGTTCGCCGCGAGCGCCCGCGAGATGACCAGGCGCTGGATCTCGCTCGTGCCTTCGAAGAGGGTGTAGATCTTGGCGTCGCGGTGCCACTTCTCGACCGGGAAGTCTCGGATGTAGCCGTAGCCCCCGCAGATCTGTATCGCCTGCTCGGTCACCTTGACCGCCACCTCGCCGGCCTTCAGCTTCGCCATCGACCCTTCGGCCTTGGTGAACTCGCCGCCGTTGCGGCCTTCCCACAGTGCGCGCCAGATCAAGGCCCGGGTGGCCTCGATCTCCGTCGCCATGTCGGCCAGCATGAAGGCGATCGCCTCGTTCTCGATGAGCGTGCGACCGAACTGCTTGCGCTCCTTCGCGTACTGGAGCGCGAACTCGAAGGCGGCGCGGGCGATCCCGAGCGCCTGCGCGCCGACGATCGGGCGCGAGAGCTCAAACGTCTTCAGGGCGACCGAGGACCTCGAGTGCTTGCCCTCTCGCGCCCGGGCTAGCTTGGCCTCGAGCTTCTCCATCCCGCCCAGCACGTTCTCGACCGGGATCGTGCAGTCCTCGAGCAGCACCTCGGCGGTATGCGAGGCGCGGATGCCCATCTTCTTTTCCTTCTTGCCCATCCGCAGACCCTTGGTCCCCGGCGGCACGACGAAGCTGGCCTGGCCACGCGTGCCGAGCTCCGGCTCGACCGCGGCCACCACGACGTGGACGTCGGCGATGCCGCCGTTGGTGATGAAGATCTTCTGGCCGTTGATCACCCACTGGCCGTTTTTGCGGACGGCGCGCGTCTTCATGGACGACACGTCGGAGCCCGCGTCCGGCTCGGTGACCGCGAAGGCGCCCAGCGCCGGCCTTTCCGGAGTGCCGAAGCAGGCCGGGATCCAGGTCGAGATCTGCTCGGGCGTGCCCTGGGAGAAGATCGCCGCCACCGGCAGCCCGGTGCCCTGGATGGCCAGCGCGATGCCGGCGCAGCCCCAGGTCAGCTCCTCGGCCACGAGCGCCGGCATGATCCCGGTGCCGTCGCCGAACGTCTGCTGCAGGAACTCAGTCCCGTACAGCCCGACCTCGGCCGCCTTCTTGACGATCGGCCACGGGAACTCCTCGGACTCGTCGTACTGGTGCGCGAACGGGCGGATCTCCTTCTCGGCGAAGCTGTGGACCCAGTCCCGGATCTCCTTCTGCTCGTCGCTCAGCTCGAACGAAATCATGTTTGCCGTTGCACTCCTGAAACCTATAACGCGGTGGTACTCGTACGTACCGTTTCCAGGCAACAAACCTACGCCGCATTGCGTCATGACGTCAACTGGTTAAGGCTTTGGCGCGGGGCGACGGACGGCCTGGACGGCCAGCCGGTAGGCGCTGAAGACGAGGAACGCCCCCCAGAATCGGGCCAGGAGGGGGCCGGGGATCTCGACCGCGACCAGGGCCCCGATGATCGCCCCGACCACTCCCCCACCACCCATCCAGAGCGCCGCGTCACGGATCACGTTGCCCTGCCTGAGGTGGGTGTAGCCGCCGACTATGGCCGTCGGCACGATCGCCACCAGCGAGGTTCCCTGCGCCACGGATTGCGAGGCGTTGAACCCGACGGTCATCGTGGGGACGAAAAGCAGCCCGCCGCCAATCCCGAGGACGCCGGACAGAAAGCCCGCCGCCAATCCCCCGGCCACCGCGATGATGTCGCGCCAGGTCACGGGAAGAGCAGCTCCTTGAGCCCGACGACGCCGAGCAGGACGGCGACCGCGATCCTCAGCGGCTGCTCGGGGATGCGGCGGAGCAGTCGCGCCCCAAGAAACACCCCGACCACGCTGCCGATGATCAGAAGCAGGGCGAGGTGGAAGTCGACCTGGGGCGACCCCTTACGAAAGTAGTAGATGGGCAGGGCCGCGACGGCGATCGGGATGATCGCGACCAGCGAGTTGGCGTTGGCGTTGCGCTGGGGCACGCCGGCCCACAGCACCTGGAGCGGGACCAGCACGAAGCCGCCCCCGACCCCAAGCAACCCACCGAGCACGCCGCCCAAAAAGCCGATCGTCGCGAAGACGGCCTGGCGGCTGATCTCGGTCGGTTATTCGGTCGGGCGGGGCGGGGTCTCGGGCTGGCCGGTCACCACCGAGTGATGCCGGAAGCCGACGTTCGGTGGCGGCACCGCGCCGGGCTGCTTTGACTTCTTCTTTTTCTTGGTCTCCCGTCCCTGCTTGTCGCGTCCTTTAGCCATGGCGCCCAGTTTCCACGACCAGGGCCAGTTCGCGCAAGAACGATTCCACGTCGGTGACCAGCCCGACCGACTGCCAGCTGCCGCGATCGGCCAGCTTGGTGACGACCGCGGGGTTGATGTCGACGCACACGGTGCGCACCCCGGCCGGGAGCATGTTGCCGGTGGCGATGGAGTGCAGCATCGTCGAGAGCATCAAGGCGATGCGGACCCCGCCCAGCGCGGCGCGCATGCGCCCCTGCGCCTCGACCATGTCCGTGATCACGTCCGGCAGCGGCCCGTCGTCGCGCACCGAGCCCGCGAGGACGATGTCCACGCCATGCTCGATCGCAGACTTCATCACGCCTGAACGAAGCTGCCCGCTCTCCACCATCTGGCGAAGCCCGCCCGCGGCGCGGACGCGGTTGATGGCTCGCATGTGGTGCTCGTGTCCGTGCTCCATGGCGAGCCCGCTTTCGACGTTCACGCCGAGCGCTGTCCCGAAAAGCGCGGACTCGACGTCGTGCACGGCCAGCGCGTTGCCCGCGAAGAGAACCTGCACGAAGCCCAGCTCGATCAAACGGGACAGGTAAACCCCCGCGCCCGTGTGGACCACGGCCGGTCCCGCCACCACCAGAATGCGGCCGCCGGCCTCGCGAGCCTGGCGCATCTCCTCCGCGATGCCGGCGATGAGGACCTTCTTTGGTTTTTCCGCCGAGACCTCGCTGCCCATGAAGCTGAAGATCTCTGTCTGCCGCGAGCGTTCGAGCGGCGTCACCCGCACGCCCTGGTAGCCGACCACGACCTCCATCCCCGGCCTGGCGTCCTGAAACACGATGCAGCGCGCGCGACCGGTCCCGCGATCCACCGCGATCGCGGTGTCCATCTCGATGTTGTCGACCACGACCCACTTGGCGTCGAGCAGAACCTCGGTTGGAAGGTTGCTCGTCGAGTAGAAGCCCTCCGGAAAGACGCCCTCGCGCGCGACCGGTTCGAGGCGCACAGGCTGCTCGTGTTCGGCCGTCGCACCCAGGGACCGGGCGCGCTGGACGATGCGGTCGAGGAGCTCCGCCGTGTCGGCGTACACCTCCATCCGGCAGATCGACGTGTCGGTCTTGTGCTGGCCGACCTTCAACTCCTCGATGGTGAAGTTGCCACCGAGGTCCATGACCATGTCCATGACCTGGGGCAGCATCATCGAGTCGATGATGTGGCCCTGCAGGACAAGGCGGGCGGTGTGCTTTCGCTCGGTCATGCGCGAACCCCGGCGGCCGCGTTGATCTGAGCCTTCAGCGCTGCCGCCTCACGCGCCGGGCTGGCCGCGAACAGCACGCTCCTGCTGGCCGCCACCAGGCACGAGGCCGGGTCGCCGTTCCAGGCCGCGCGAACGGCCGCCTCGACGTCGCCGCCCTGCGCGCCAACCCCCGGGAGAAGAAAAGGAAGGTTGGTGATGCGGCGGACGTCTGCCACTGCTCCGGGCGCGGTCGCTCCGACGACCAGGCCGACGTTGCCCTTGACGTTCAGCCGCTCCGCCAGCGCGGCGACGTGCCGGTAAAGCGGCTCGCCCCCTGACTCGAGGTGCTGCAGGTCCGACGCGCCGGGGTTCGACGTCCGGCAGAGCACGTAGACCCCGCGGTCCTCGTATTTCGTGAACTCGGCAAGCGAGTCCGAGCCGAGGTAAGGGTTCACCGTCGCCGCGTCCATGCCAAGCGTCTGGAAGACCGCGCGCGCGTAGGCGCGCATCGTGTTGTCCATGTCGCCGCGCTTGGCGTCGAAGAGAAACGGCGTCCCACCCGCCTCATCGCGCAGCTCCATCAAGGCCGACCAGCCGTCGGGTCCGTACTGCTCCCAGAACGCGCTGTTGGGTTTGAAACAGCAGACGTGCTCCTCGGTTTGCCGCACGACCTCGACGCAGTGCCGCAGGGCCCCCGCCGCGCCGCCGTCGATCCGGTCGGGGTCAGGGTCGAGTCCGACACATAGAAGCGTGTGACGTTCGCGCGAGAGCGCACGGAGACGTTCGAAGTAGCTCACGGCACGACCAATCGTAACGGCGGCTAGGCGTGCACTCGGTTCAGCTGAGCCGCCACCTGCTCCCGGTAGCCAACCGAGTTGTAAGCGCAGAACGGGATCATGCGGCCGTCGGGGACGAGAAACTCCACACAGCATTTCATGACGTTCTTGACGTTGAAGGTCCAGGGGTCCATGAAGTCGCGCGTGTTGATCATGAAAACGTGTCGCGCCAGGTCGCGTGGCGCGTGCGCGCTCAGGGGAAGTCGCGAGTGACAGGCTGGACAGCTCCCGCCCAAAACCGAATGGACGTCGGCCGCGGCATTCTCAGAACCGACCTGCGCGGATGAGCTCCACAACCGTTCAAGCGTCGCAAGCAGTTGATCGTTGAGCGACGGCAGCGTGCGGTTGGAGATGTAGTCGAGGTGGCTCTCCACGTCCAGCACGCGGGTGATGGGCGTCACCTGGCCTCCGTCGATCAAGGCGTAGGTGACAAAGTTGCAGGTCGGCATGCAGCAAGGCACGGGCACAAAGTCATCGAGCTTGAACATGCCCCTGGTCTGGACTTCCAGAGCGTTCAGCACATCTGGAATCGTGATCCGCTGCAGCGGGTCAGCCGGAAGATGGCGCTGCGCGCGAAACGCGGGCTGGAAGTTGACGCCGAACACCGCCGGGTGGCGCAGCCCGAACTCCACGATCGGGCCGATCTCGCGCTCGTTGACGCCTCGCTCGACAGCGGCGACCAGCACTACCCGCACGTCGGCTTCGGCCAGGCGGTCCAGCGCGCGGAGCTTCTCCTGCACCAGGTCGCGCCGGCCGCGCAGTGCAAGGTTCGTCGTGCTCTCGAAGCCGTCGAACTGCAGATAGACGTGGGGCTTGAGCCGCTGGAGACCGGCCAGCAGCCGGTCGTCGTGAGCGACCTTCAACCCGTTGGTGTTGATCATCACGTAGCCGACGCCCTTCTCCTTGGCCAGCTCGACGAAGTCCAGCAGGTCGGGATGAAGTGTCGGCTCGCCGCCAGAGAACTGCAGCACCTCAGGGTTGCCCTCCGCCTCGACGTAGCGATCCAGCATGAAGTTGACCTGCCGTCGCGTGAGCTCGAACCCTGTCTTCGCCAGGTGCGTTCCGGAATTGGCAAAACACAGAGGGCAGTCCAGGTTGCATGCGGAGTTGACCTCGATCAGCGCCAGGCAGGTGTGCTGACGGTGCTCGGGGCACAGCCCGCAGTCATGTGGACAGCCCTCCCGCACCTCGGTTGTGAACTTCAACGGGATCGTCCCAGGCTTGTTGAAGCGTGCGATCTTCGTGTAGAGGTCTGCGTCGCCGAAGACCAGGGCTTCAAACCAGCCATGATCCGGGCACCGCTTGCGCATGATCACGCGCCCATCACGAAGCAGGATCTGAGCGTCGATCACACGCCGGCATTCCGGGCAGAGGCTGCGTGTGAGCTCCCAGAAGATCTCTGGCCGATCCGCCTTCACCTGATGCTCCGGTGGATACCACGTAATGCGAATCCAGCCCCGGCGACGATGACGATGGCCCCGATGATCCATACAACGACCGCACCCCCAAGACCGCCGCCGCCGGCCGCAAAGCCCGCATAGTCGCCCGCAGTAAAAAAGACTCCGCCGGCCACAACCGCTCCGAAGATAACTCCGAACGCCGTCACCATCCCGAGGGCAACATACCCTCGTAAGAAAGCCAGCACGGTGAGAGCCGTCAGGTTGGCAACCAACAAGACGCCGGAACCGATCTGCTGCGCCCCGATTTCCAGCCGAGCTATCACGATCAGGACGGCGCCGTTTACAGCAAACCACCCGATGAAGCCCAGCCAGAAATCACGCCGGCGCCGCCGTCCTTGCGGTGAGAGCTCTGCCTCAGGTTCCCATCTCGCCGGCGCCCTCGGCGTATGAGGCATGTCACGCGATTGCCATTGAAAGCCATCCCACCAGAACTGTCGGTCTGAGGTCCACCACTCGCGTCCATCCCAGATGTGACTCTTTGGATCGAAGTCGTCACTTCCGGGCCCCGGCCACTCGCTGGGGTCGTTCCGAAGTTGATCTGGTGGATCATCAGGCAAGCTGGGCCGCCCGGTTACGCAGTTTCTTCAAAGCCCAGCACTCACAGACTTCGGCTGATTCGCCGGAGGACGAAAAAAGCGCCGATGACAAATCCGATCAGGACAAGAATGCCAACGACGATGAGGGTCCCGCCTATGAAATTGCCCCCGGCTGTTCCCCCGATTGCGAGGCCACCAGCGAAACCCACGAAATCGGAGACGGTGGAGAAAATTCCCTCGACGATTGTCAGCGCGAACAGGCTGGCGAAGGCGAGCAGGACTCCCAGCGCGGCGTACCGTCGCGTGAACGCGAGGACGATCGGAGTGACAACGTTGAGCAGAACCAACAGAGCGCTGAGTCCCAAAGCGCCCGAGTTGGACCTCATGCTGACAAGGAATACGGCACCCACCGCGGCGAGATTCAAGGCGAACCACCCAGCGAACCCGAGCCAGAAGTCGACTCTCTTTTCGTGAGGGCCTGCGTAGATATGTCGCACTCAAGCCGTGGCGATGACGCGTCTCTGACGAAGCAGGTACCAGACACCGAGCCCGCCGAGCAGCGCCAGGCAGAACAGCTGTTGGCCGGTGAGGCCAACGACGATGACTCGGTTGTTGCGGACGAATTCGATGAAGAAACGGACCACGGCGTAGCCCGCAACGCCGAACTTCAACAGGTTTCCGTTCTGCATCGCCGGGTGGTTGCGCAGCGTCATCAGCAAGCAGAACCACGCGACGTCAAACGCCGCGTCGTACAGAGGGGCCGGGTGGACGAGGTAGTTGTCACCGGGGAGCTGCACCCCCCAGGGCAGGTTCGTCGGCTTGCCCAGTCCGTCGACGCCGGCCAGGAAGATGCCAATTCTCCCGACTGCGTTGCCTAACGCCATGGCAGGCGCAAAAGCGTCACAGGCGCAGCCGTCCTTGCCGATGGCGCGGCTCGCGATGTAGCCGCCGAGGTACGCGCCGCCGATGCCGCCGAGGATCGAGCCAGGACCGATTCGTGGGTCGAAGAGAGCCGCAAAGTTGAGGACCTCAGGCCAGGTCTGCCACCCGTTGAAGAAGAGGATCGAGAGTCGGGCACCGACCATTCCGCCGACGAACGCCGCGAGGAGGATCGGCACCACCTCTTCCTTCGGCCAGCTCCGCCGGCGCGCCTCATAGAGCACGAGGCCGAGGACGGTGAGGATTGCGAGCAGGAAGAAAAGGCCGTAGGCGTAAATGGGCACACCGTCCACAGAGAAGAGGACCGGCCTCATTCCTGGCCTCTATTTTCGCCCATCACGCGATAGTTGGGAGAATGAGCTTGTGAGGATCGCGCTCGCACAAGTCAACCCGACGGTCGGCGACCTGGCCGGCAATGCACGGCTGGTCATCGACGGGATCGAGCGCGCCCGCGACGCCAGTGTGGACATCGTCTGCTTCCCTGAGCTCGTGATCACCGGCTACCCGCCGGAGGACCTCGTGCTCAAGCCATCGTTTGTGCGCGACAACCTCACGCAGCTCGACGTCATCGCCCGCGCCACGCAGGGCATCTCGGCCGTCGTGGGGTTCGTCGACCAGGCCGGCGATATCTTCAACGCCGCGGCGTTTCTGCACGACGGCGAGGTCAAGGCCATCTACCACAAGGTGTTTCTGCCGAACTACGGCGTGTTCGACGAGAAGCGCTACTTCGAGCCGGGCCACGAGTGCCCGATCGTCGAGCTGGATGGCGTGCGGATCGGGATGTCGGTCTGTGAAGACTGCTGGTTTCCTTCAGGTCCGATGGCCTGGCAGGCGCACCATGGTTCACGGCTCCTGATCAACATCAACGGCTCGCCCTACCACTACGGCAAGCGCGTGCCTCGTGAGGCGATGGTGGCCGAGCGGGCGTCCGCTTACGGCGCATTCGTGGCCTGGGTCAACACCGTCGGCGGGCAGGACGAGCTCGTCTTCGACGGCAACAGCGTCGTCTTCGACGCTCATGGCAAGCCGCTCAGCCATGCCGATTCGATGGTCCCGGACTTCCTCATCGCCGACATCGACACTGAGGCCCCGGTCCACGCCTCTCTCGAAGACCTGAGGCACGAGGCGGAAGGTGCAAGGCGCCTCGATCTCGCCGTGAGCGAGGTCACGCTGACCAGCGATCCAAAGCGGCGCGCGAAACCTCCGATCCAGAATCGCCTCGCGCAGCCACTGGAAGGCGCGGCTGAGATCTACGCCGCGGTCGTCCTCGGCACCCATGACTACATGGGCAAGCAAGGTTTCGAGAAGGTCGTCATCGGGATGTCCGGTGGGGTCGACTCGGCGCTCACGGCGGCGATCGCCTGTGACGCGCTCGGGCCCCAGAACGTGATCGGCGTGAGGATGGCTTCGCGGCATACCTCGGCCGAGAGCCTCGAGGACGCTGAGCTTGTCGCCGAGAACCTCGGCATGCAGCTGATGGATTTCAGCATCGAGCCGCCCCACAGGGGATTCGAGGAGATCCTCGGCCCGGTCTTCCAGGGCACCAAGCCAGGCGTCGCGGAGGAGAACCTCCAGCCTCGCATTCGCTCGACGATCCTCCACGCGCTGTCGAACAAGTTCGGCTACATCGTGCTCAGCACAGGCAACAAGTCGGAGCTGGCGACCGGGTACGGCACCCTGTACGGCGACATCGCCGGCGGCTATGCCGTGCTCAAGGACATCACCAAGACGATGGTCTATGAGCTCTGCCGTCATCGCAACACACTCGGCCCAGCAATTCCGGAGCGGGTGATGACCAAGCCGCCATCGGCGGAGCTGAAGGCCGGACAGAAGGACACGGACAGCCTGCCGCCCTACGAGGAGCTCGACCCGATCCTGGTCGGCTACATCGAGGACGACCTCGGCCCCGAGGAGCTGGTGGCCGCCGGGCATAAGTCCGAAACGGTGGCGCGGGTTATCCAGCTGGTCGACCGGAGCGAGTACAAGCGACGCCAGGCGCCACCGGGCGTGAAGATCACCCCGCGCGCATTCGGCCGCGACCGCCGGATGCCCATCGTCAACCGCTACAGCCCGAACGGCGCCCGTACCGCGCCGCCCAGGCCGGTCCGCCCGGCATAATTTTCTTCGATATCTCGTATAGGTAGGAGCTATGGCCGGAACCTTTGACGTTGTCGTGATCGGCGGTGGGCCCGGGGGCTACGTGGCCGCGCTCCGCGCCGCCCAGCTGGGAGCCAGGACCGCCGTGGTCGAGAAAGACCGCGTCGGAGGCACGTGCCTGGTCCGGGGCTGCATCCCGACCAAGGCCCTCCTCCAGTCGTCCGAGCTCTATACGCTGGCCAGGGACGGAGCGCCGTTCGGGCTGGTCGCGGACAGCATCGGGTTCGACTGGACCGTGGCCCAGAAGCGCAAGACGGCCGTGGTCGATCAGCTCGTCAAGGGCGTGGAGGGGCTGCTCAAGGCCGGCGGGATAACTGTCTTCAAGGGAAGCGCGCGGCTTGCCGGCAAGGGCGTCGTGGACGTCTCCGGGGACCAGGTCCAGGCTAAGGACATCGTGATCGCGACCGGGTCGGCTGTCGCGCGCATCCCTCTCCCCGGCGCCGAGCTGACGATCGACTCCGACCAGATCCTCGAGCTCAAAGAGATTCCAAAGCGGCTCGCTGTCATCGGCGGGGGCGTGGTCGGGATGGAGTTCGCCGCCATGTTCGCAGCCCTGGGCAGCAAGGTCACCGTCCTGGAGATGCTGCCCCAGGTCCTGTCGATGGTCGACGCCGACCTGGTCACGGTCTATGCCAAACACCTGGCGGGACTCGGTGGCGAGATCCACACCAACAGCAAAGTGTCCGATATCGTCAAGCAGAAGGGCGGGCTGCAGGTCCATTTCTCGACCGGCGGAGAGGGCGGCGCGGTGGACGCCGACCAGGTCCTCCTGGCGGTCGGCCGCGCGCCTTACACGCAGGGCCTCGACGCCGAGAAGGCGGGGGTCAAGCTCGAGCGCGGCCGCGTGGTTGTGGACGACCACCTGCGCACGACAGCGGATGGCGTGTGGGCGATCGGCGATGTGATCGGCGGCATCATGCTGGCTCACGTCGCCTCTTACGAGGGCGTTTGCGCGGTGGAGAACATCGCGGGCCACGGCGACCGGATTCCCGACTATCACGGCGCACCCAACTGCATCTACACCGAGCCGGAGATCGCTCACGTCGGGCTGGGCGAAAAGGAGGCCAGGGACAAAGGGATCGCGGTCAAGATCGGCCGGTTCCCCTTCGCCGCCTCGGGCCGCGCCCTGACGCTCGGCCAGTCCGAAGGTTTCGCCAAGGTCATCGCCGACGCGGACTCCGGGCGTCTCCTGGGCGCCCACATCATCGGCCCGCGCGCGACGGACCTCATCGCCGAGGCGGCGCTGGCCGTGCAGAACGGCCTGACCCTCGAACAGATCGACCTGACGATCCACGCTCACCCGACGCTGCCTGAGTCGCTGATGGAGGCGGCGCTGGCTGCGCAGGGACGAGCGATCCACATCGCCAATAGAAAGTCCACCAGCCCCTCTGGCGCTGCCCCATCCCCGCCGCAAGCGGCGGTACTTCCCCACTACGTGGGGAAGAGCCATCCCCCCATAAGTGGGGAGGACAATTCTTTGGAGAAGAACATGGTCGCCCCCGTGAAGTCCGTTCCTCCCTCATCCCCTGGGGCGATCGACCCCAAGTCGATCGAGCTGACGAAGGGGAATCGCGACCGCCTGCTCGCATTGCACCGCGAGATGCAGCTCATCCGGCGATTCGAGGAGCGCGCCCAGGAGCAGTACACCAAGGCGAAGATCGGCGGCTACTGCCACCTCAACATCGGCGAGGAGGCGACGGTCGTCGGGGGCATCGAGGCTCTGAAGCCCAACGACTGGATCTTCACCAGCTACCGCGAGCACGGCCACGCGATCGCTCGCGGCGTGGACCCGAAGACTGTGATGGCCGAGCTCTTCGGCAAGGAGACCGGCACGTCACACGGCCGAGGTGGCTCGATGCACCTGGTCGACTACAGCCGCCGCTTCATGGGCGGTTATGGAATCGTCGGCGGGCACCTGCCGCTCGCGGTCGGCGGAGCGTGGGCGGTCAAGTACCGCAAGCAGAAGGATGTGATCTTCTGCATGTTCGGCGACGGCGCCACCAACATCGGCGCGTTCCACGAGTCGCTGAACATGGCGAAGGTCTTCGACCTGCCCGTGGTCTGGTTCTGCGTCAACAACCGCTACGGGATGGGCACGCCGGTGGAGAACGCGTCGGCGGTGGCCGACATCTACAAGAAGGCGTGCGCATACGACATGGAGTCGATCCAGATCGACGGCATGAACCTGCGCGAGGTCATGCTGCGCACCAGCGAGATCGTCGAGAAGACGCGCGCGGACTCCGTGCCGCGCTTCATCGAGTCGCTGTGCTATCGCTTCCGCGGCCACTCGGTCGTGGATCCGGACAAATACCGCACCACCGAGGACAAGGAGAAGTACCGCAAGGCCGACCCGATCGTCGCCTTCGAGCACGAGCTGGAGAAGAGCGGCCTGGCCGATGAGGAGTACTTCAAGAGCGTGCGCCAGGAGATCGACGTTCAGGTGCGCGACGTCATCGAGTTCGCCGACCAGAGCCCCGAACCCAAAGTCGCCGACCTCTACAAGTACACCTACGCAGGCCAGTGGGACAACCGCCCCGAGCTGCGCACGGAGCGTGTCTGATGGCGACCGCAACCCCGGAGAAGGCGACGGCCGTCGAGGACAAGCTCTTCCGCGTTGCGCTGCGCGAAGCGCTGACCGAGGAGATGGAGCGAGACGACTCGATCTATTTGATCGGCGAGGACATCGGGAAGTTCGGCGGCGCCTACCGCGTCACCGAAGGACTGCTCGACAAATTCGGTCCACAGCGCGTGGTCGATGCGCCCATCGCCGAAGAGGTCATCGTCGGCACGGCCATCGGTTCGGCGATGCTCGGCCTTCGGCCGGTGGTCGAGATGATGACGATCAACTTCTCGCTCATCGCCTACGACCAGATCGTCAACAACGCGGCCAAGATCCGTTACATGTTCGGCGGCGAGGTCAAGGTGCCGATGGTGATCCGGATGCCAGGCGGCGCCGGTCATCAGCTGTCGGCGCAGCACTCGCACAGCTTCGAGGTCCTCTACGGATTGATCCCGGGTCTTCTGGTCGTCGCACCGACGACTCCCGCCGATGCGAAGGGCATGTTGAAGTCGGCGATTCGCTCGGACAACCCGGTGATGTTCCTCGAGTCGATGAGCCTGTACAACGTCAAAGGCGAGGTGCCTTCGGGCGACTACACCACGCCGCTCGGCAAGGCCGCGGTGCGCCGCACAGGGTCCGACATCACGGTCGTCGGCGTCTCGAGGATGGCGGTGCTTGCCAACGAGGCCGCCAAGCAGCTGGAGGAGGAGGACATCGACGCGGAGGTCATCGACCTGCGCTCGATCCGCCCGATCGACTGGCCGCCCATCGTGGACTCGGTCCGCAAGACGAGCCGCTGTGTCGTGGTCGAGGAAGGTTGGTCGACCTATGGCGTGACGGCGGAGCTCGCGGCGGGCGTGCAAGAGCGCTGCTTCGACTACCTCGATGCGCCGATCCGCCGGCTGGGTGGCGCGGAGGTCCCGATGCCGTACAGCCTTCCG
>Ga0209471_1001368_pt1 | contig 14580 bp, 9 predicted proteins | sample GraSoiAngelo_128_FD_185885 | JGI IMG/M metagenome (GOLD analysis project Ga0209471, IMG submission 185885) | Grasslands soil microbial communities from the Angelo Coastal Reserve, California, USA - 14_0927_12_20cm (SPAdes) (version 2) | ecosystem: Environmental > Terrestrial > Soil > Grasslands ...
GGGACCAGCTGTCCGTCGGGACAAGCGACTCGAGGCCAAGCAGGACGACCATGACCGCCAGCACGGGCAGCTGCCAAAGGCGGCTGCGTCGCTCGGCCAGCAGAACGAGCAGCACAGCAACCACCGCCCCCCAAGCAAGGGGTGGCGCTCCGAGAAAGGACAAGATCGAGAAGGCGACGATACCGGCGAGACTGCCGAGGATGTCCAGGCGGTAGGCCTCGAGCGGCGCAAACCGTCGAAAGGTTCGAGCGACGCCCTCGCCAATCAGTGTCATGACCCCGGCCACGCCCAGGAACAGGACCGGAAGCGTCAGCCAGGGTGGCAATCCGCTCTTGGTGCCTAATGCCCCGAAGAAGACGAGTTCGGTGCCCGATCGATCGATCTCAACCGGAAAGATCCGTACAAACGCGATCAGCGCCGCCAGGCCAATGGGCGCGAAGCGAAACAAGTCGCGACGGGCATCGGATCGCAAGAACCCGAGTCCGATTCCGAGAAAACTTGCGAGCAGGATGAAGTTCGAGAAGTAGGAAAGGTAAAGGATGTTGGAGCCGGTCCACCGAATCAGGGCCAGCTCAACAAAGAGCATTAGGAAGCTGAGCGCGAGCAGGCGGATCCTGGGCCGCCCCAGCCTCGCGTCGACCGTTGCGTTCAACTGGTCAGGTTCGGCACCTTTGGATTTTCGCATCGGCGCCGCAGCCGGACTGCAAGTGCAGCCATCAGGATGGCCAGGATCCCGCCCATGCCCACTCCTTCAAGGAGCCGTATTCGCTGAGCACTTGCCCCCATCTCGTACTCCGTCAGCAGCGTGCCGATGGTTGCCATAAGCGGCAGCGCGGCTCCGATCGAGCGGCGCCCCCAGTCCAACGGGCCGGTCTGTCCAAGCCACCAAATGGCCCCAAAGACATAGGCGTCGAGAAAATAGTACGGCCAGACACTCTTTGCCAAGAGAGGCAGGGTCAGGGCGGTCAATGCCAGAAGGCCATAGATATCCCGCGATGATGCCTCGAGGTCCCGGCGGGCGAGAATCACGACCAGGCTCACCAGCAGCGCCAGACCGAATACGAAGAGCACGTCCGCGTGCTGAGGGATCCACGCGTAGGGCGTCCCAACGACGAGCTGCCAGATAGATCCGCCACTCACCGGGAGGCCGCCGCGATGGGTGAGGAGGGAATAGATCGTATCCATTGGATCGGCGAGCACGAACGGCGCCAATCCGAGTGCAGCGGTGAGGGCAGCACTTCCGGCCAACCAGGCCGTCACACGCCATCGGCCCCGGGCCAGCAACAACAGGGCCAATGGAATCAGCGGGAGCGCGGCGAGGGTTCGCGTCAGCATCGCCAACCCAAAGCTGATCCCAGCCACGACGGGCCGCTCGCTGGCGAGTTTGCGCACAGCGAAAAGCACCAACCACAGCATCATCGGCTGCTCAACGTGTCCATAACCAAGCACACCGATCAAGAGGGTCGGAGACACGGCAAAGACGCCGTACGCCACGACCCGGGATAGCCCCGCGAGACGGGCACCCCGCAAGCGATCGATGGCCTTCACCGCTTCGCGGGCCATCAACAAGCTAAAGACCGAAAACGCGGCGAGGACGAACGCGCGCAGGAGGCGCTGATCGTCGGGCCAGCCCAGCCACGACGCAACCGCGGCCACGGCCGTGAGGGGTAGTAAGCCGAGCGGTCCGTTGTCATTCGCAATGACCGTCTGGAAACGCACGGTGTAGACGAGCAAGGGGTGGCCACGCAGCGCGATGCGCACCGCCGGCAAAAAGAAGTAGTCGAGGTCAGTCGGCGGCCCCCTCCACAGCCATCCCAAAATCGCCCAGGCCGCTGCATAAATGGCCCCGAGGGCCCATGTCACGGTGCGCGTCACGGGCTGATTCTCCGCTACACCCAGCCGTGCCAAGCGGCTGGTTATGCGGCGATCTCGCCGCGGCTCTCGTTTCCCCGCCCGCGCGCACGGGCGCGCCGGTCCCGCTCCACGCCGCCCGCTATGTTGAGGATGAAGTCCCCGCGGCGCGCATAGGCACTGCGAAGCTCCGCCGACGTGCGGTGGACAGCCAGTTGCGGAACTTGGTCCAGCACATCGGCCTCCAGAGCCTGGCGCCAGCTCTCTTCATCCGGCGCACCCGTTGCGGCGAGAAGCTTCCGGTTCGAGCCCAGCCACGTTTTGAGGGCGAGGGCCGCGGTGACCGTCCATGTGATGGGGGCCTCGGGCTGGTTGGTCCCGTTGATCACCTCCGGCTCGGCGGTGCGAAGGTCGCGAGCCCGGAAGTCGTACATGACTCGCTGGTCGGGGCTGACATAGAGGAACTCGACGTGAGCACCGGCAATATTGACCGCGTTGAGTAACCGGATGCCGATCTGGCGGGCCACCCGTGGCAGTCCCTGGCGCTCCAGGCCCCTGGCGACGTCGAAGGTTTCCTTCATCCAGACCGTCCAATCGCCGTGGTAGTCCTGGAAGTCCACCAGGCCGCCTTCGCTCGCGCTACGGCAGCGGATGCCGACCTCGGTCACGAAGTCCGGGCTGCAGATCCGGCGCACCACCCCGGCCACGTACTCACTGGCAGCCGGCAGTCCGTCGAACATGGCGGTCTCCAGCAACAGAGCGCCGTTTGACGCGATGCAGTCGATCCATCGCACTCGGCCTCCGCCGTCTCGGTCGAGGCCCATCGCGAAATAGTTTTCGGCCGGCATCCAGAGATTGCGGATAACGCGCTCGCGGAGCGCTTGCGCCCGGTCACGCCACTCCAGGGCGCGAGTTTCGAAAAGGCGCGCGGCGCCAAGGAGCGCGTCGTACGCATAGCCCTGCACCTCGACGGCGGCGATCGCGGCGTCCGAGTTTGCCAGGGTTCCGTCGCGGTGAATGTACGAGGTGTTCGAATCCTTCCAGACCTGGAAAGGGATGCCTTCTGGGTTTCGACGCTGGAATTCAACCAGCCCGATCGAAGAGGCGTCCATTTTCGCGGTGATCCAGTTCACCGCCGCGAGGACGCTCTCGCGGACCGTGATCTGACAGGCGTCCCGGCGAGTGACACGATCGGCCAGAATCGACTGGCCGTGGGTCGCACAATAACGGGCCACCAGGCGAACGAAGAGCGGCGTCGCATCGACGCTGCCGTAGTAGGTCAGGCTCGTCTCATCGCCACCCCACTTGCTGGCCAGCCCCCGCAGCAGGCGCTCGGACGCCGGCGGGATCCGCCGGCCGTTGACGTAGAGCGTCCGGTGCTCGTGGTGGATCTTGCCACGCTCCTCCTCGTTGCTCTGGGAACCAATGGGGACATCCACCGTACCCTGCAGCCGGGCCAGCGTCAGGATGATGTCGCGCGCCACCTCCGGCCGCATGTGGAGAAGCGTTTCGGCGGCCGTCACCGAATCGCGGCCGTAGATCGCGTAGCTGAACAGCCGGTCGCCGCTTCCGTAGAGCCCGTGGCCGTTGCTGCGTAAGCGCGCGAGGTCGGCGAGGGCGCTCACCAGGGTACAACGCGACGCGCCGGTCCGTCTGGCAGGTCGCGCAGTCGAGCCGCGCACGCGCAAAACCTGCTTGCGCTAAAAAGGCGCCAGCCTCGGCGGGGTAATCTCAGCAGCCAAGGAACGGGCAACCGACGACTGCGGTTGAGGTATGCCAGATAACACCCGGCCAGATCGACCGCGCTCGATAAAACAGGTATCCCCAAGCGAGACCGGTCGGTTCAGGTCCAGGCGTCAGGATCACGCCAGGCACAACGACCCACCATGGGTAGCCGCGTAGCACGCCTGAAGCCAGAATCATCGGGATATGCGAAGCGGTGAACAGAACGGAGCTGAGCACGAGGGCGGTGGCGGGTCGGCGTAGGACGGCCAGCAGACGCGACAGGATGATGCCACGGAAGATGAACTCCTCGGGAAAGCCATTGATGAAGACCTGGATTGCCAAGACACCGAACACGATTGGGACTGCAAGCTTCCCCTGCCACAGTAGTGCTGTGCTGCCAGTCAGCAGCTTGCTTAATGGTGCAAGGACGACGCCAGCCGCGGCCAACACCACGCCAAGCATGAGGCGACGAGGAAGGAGCCCGAGCTGGTTCGGCCGCAGCCTGAAGATTGGCATCGCCAGGGCGATCAGGAGCACCGTTTCAGCGCCAACGACCGATGCGGTGGCCGCCTTTGCCGCCAGCGCCGCGTTCCAGCCCGCGCCGGCCAGTGAACGACGGACGCCTGAATAGATGTCGAACGGAAGACCGTGTGACCAGAACCATGCGGCGAAGCCAAAGGCGAGGGCAAAGACCACCACGATGACCGCAGAATCGCGTCGCCCGCTGGCCGCGGTTGCCATTTCGTCTTTCCGTTCGCCGGGTCGATCATGTCTGTCCGTCCAGAGGAAGGCAATGACCGCGTAAACGGCGAGGAGCCCGTAGTTGAGAACCGCATCGATCAGGCCGACAGGCCCGCCATTGCCGAACCCGCTGAGGATGCCCAGCGCCATATAGCCCATCAGCAACCGGCTGCCCAGAAACCTGGTGGCCAGGTGCCGCACTGCGGCAACAATTCGCTGGCGGCCTATCGGCGGCATTCGTCGTCCAGCCTAGCGCCACAGTTCAAAAGGTGATGGCTGGGTCAGCCAGCGCGAACGTGAGGAGCCGCTGCTTCCGCCGCGGGACAGGTGCCCTTGTCGCGTCCGCATGCGGCGAAATCACACATCCTGCACAGGGCGCCGCCGGCGGGCATGAGACCGGCGTTACGCTGCTCGAGGCGCTGCTTCGTAACCGCGCTCACCAAACTCTCGCACAGTCGGGTGAGGCTGGCGCGTTCGTTGTTAGAGAGCGTCGCGAGGTGGCGGGCGATCGCGCGCTCGCGGGCGCTCCGGACGCGCCGCGCGACTGTCGCGCCGGTGGCCGTCAGGATGGGCGAGCGCGAGCGAGCGTCGCGGCCCGGCGTCCTCGCGACATATCCGGCGCTGACCAGGCGGTCGACAAGGCGAACGGTCCCCGAATGGGTCAGACCAATGACCTGGCTGAGGGTTCGCACGGACCCCCGGGGCGAGAAGTCGAGGAGCGCGATCAGGGCTGTTGCCGCCACTTCATCGAGTTGCGCGGCCGTGGACGTCGCCTCGTGCACGCCATCAGTCAGGCCCGTGGATAGCGCCCCAAGCAGGTTGGCGAGGCGCGTATCGCTTGCCCTCCTCACGCGGTAGCACCATCTGGGTCCGGCATTATATGATTCAATCATATATTTCGTCTGGGCAGGGGCGCCCAGAAAGGAGGCAGGCATATGACCGAGAAGTTTGTTGCCGAAAAGCGAATCACCATCAATGCCTCAGCTGATGCCGTCTGGCAGGCACTGACCGACCCAGCCTTGGTCAAGCAGTACATGCACGGCACGAATATGGAGACCAACTGGAAGGTGGGAAGCCCGATCAGGTGGAAGGGAGAATGGAAGGGCAAGGCCTACGAGGACAAGGGGACCGTCCTTACGGTCGAACCGAACCAGCTGCTCAAGACCACTCACTGGAGTCCGATGGGTGGCAGCGAGGACAAGCCCGAGAATTACCACACGGTCACGTATGAGCTTGCCGAGCGAGGGGGCAAGACCATCCTTACACTCAAGCAGGACAACAACGCCAGCCAGGAAGAAGCGGACACGATGGCGGAGAAGAACTGGGGCCCGGTTCTCGAAGGTCTCAAAGCGATAGCCGAGCAGTAAGAGTCCGCGCAGCAGCCAAACCACCTAGGGAGTTCTAGATTTGCCGACACCCAGCTCCATCCAGCGAACGTACCTTGTGCTCCTGCTGGGCAACACGCTGGCGGCCTCGCTCATCTGGGGGATCAACACCATCTTTCTGCTGGATGCGGGTCTCTCCAACCTGGAGGCGTTTGCGGCCAATGCCTTCTTCACCGCCGGCATGGTGCTCTTCGAGGTGCCAACCGGGGTTGTTGCCGACACGGCGGGGCGCCGCGTTTCGTATCTGCTCGGGACGGTGACGCTGGCTGCGTCAACCCTGCTGTACGTACTGTTATGGCGAATCCACGCGCCGTTCTGGCAGTGGGCGGTGGTTTCAGTGCTGATCGGCCTCGGGTTCACCTTCTTCTCAGGCGCTGTGGAGGCCTGGCTGGTCGACGCGCTCAAGGCGACGGGCTTCACCGGCGAGCTGGAAGCGGTATTCGGGCGTGGCCAGGTCGTCACCGGCATCGCGATGCTCGGCGGCTCAGTCGTTGGAGGATTGATCGCGCAGCAGACGAATCTGGGCGTGCCCTTCGTGCTCCGCGGCCTGATCCTGATCGGCATGTTCGTTGTGGCGTTCAGGTTGATGCACGACGTTGGGTTTTCTCCCGAGAAGAGCGGGAGGGTCCTGACCGAGGTACGAAAGATCGCCTCGGCCTCGATTGAGTTTGGCTTGCGGGTACCGTCGGTCAAGTGGCTAATGATCGAGTCACTGTTTACCGGCGGTGTTGGGATTTACGGCTTCTACGCGCTGCAGCCGTACCTGCTCCAGCTCTATGGTGACCGACGCGCCTACGTGATCGCCGGCTTGGCGGCGGCGATCGTCGCTGGCGCACAAATCCTCGGTGGACTGGCAGCACCACGGATCAGACGGCTCTTCCGCCGGCGCACGTCGGCCTTGATCGCCACGGCGAGCCTTGGCGTGGTTGTCCTCGGCCTTATGGGAATCCTGCAGAACTTCTGGGTCGTGATCGGCCTCGTCGTCATCTGGTCGCTCATCTTCGCGGCCTCGATGCCCATCCGCCTGACCTACATCAACGGCATGATCCCGTCGCGACAACGGGCCACGATCCTCTCGTTCGACTCGCTGATGGGCTCCGCCGGCGGCGTCTGGGCCCAGCCGCTCCTCGGTCGGGTTGCCGATGTCTGGGGGTATGGGCCGTCATACGTCGTCGGTGCCGCCATCTCAGCCATCGCCCTGCCCGCCCTCGCGCTGTCCCGCCGTCAGAACGCGCCGGCGGACACGGTTCAAGCGGTTTCGGCCGCGGGCAGCCTCGGCGCCGCGGAGTCCCCGGAGGTTGGGAAAGAGGAGTCCGGGGCGCACGCCCAGTAGGCGATGGCTCACCAGGGTGAGGGTCTTGCTGCAAGGATCCCTGGGCTCAAAGGGGAAGGTGAACGGATGGGCAGCTACGTGCTGGGTTTCCAGGAGATCAACCAGACCCAGGTCGCAATCGTTGGCGGCAAGGGCGCGCACTTAGGCGAGCTTTCGCGGATCGAAGGCATTCGCGTGCCGGCTGGCTTCTGCGTGACGACGGATGCCTTCCGGCGGATCATGGCGGAAGCGCCGTCCATCGACGAACGGGTCGATCGGCTGTCGCGCCTGAACCCGGACGACCGGGTGGCGATCCGCAAGCTCAGCGCGGAGATCCGCCGGACCCTCGAAGGGATCGCCATCCCCGACGATCTGACGGCGGCGATCACCCTCGCGCTCGCCCGGCTCGGCGAGCAAGCCGCCTACGCCGTCCGGTCGAGCGCGACGGCAGAGGACCTGCCGACGGCCTCCTTCGCGGGCCAGCAGGACACATACCTGAACATCATGGGGCCGGCGGCGATCCTCCAGCACATCAGCCGGTGCTGGGCATCGCTTTTCACTGAGCGGGCCGTGACCTACCGCCTGCGGAACGGCTTCGACCACCGGAAGGTCCAAATGGCCGTGGTCGTGCAGCAGATGGTCTTCCCGGAGGCGGCCGGCGTCCTGTTCACGGCCGAACCTGTCACGTCAAACCGGAAAGTCGCCTCCGTGGAGGCCACCTTCGGCCTCGGCGAGGCCCTGGTCTCCGGCCTGGTGAACGCCGACATGTACAAGGTGCGGGACGGCGAGGTCGTCGCCAAGGCGATCGCCACCAAGCAGCTTGCCATCCGCGCCTCGCCGGCAGGCGGGACCCAGGAAGAAGCGATCGACTCGGAGCGGCAGGAGCAGCCAGCACTGACGGATGCGCAGGTCGTGCGACTCGCGCAGCTGGGACGGCGGATCGAGGCGCACTTCGGCCACCCCCAGGACGTCGAATGGTGCCTGGTCGATGATGACTTCCAGATCGTCCAGAGCCGGCCGATCACCACGCTGTTCCCCATTCCCGCGGTCGACGATCAAGACAATCACGTCTACATCTCGGTCGGTCACCAGCAGATGATGACCGACCCCATGAAACCCCTCGGTCTTTCTTTCTGGCAGATGACGACGCCGCGGCCCATGTTCGAGGCTGGCGGGAGGCTGTTCGTCGACGTCGTCCGGGACCTGGGGTCGCCGACGAGCCGCACGCGCCTCCTGGAGATGGCGGGGAAATCCGATCCGCTGATCGGGGACGCGCTGCAACGCATCCTCGAACGCCGCAACTTCATTCCATCGCTCTCGGACGCGAGTCCCGCTGGCGCGCCAGCAGGTGGCTCGCCGGCCCCGATCGAGACCGATCCGACCATCGTCACCGATCTGATCGCACGGAACCAGGAATCCATCGCCGCCTTGAAACGCGACATCCGGGCAAAGTCCGGATCGGCCCTGTTCGAATTCATCCTGACCGACATCCAGGAGCTGCGGCGAATCCTGTTCGATCGGCAGAGCCATGCGGTATTCATGTCGGCGATGGAGGCCGTGTGGTGGCTCAACGAGCGACTGGAGGCGTGGCTGGGCGAGAAGAACGCAGCCGACACGCTCACGCAGTCCGTGCCCCACAACGTCACGTCGGAGATGGGGCTGGCGCTCCTCAGCGTCGCCGACGTGATTCGCCCGCATCCGGAGGTGGTGGCGTTTCTGCAACGCGTCGACGATGACGGCTTCCTGGACGAGCTGCCCGCGTTGGCGGGCGGTGGGGAAGCGCGGGACGCCATTCGAGGCTTTCTCGATATGTACGGCATGCGCTGCGTCGGCGAGATCGACATCACCAGGCCGCGTTGGAGTGAACGGCCCACCACGCTCATCCCCGTGCTCCTCGGCAACATCAAGAACTTCGAGCCGGGCGCCGGCGCACAGCGATTCGAGCTAGGGCGGCAGGAGGCGTGGGCGAAGGAACAGGAGTTGCTGGAGCGCTTGCGGGCGTTGCCGGAAGGAGAGCAGAAAGCCGAAGAGGTCAAGCGGAAAATCGACCGGGTCCGCACCTTCATCGGGTACCGGGAGTATCCAAAGTACGGCATGGTCAGCCGCTACTTCGTCTACAAGCAGGCCTTGTTGGAAGAGGCCGGGCGCCTCGTGCAGGCGCACGTGCTGCGTGAGAAGGAGGACATCTTCTACCTCAGATTTCAGGAACTCCACGAGGTCGCGCGCACGGCCCAAGTGGAGGAACAGCTCGTCGCCCAGCGCAAGGACGCGTTCAGCTCGTATCAAGCGCTCACGCCGCCCCGGGTGCTTACATCGGACGGCGAGGTCATTGCGGGGGCTTACCGACGCGATGGCGTGCCTTCCGGGGCGTTGGTCGGTCTGCCGGTTTCGGCCGGGACCATCGAGGGGCGGGCGCGAGTCATCGTGGACATGGCGGAAGCCGATCTCGAACCGGGCGATATCCTGGTCACGGCCTACACGGATCCCAGCTGGACCCCTCTGTTCGTCGCGATCGCGGGCCTGGTGACGGAGGTCGGGGGCCTGATGACCCATGGCGCCGTGATCGCACGGGAGTACGGTTTGCCGGCCGTCGTGGGGGTGGAACATGCCACACGCCTGATCCGAGATGGGCAACGGATCCGCGTGAATGGAACGGACGGGTACGTCGAGATCCTACGGTAGCAGGGCCGTGAACAAAGGTTGAACAGATGCGTTCGACTCCTAAGGCGGAACTCGACTCGCCCACGCCCGGGACCGCGCATAATTTACCCGACACATTGGGAGGGGAGATTCATGGCTCAGGCACTCGGCATGTTAGTAGGCGCATTTCGAGCGGCATTCACCGGCAAGGTGATCACGGCCGAAGACCCGGAGTACGACAAAGCGCGCTCGGTCTTTAACGGCGCCATCGATCGGCGCCCCGCCATCATTGCCCGATGCACAACGCCTATCGAGGTCGCCGCCGCGATCAAGTTCGGCACTGACCAAGACCTCGAAATATCTGTGCGCGGCGGTGGGCACAACTTCGCTGGGTTCGCGGTTTGCGAGGGCGGGTTGATGATCGATCTCAGCGAGATGCGACAGGTCACCGTCGACGCGGCGGCTCGCCGAGCGGTGGCCGGGGGCGGCGCCACCTGGCACGACGTGGACGCCGCGACCCAGGTGCACGGGCTGGCTGTGACGGGCGGATTCATCAGCCGCACGGGCATCGGCGGGCTGACGCTGGGCGGCGGCATCGGCCATTTGACGGCGCAGGCGGGACTCAGCTGCGACAACCTGGTGTCGGCGCAGGTCGTTACGGCCGACAGCCGGATCCTTACCACGTCGGCGAACGAGAACCCAGATCTCTTCTGGGCTATCCGGGGTGGCGGCGGCAATTTTGGCGTGGTGACCTCGTTCGCGTACCGCCTCCACCAGGTTGGCCCGCTCGTGAACCTTGGCCTGTTCTTCTGGGGCGTCGACAAAGGGTCCGCAGCCCTTCGCTTCAGCCGCGACTTCCTGAAGACGTTGCCTCAGAACGCAAGTGGCTTCATCGGCGGTCTCAGCGCCCCGCCGGCGCCGTTTGTTCCCCGGCAACACCAGTTCGCGCCGGGGTTCGCCCTGATCGTCGTTGGCTATGGCTCCCCGGAGGAGCACGCCTGGGCCATCAAGCCCATCCGGGACGCGGTCGCGCCCCTCTTCGAGCTGGTGACGCCGATGCCGTACGTGCAGCTCCAGCAGATGTTTGACGAGGCGAACCCGTGGGGGACCCTGGCGTACGAGAAGGCGCTGTACCTGGACGAGCTCACCGACGGCGCTATCCAGGTTTTCACCGAGTACTTGCCGAAGAAGACATCACCGCTCTCGCTCGTTCCCGTCTTCTTCCTGGGCGACGGGTACGCTCGGGTGCCCGACGACGAGACGGCCTTCGGTGGCAGCCGCAAGGCTCGATACGCCTTCAACATCAGCGCCGTCTGCCCGGATCCGGCACTCTACGATGGCGAGCGCAGCTGGGTACGCTCCTTCTGGCAGGCGCTCCGCCCGCACGCATCAGATGTGGGCAGCTACGTGAACTTCATGTCAGAGTACGAGGAGGATCGCGTCAAGGCTGCCTATGGCGCGGCAAAGTACGAGCGGCTCGCTCGCATCAAGGCGCAGTACGACCCTGATAACGTCTTCCATCTCAACGCGAACATCAAGCCGGCGCTGGCGGCTTCAACAAAACCCTGATGGCGGGAGCAACGCGCTGCAGGGAAGGACTATCGGTCAGCGGTGAGGTCCAGCTTGGCTTGGAGCATCGAATCGCCAAGGTGGTAAGACTCCGGCCACTCCCAAACTGAGGTAAGCCGACTCGGACGAGCGCCAGTGCACCTCCGCGCCACGCTCGCGACTTGTCCCCACTGAAGGCGATGGCTGGGTCGGTAGGATTCGAACTCAGTACAATGACGGAGCGCGCAGGCCAGATATGACGAGCGCGGAAGTCCGCCAGCGTTTTCTCAACTTCTTCAAAGAGCGGGACCACAAGGTGTTACCGAGCTCCTCTCTGATCCCGTTCGGCGATCCTACCCTGCTGTTCACCAGTGCGGGGATGGTGCCGTTCAAGCCCTACTTCCTCGGCCAGACCAAGGCGCCGTTCCCGCGAGCGACCACCTGTCAGAAAGTCTTCCGTGCCGTCGACATCGACGTCGTCGGCCAGGACGGCCACCATCTGACCTTCTTCGAGATGCTCGGCAACTTTTCCTTTGGCGACTACTTCAAGGACAAGGCGATTCCATATGCCTACGAGTTCCTGACGAAGGAGTTGCGGCTGGACAAGGAACGGCTCTGGGCAGGCATTCACAACGACGACGACGAGAGTTTCGAAATTTGGAAGAAGACGGGAGTTCCGGAGGAACGCATCCGGCGCTTTGGCGACGACTACAACTTCTGGGCGGCCGGCCCGACCGGACCCTGCGGTCCCGACTCCGAGGTCCACTATGACTGGGGTGAGGAGTACAGCTGCGGGCGGCCCGACTGCGGGCCCAACTGCGAGTACTGTGATCGCTTCCTCGAGATCTGGAACCTTGTCTTCATGCAGTGGAATCGCGACGAGTCGGGCAAGCGGACTCCTCTGGAGCGCAAAGGAATCGATACCGGGATGGGCCTCGAGCGCATCACGGCCGTGGTCAACGACTACCGCCCCGGTGTCTTTGAAACCGACCTCTTCCAGCCGCTGATCAAGCACTGGGCGGAAGAAACAGGCAGACCCTACGGCACTAACGCGGATATCGACGCCTCCCTTAAGGTCCTAGCCGACCACGCGAGGGGCAGCGCGATGCTGCTCGCCGACGGCGTCGCGCCGGCGAACGACGGACGTGGCTACGTCCTTCGTCGCCTGATTCGACGCGGGATGGTGCATGCCCGCCGGCTGGGTCCGGCGGTGCACCTGTCATCGGGCGTGCCGATCGTCGCCCGGCTGCTGGGCGACGTCTACCCCGAAGTCAAAAAGCAGGTCGATCGCATCGCCGACGCGGTGCGTTCCGAGGAGGAACGCTTTGGCGTTGCGCTGCGCCAGGGCATGGAGCGATTGCAACCTTTACTCGAGCGCGGAACTCTTAACCCGCAAGAAGTGTTCTACCTCCATGACACGCTCGGCTTCCCGATCGAACTCACGGCGGAGCTCGCCAGTGAGAAAGGCGTAACCGTCGACCTGGAGGCCGTGGCCGCCCTCATGCAGGTCCAGCGGGATCGAAGCCGGGTCGCGACCGGCGGATTCGCCGCCCCCCAGGCCGGAACCGCCAGCCGATTCGTCGGATACGACCGGCTGGAAGCCGACGCCACCATCACCGAGGTTTTCCCGGTGGCCGGGCAGCCGGATCAAGCCGATGTGTTCCTAGACGAGACACCCTTTTATGCGGAACGCGGCGGGCAGACGGCGGACAACGGGGTGCTGACCTGGAGTGGCGCCAGCGCTCGCGTGATCGACGTCCAGCCACAAGGCGAGGCGATCCGGCACCGGGTTGGGGTTGCACCTGACCGGCTAAAGGCCGGCGATCGGGTCCATGCGGCGGTGGATGCGGCGCGGCGCCAGGCCGTGGCGCGGCATCACTCGGCCACGCACCTGCTGCACCGGGCCCTTCGCGATGTCCTCGGCGAGGAGGCAAGCCAGGCTGGCTCGTCGGTTCAACCTGACTACGCAACCTTCGATTTCCGATTCCCACGCGCGTTGACCGCGGATGAGGTCGATCGCGTCTCCCGGTTGCTCAACGCGAAGATCCGCGCCGACCTGGTTCGCCGGGTCGAGGAGCTGCCGCTCGACCAGGCGATCAAAACCGGCGCGGTCGCGCTCTTCGACGAAAAGTACGGCGATCTTGTCCGGGTCGTTTCCTTCGGCGATTGGGCCCGAGAACTTTGCGGCGGGACACATGTCGAGCGCAGCGGCGAGATCGGGCTGGCCCTGATTTCGAACGACCGCAGCATCGGCGCCGGCATTCGCCGCATCGAACTGCGAGCTGGGGAAGCGGCCGAGCAGCAGGTCCGCGATAACGAACGCGTGCTCCGCGAGCTTGGCGACGCGCTGCGGACCTCGCCTTCGGAATTCCCGTCGCGAGTTGCGGCCTTTCAGGCGGAGATCAAACGTCTCGAGAGAGAAGCTACGAGCCTTCGCCAAAAGTTGGCGGCGGGAGGCGGTGCGCAGCTCGAAGAGGCCGACGTCGAGGGCGTCAGGTTGATGCTCCAGCGGGTCGACGAAGGCGAACGCGACCTGCTGCTGTTCGCAGACGAGGCGCTCAACCGCGCCAACGGCAATGGCGTCGCGATCGTCGTCGCCGGCCGGAATTTTGCCATCAAAGTCGCGAGCCCCCTCTCGGAACGCCTGCCGGCGAATGACCTTATCCAAGCCTTCCGCCAGGTGGTAGGAGGGAAGGGAGGGGGCAAAGGCCAGGTCGGGCAGGGGGGCGGTATCGATCCGGCGCGGGTCGCCGAGGCCTTCACGTCGCTGCAAGACTACGTTCGGCAACATTTGAAAGAGCCGTCATGATCAAGATCAAGGACCGCATCAAGCGATTGCGCCGCGGCGCCGATTACGAGAACTACTACACGGCGCTCGATATCGGCACCGAGTACATCAAGGCGCTGGTGGTCAAGCGGGAGGGCCGGAACGGCGTGGTCCTGGGCGCATCGCGCCAGCGGCAGGAGATCACCGACATGCAAGGCGGCGTGCCTTCCAACATCCAGGGGATCATCGATAGCTGCGACCGGGCGATGTCGCAGGCCGAGGACATGTGCGACACGATCCCGGGTCAGGTGGTCATCGGGATCGCCGGGGAGCAGGTCAAGGGCCTGAGCACGACGGTGACGGTTCCGCGGTCTGACCCCAACCTCAAGATCAACGAAGTCGAGCTGCTCCAGACGCTGCAGCTGGTCCAGAAGCGTGCCCTGCGCGAAGCGCAGCATGCAATGAGCCTCGAGCTCGGGGTCCCGGACGTCAATGTCAAGTTGATCAACTCGGCCGTCACCAGCGTCCGGATCGACGGTTTCGCGGTCAACAACCCGATCGACTTCCAGGGCAAACAGATGGTGATCACGGTGTTCAACACCTTCGCGCCG
>Ga0209471_1001369_pt1 | contig 14579 bp, 16 predicted proteins | sample GraSoiAngelo_128_FD_185885 | JGI IMG/M metagenome (GOLD analysis project Ga0209471, IMG submission 185885) | Grasslands soil microbial communities from the Angelo Coastal Reserve, California, USA - 14_0927_12_20cm (SPAdes) (version 2) | ecosystem: Environmental > Terrestrial > Soil > Grasslands ...
GAGCGCGGCGGAAATCGTCCATCATCTCGCCGACAGCGAGACCACGAGCGGCTTGCGGCTGCGTCGTCTGCTCGTCGAAGATCATCCGCTTATTCAAGGCTACGACCAGGATGCCTACGCGGCCGCTTTGAACTACAACCGTCGCGACATCGCGCCTTCGCTTGAAGCATTTCGCGCCGCGCGCGCGACTGCGGCACAGTTGTTTGAATTCATGGGCGACCAGGATTGGCATAGCGAAGGCACGCATTCCGAAAGCGGTTCCTATGGCGCGGAAGATTGGCTGAAGATTTACGCGGCGCACGCTCACAACCACGCGGCACAGATTCAGCGATTGAAAGACGCGCTTGGTGAAAGCGCTGCGGCAACTGCGTAAAGCAATTAGCCGCGGATGAACGCGGATTCACGCGGATAAATGACTCACAAGCTGAAGCGAGTTACTCCGCTCTATCTAATCCTATCAGCGTAAATCCGCGTTCATCCGCGGCAAGATTTTCTCTTCACCGATCGATTTTGATCTCGCTATCAAATCGATCGGTTTTATTTTGATCGCATTCTTGACAGCGCGCGACCGAATGAGCAAGATGCACCTTCACTTAATTTCATCTTTCGAGTTCGCGCAATGGCCTCAGTAGCTCCGGTAGTTCAAACTTCTTTCACTGATCTCAAACTCTTACGACGGGGCAAAGTTCGCGATGTTTATGAAGTCGATGAGGATCGGCTTTTGATCGTTGCCACGGATCGCATCTCGGCGTTCGACAGTGTTTCGCCCACGCCGATCGAACGCAAAGGTGAAGTGTTGACCGCATTGTCGCGCTTTTGGTTTGCAAAGCTCGGGCACATCGTTCCGAATCACTTGCTCACCACGAACATCGATGAAATGCCCGCCGCGGTTCGCGCTCATGCGGACGAACTTCGCGATCGCTCGATGCTGGTCAAGCGCACCGAAGTCTTCCCCGTTGAGTGCGTGGTGCGGGGCTATCTTTCGGGCTCTGGGTGGAAAGACTATCAGCGCACCGGCGAAGTTTGCGGCCACAAATTGCCCGCGGGAATGCGCGATTCAGAAAAATTGACCAAACCCATTTTCACGCCGGCGACGAAAGCCGAAACCGGTCACGACGAAAACATCAGCGAAGGCCAAATGGCCGAAATCGTTGGCGAAGACATCATGAAATACCTGCGCGACGTGTCGCTTCGGGTCTACGGCGAAGCCGCCGAGTATGCGCGCGGCCGCGGCATTATCATCGCTGACACGAAGTTCGAATTCGGCCGCGACAAAGACGACGAAATCATTTTGATCGACGAAGTCTTAACGCCAGACTCGTCGCGTTTCTGGCCAATTGATAGCTATGAAGTCGGCATGTCGCAACCTTCATTCGACAAACAGTATGTGCGCGATTATTTGGAAAGCATTAAGTGGGACAAGCAGCCGCCTTGTCCAGAGTTGCCGGGAGAAATAGCTCAGGCAACAACAGCAAGGTATTTGGAAGCGTTCGAATTGATAACCGGAGAGAGTCTCTGAGTCCGGGAGTCTTAGAGTCTGGAGTGCGGAGTTCAGTCGCCAGACTTCAGACTTATTAGACTTCAGACTCGCTAGACTCAGGACTCTAAGGACTAATTAAATGCAGATTCGCCCCCGCCTTGAAGCCCTAATCGACGACATGCTCGATGGGCACATCCTTCTCGATGAAGCACTCGAGGAGTTTGAAAAGCTTTATATCGAGAAAGCCTACACGCGAAACAAGAAGCGCATCTCTCACACCGCCGCCGCGCTTGGCATTCACCGCAACACGATTTCCAAACGCGTCAATTCGTATCGCGCCGAGGAACGCAAGCACCAACAGAACGGCGCCCGCCGCCGCGGAAATAGCAAAGCTCATTGACTGATTCAGGCGATCTTTCTAATCAAAGTCCTCGGCACATCTCGTTCGCTGACCAGGGAATGGCCATCGCTTTTTCATACGCCGCTTTGATCTCGGCGGCATTCCAGTCTCTTCGCATCCAACTTTTTCCGTCGGCAAACTCCACTCGATTGATGATGACCCTTTCCTGAAACGGACTCGCGGATTTTGCGAGACTTGCTGCGCTAACCGCGTTTGGCGGACCGGACAAACTGAAAGCCTGTAGCTCTTTTTCTTTGTCAGGTTTGATATTGACGCCGCAAACAAACTGTCGTCGCGTCACGCTTTCCGGATTACCAGGATCGACGAATTGATATTCCCAGAAGACGATCTCGACAACCTGGGGACTCGCGTTGTGGATTTTCGCTTGATAGGTAAACGCATCGATAGTCTTGGACGGCGGCTTCTCCGCAGATTGCACGCTCTTTTCCAGAGCGGCACTTCGGCCGTCGATCGTATCCTGGTTTGGATCGCGAACACCGGCGGGATCATTAACGCGGACATTGCGCTCGAAATTCTTGTTGTCTTGAATCATCGCGCGCGCGGGAGCAATTCTTTCCGGAGTCGACGTATCAATCGTCTGCCGGGTCTTGGACCATTTGAAACCGAGCACGGCAACCTGATTTCCGTCCGGCGTTGGCGTTTGCTCAATGCTACCTGAAGAAAACAGGATCGCGAGCAGTGGAAGCAGCAAAAACATTTTCATCGCCCTATCTCCTTGTTGATTGCACGAGGCGGAATATGCGGGGCATTGTCCCCTGTGGTGCGCATTTCATCAAGTAATTTCACGAGCGGCGATAAGCATCTGAGAAAACGTCGGCCGCTTAACGCTTACGGCTCACCTCTTACTGCTTGCCGCTTACTGCATCCCAAGCCGCTTTCGCTATTTTCGCAATCACGCCTTCGCGTGTCGCTTCATCCGCCGGCGAGTCTGACACGAAAACCGCAATCGCCAGATGTTTTCCGTTCGGCAAAGTGATGATGCCGATGTCGTTCGTCGCCGCTGTAATTCCCTTCTCTGTTCCCGATGTTCCGGTTTTGTGCGCGACGATGGTGCCCGTCGGCAGCAATCCTTTTATGCGCTTAGTGCCCGGCGTCGATTCGATCATGTATTTCAAAAGCAAGGCCTGACTGGATTCGGAAAGTCCGCGTTTCTCATGCAGCGCTCGCAGCAAAGCAATCGCTGCTTCCGGTGTAGCGGAATTGCGATATTGGACCTGCCAGTCTTGTCCTAGTTCCCTTTCAGTGTTGAGTACGATCATGTCAGTGACCGCAAGGTCTGTGACGTACATTTGCACCGGTATCCGTCCCCCAGCGAGTTTCATCAACACATCAGACGCTGTGCCGTCGCTTTCCGAAATCGCAAACCGTAGCAACTCGCTGACGGTAATCTCCGTTCCATTGGGATTGCGATCGCGAATCGGACTGTACTGTCCGACTCTAACAAAATCACCTTTCGTTACCGCGACCTTCTGATCAAGATTTATCTTTCCGGCATCGACCTGCTTCATGACCGCCATGCTAATCGGCAACTTGTAGACACTCTGCATCGGAAAATGATCTTGAGCATTGAGCGATGCAACCGTCTCGCCCGTCTCAAGCACAACCGCAGACGCGCCGACGTGGCCTTTGGCGAGTGAGGCAATTTGGGTGACATCAACATGCGCACCAGGGCTTTGCAGTGTTGACGGTGGTCCGGTTTCGCGGGGCACTGATTTTTCGCGAACCGCGCTCCCGCCCGAACAAGTTGTCAACGCGACGAGGATGACTAAAAAGAACACCTTAGAAATCTTCATGAATGTTTTTGAATCTCGATTTGGCAACAACGCCGCGGGACGAGCCAAGCCGGGGCGCCTGATGATTTCTTGAGTTGGTATAAAACTCAATGCTTGAGATTAACGGCCCTTAGAGTACTCCACATCCTGATACTGATTCCATAATTTGTTTCACTCAATCTTAAGGCTCACGACTACGCCTTGAGACTCATTCCTCTAACTCCAAAAACACCCGGTTGACAACGACTCAAACGTTAATTATATTTCCTAGCACTCATCTTTCCAGATTGCTAATACTGGGTAAGTGAAGTGGGCAAGTTCATTCGCAATGTTGTGTCTAAATTCATCACTTGAGAGGAGCATTACAGGAGTATGGCAGTAAACATTAGGCCGCTTCATGACCGCGTCATCGTGCGCCGCATTGAAGAAGGCGAACAAGTTCGCGGCGGGATCATCATTCCCGATACCGCTAAAGAGAAACCACAGGAAGGCGAAGTCGTAGCCGTCGGCGAAGGCAAATATCGCGAGGATGGCACCCGCCAAAACCTTGACGTCAAAGCCGGCGATCGAGTTCTGTTCGGCAAGTACAGCGGATCAGAAATCAAGATCGACGACGAAGAGCTTTTGATTATGCGCGAAGATGAGATTCTCGGAATCATTCAACGCGCCGCCGCCGGAAAGAAAGCCGGCAAGTAAGCGAACTAGATTCGAATCTAAGAGGAGAAGAAACAAAGATGGCAAAGCAAGTAGTTCATGGCGAGGAGTCGCGCGCGGCTATTCTGCGCGGAATCAATCAGCTCGCCGATGCAGTGAAGATCACGCTGGGCCCGAAAGGCCGCAACGTGGTTATCGATAAGAAATTTGGTTCGCCCACAATCACCAAAGACGGCGTAACCGTAGCGAAGGAAATCGAGCTCAAAGACAACCTGGAGAACATGGGCGCGCAGATGGTTCGCGAAGTTGCTTCGAAGACTTCCGACGTGGCCGGTGACGGCACGACGACCGCAACCGTGCTGGCCCAGTCAATTTTCAAAGAGGGTGTAAAGACGGTGGCCGCCGGTGCGAACCCGATGGCGCTCAAGCGTGGCATCGACAAAGCAGTCGAGCGCGCCACGGAAGAAATTCATCGACTGGCGAAGCCGGTGAAGGGCGACATGATCGCTCAGGTCGGCACCGTTTCCGCGAATGGCGATGCGACGATCGGCGGCATCATCGCGAAAGCGATGGATCAGGTTGGCAAAGACGGCGTCATCACCGTCGAAGAATCGCGCACGATGGAGACTTCGCTGGAAGTTGTCGAAGGAATGCAGTTCGATCGCGGCTATCTGAGCCCTTACTTCGTGACTGACCCTGAGAGAATGGAAGCGACGCTGGAAAACGCGCTGATCCTGATTCATGAGAAGAAGATCAGCTCGATGAAGGATCTGCTGCCATTGCTGGAACAGATTGCCAAGATGGGCAAGCCTCTGCTGATTATCGCTGAGGACGTGGAAGGCGAAGCGTTGGCGACACTGGTCGTCAATAAATTGCGTGGCACACTTAACGTCGGGGCAGTAAAAGCGCCCGGCTTCGGTGACCGTCGCAAGGCGATGTTGGAAGACATTGCGGCCCTGACGGGTGGCAAGGTCATCAGCGAAGATCTCGGCATCAAGCTCGAGAATGTTCAGGTGACGGACCTCGGCAAGGCCAAGAAAATCACGATCGACAAGGACAACACGACGATCGTTGAAGGCTCGGGCAAGCAGGCCGACATCGAAGGCCGCGTAAAGACCCTTCGCGCGCAAGTGGAAGAGACGACCTCTGACTATGATCGCGAGAAACTCCAGGAGCGGCTCGCTAAATTAGTTGGCGGCGTCGCGGTAATCAAGGTTGGCGCGGCGACTGAGACCGAGATGAAAGAGAAGAAAGCTCGGGTCGAAGATGCGATGCACGCGACGCGCGCAGCCGTGGAAGAAGGTATCGTTGCCGGCGGCGGCGTCGCGCTGGTGAGGGCGGCAAAAGTACTGGAAGATGCTAAAGCTGTAGTCGGTAGAGGTGGCGATCCTGATGAACGAATCGGCGTTGCGATTGTGAGACGCGCTTTGGAAGAGCCGCTGCGTCAGATCGTTCAGAACGCCGGCAAAGAGGGCGCGGTTGTGGTCGAGAAAGTCCGCAACGACAAGAACGACAACTTTGGCTTCAATGCTCAGACCGAGGAGTTCGAAGACCTGGTGAAAGCCGGCGTCATCGATCCGGCCAAGGTCACGCGCACGGCGCTGCAAAACGCAGCTTCGATCGCCGGCTTGATGCTCACCACTGAAGCAATGGTTTCGGAGATTCCTGAAGAGGATAAGACTCCGATGGGGGGCGGCATGGGTGGCATGGGCGGCGGCATGGGAATGTAAGCCACGTCGCAAGTCAGTAACCCGCGTTTCGCAAAAAAGCGGCTTCGAAGAAATTCGAAGCCGCTTTTTTTTGATGATATAATTGGTTTATGCAACAGCACCGCGCGTCGTCTGCAATTACTTCTCGGGTGATTCGCGCGCCCGAAAGTGAACCGCTGCAGGATGACTGGCTCAATTATTCACCCGCGGAACGGATCGAGGCAGTTTGGACTTTGACCAAAGAGTGCATGCAATGGAATGCAGTGAACTCTGATGAACCGAGACTTCAGCGAACTGTTACGCGCATTCAACGACCACAAGGTTGATTATTTGGTCGTCGGAGCACACGCCTTAGCAGCACACGGACATGTGCGCGCGACTAAGGATCTCGATGTTTGGATTCGGCCAGAGATCGAGAATGCTCGCCGAACGCTCCAAGCGTTGGAATCCTATGGTGCACCTCTTCATGATCTGACTGAAAAGGATCTGGCCGTGCCTGGAACGGTATTTCAGATTGGAATTCCTCCGTTACGCATCGTAATCCTTACAAGAATTGATGGGGTGGAATTCGCGGTAGCCTGGCAGGATCGATTGCACACGAATTTTGGCAACGAATCGGCGTGGGTAATTTCACTGAAACACCTGATTGCTAACAAAAAAGCGTCCGGGCGTCCTCAAGATTTGGTTGACGTGCAGACAATCGAAGATGGCCTGTCCTAACACCACCCAGCACAAAAAACGTGTGCCAGCTCGAAGGTAGCGATCACGGGGGGCGCGATTCGGCGGCCGAGCTGGCACTGGCGGGCACTATCGATGTGCAAATGTCGAATGACTCTTACAACCGGCTGACTTTGGGGTCAGCCCCACCCGACGGTGCGAAATTATACTCCTCGGAAATATGCAGTCAACGGTTTTTGAAAGAAGCTTCGCAGGGTACCGTTTTCGCAAGGAAATCAATAGGTTTCATGGTCGCAGCGACCGACCGCTGACCACCGTCCGCGGTGTTCCCTCAGCGGAGAGTAAATCCGGTTACTTCCATCTTGATGTTGGCGCGGTCGTCGCTATCGCTAAAGCCGTCGATCAGGATCGAGACTCGCATCGTCTTGTTCGGATCAAGTTCTGGTTGGCGAACGGGAATTACAACGAGCGTACGTTCCTTTACCGGCTTGCCATCGTGATCGACCACGGCGCCGCGCACTTCCAATCCGGTAATCGTGCGGCCGGTAAAATTGCGGACTGTCGTCTGCAGGGTCATCACCGTATCTCCCAGCGCACGCTTCGCCTCGTCGGCTTCCGGATCGTCGAGGGCGATTAGCTTGCTGTACTTGTCCCAGTCAGGCGAGCCGCGTCGAATTGCGCCCTGCAAAGTCGGTGGCGGGCTGGGCGCGACAGATTTGCGCAACAGCAAATAAAAGAACCCGCCAATCAGAACGGCCGCGATAACGGCAACCACAATGATTAAAGTGCGCTTGGATTTCTCTTCAGGAATAGCGTGTTCTGCCGGCATGATTTTTATCGAACGCGACCTCCTCTCAAAATTGTCTCTTTAGACAATATCTTACTGCACATGTTCCGGTTTTCGTTAGAGTTCATCAGACCGTTGTAATCACGGGCTCGCGCAAAGCTGGTCGAGTCGCGCTTCGAACCTTTACAATCGAATCATGAATTGTCCTGTTTGCAAATCAATTGAATTGTCTCCAATCCAATTGGATCCAAGTTTGTCAGCGCACGAGTGTCCCAACTGTCTCGGTCATTGGATTGGTGGCGCTGAATATTGGAGATGGGTCGAGCGACACCGCAGCGATCTTGCTGAACGCGTTCATGAAACCGAAACCTTGTCGCTTGCCGAGCCGGGTCTGCCGATCGATTGTCCCGAATGCCGCTTTCGTATGGTGAAGTATTTCGCCGGACACGGCCTGCCGTTTACGATCGATCATTGTCACGGCTGCAAAGGTATCTGGCTGGACGGCAACGAATGGGAGGCCCTGAAGAAGCGCAATCTGCACGACGATTTGAATCTGATGTTAACGTCGTTTTGGCAGACCGAGGCGACTCGCGAAGTTCGCAAGAAAAAGATGGAGCAGATTTACACCGGAAGGTTTGGCGAAGACGATTACACGGAGATCAAACGGATACGTTACTGGCTGGAAACCAAGACAAATCGCGAAGAGTTGCTTGCGTTCTTGATCGATAAGAATCCATTTGACGTTTGATTGCGAACGGTAGTACAAACCGATGGCTTTTGTTCTTTTAGCGTCATTGCTTTGATCACCAATGCGCCCAGAAAAAATCTTGCCAAGCACGCCTTCTTGTAATAATCTGGGCCCCTCATCTACCAGGCAGTTGATCCTAATCAGATACTCCGTACTGGAATAAAACAATAAAGCTTTCATGATAAGCCGGTGGGTGTGTAATCTTTCGTTCCCACGTTTACTCCAGGAGAAGTGCCATGTCAGAGAACGCTCGAATCGAAAACCCAAGCCAGCAAGCTTTGCAAACTGAAGTGGAAGCCTTAGAAGGAGAGGCTCACTCATTCGAAAATCGGCTGATTCGGCTTGAGGATGAAGTCGAAAAACAAAAGGACAGCCTGATCAGTAGGATTGAGCGGGCCGGGATTGTAATCGGCGTCCTTGGGGCGGCTCTTTCAATAGCTACAGGTTTTTTCGCCTTGCCTAAAGCTTACAAGGAATTCCGAGGAAAACCGGAAACCAAAATGGTCAGCGGTTGGCCACTGGAACTGTCATATGATCCCACGATGAAAAAGGTCAGCTTCATGTTCGCCGCAGAAGTAGGAAATGATGGGAGCAAAAATGACATCGTCAAGCAAGTTCGCGCCTCGTTCAGACCTGACTCTGTACCTGTAGATCGCGCAACATTCGTAACTACGGGTATCAAACTGACTGAAAAGGGTATTGAAGTGCGCGCGCCCTTTGACGTCAGCACCGCTTCGCCAAGAGAGTTGATTTGCACGATGACCAAAGACTTAGAAGACAATGATGTCCAATCTGTACTTCAACCTGGGCTAAATCATCTTGACGTCAGCCTTGTTGGTGACGACGACAAGGGACGAGCTTCTGCAAGCTACTGCATCTGGATACTGAACAAGCAAATCAGCGATATGGTAGCTGCGACCAGTTCGAAGACTTTCATCTTTGACGCTCAGTATCAAAAATGTAAGGAGGAGCAATGAAAGTATTACTCTCGCTTCTGTTTGTTACTTCGCTATTTGTCCTTCTCGCCCATTTACAGATTGGTCAACGGCATCTCGATTTGTACGCTGTAGCGCCAAGGCATCACGAAGCGGCGACGCGATCGGCCCTTACGCATCCTGCTCAGGCACCTAGTGATCTTCAGATCAGACATATGGCCGCAATGGGTGAAAGTGCGACCGGCGAAAAAATGTCCCAGTCAACGAACAAACGACTAATCCTCAATTTGAAGCCATGCAAAGAGAGGCCTGACTATGTGAGCTTCAGCCAACCGTTTACTGAGGAACCAGCAGGAGAGATGGTTTGTGACGGGCAACTGATCAAGTTGGTAGCCGTCACCAAGGATTGAAGCCGAGCGAGGAATCGCCTGCCAATCCTAGTCGATAGAAGCCACTTGTATTTCTGGGAAAACGATCTAAGAGCATGGCGGAAATAGATCAAGCAAAGCTGTGGTATCAAACCAACCTCGATATCTTTCTCAACCGCTGGTTTTCTAATTACGATGACGCGCGCAAAGCTCTCAGAGAGCACGGCGGATTTCTCCTTCCCTATCGTCACCATTTCTACGTGTGCAAAGCTGAAGTGATAAAAGCGCTCGGCCTCGATCCCGACGACCCTGATTGGGAAGCTATAGGCTTTGACTGCGCGCGGCCCAAAGATCAGGAGGCGTTTGCGCGGCTGAAAGCAAAACGCGGGCGGATAGTCGGCGCGGCGGACGAAAGCTCGAGCTAGTCACCCCGCAACGACTTCCGCGTATATTTTTTCTGTCTTAGTAACCATCTGGTCAAGCGAGAAACGTTCACGCACTGCGGTCTCTGCATTTTGTGAGAGTCGTTCGCGTTCGCTGATGTCGTCCAACAATGACGTAACCGCTTTCGCCATCGCTTCAACATCGCCAATCGGGACCAACAATCCCGTCTGACTCGCGTCAATGATTTCGCGCGCGCCTTCGGACGCGGTGGCGATGACGGGAACGCCTGCAGCCATCGCTTCAACGATTGAAAGCCCGAAAGGTTCGGCGCGCGCAGACGACACAAACAAATCGAAAGTCACAAGGGTTGATGCGATGTCCTCGATCCAGCCGCTTAGTTTTACCTGCTGGTTCAGCTTCAAATCGTCGATCAATTTTTCGAGAGCGCGCCGATTCTCACGGTGATCAGACTTGTCTTCGCCGACGATGATGAATTCGACGTCGCCGCGCTCACGGCAAACAATCGCTGCGACGCGAATGAAATCATCGAAACCCTTAATCGGAGCGAGATGGCCAATCGTCCCGACGCGCAGTTTGCCGGATTCCTCCCGAACCGATTCCCTTCCCTTCGTGAACCGATCGACGTCGATTCCGTTATGAATCACTACAATCTTATCGCGATTGAAAATCGCTCGTTCGCGCAGCGCAGCTGCCACAGCTTGCGAGACAGCAATCACCCGCGCGGTTCGTCGCAACGTCAGCTTGTGAATCGGATTCATCGCAAACAAGACATGTCGCGTGAGAACGAGCCGCGCCTTTGATGTTCCGGTTACGAACACAGCCAGCGGATAGTCGCGCGCAATGTGTGCGTGAACAATTTCGATTTTGTTGTCCCGCACGAATCGAGAGAGCTTCATCGCAGTACTGAGATTCAAGGCATTACGCATCGGGAGTTCAATAATGTTTGAAGCCGCAAGCGAGGACAGTTCTGTGCGCAAAGGCGATCCCGGACTCAGCGCAGCGAACATCTCGTGGCCGCGCTTTGTGAGTTCGTTCGCGAGATCGGCAAGATGCCTCTCGCCACCGCCGATTTCGCGCGCTGAACAAATTTGCAGGATGCGCATGATTCGTCGAGACTCTAACATAACAACCCTCGGACTCTACTTGAGCTTCAGTCACTCCGTGTAGTACAAGCATCGTCCAGCAAATGACTCGAACAACGCACGAGCCTCAGTGCATTCTGTGCCAACGCGCTCTTCGCCTCATCGGCAAAGACTTCACCGGCAAATCAATTTACAGGTGCGATGCGTGTGAATATCTCATGACGCCGATCGCGACGGTGGAAGAAAACACCGCTCTTTACGATGATCCGGAATACTTCGATGGTTGGGGCTGCAATCTCGATTTCGATTATGAAAGGTTCGAACCTGCCGTTCATAAACAAGTCAGTGAGTATTTGGATTTCATAAAGAAGTACACAAGCGGCAAGTCATTGCTCGATGTCGGCACGGGAAGCGGACTCTTGGCTCACATGGCGCGCGCGCAAGGTTACGAAGTTGAAGGAACAGATTTTTCAAAACACGTGAGTGAAACTCTGCCGGCAAAGGCCGGCTTTCGCGTCCATCATGGCACGATCGAAGAGATCCAATTCAATCGAACTTACGACATCATCACGATGCTGCATGTCCTTGAACACACGACGAACCCGCTTTCGACTTTGAATCGCGCAAAGAAGCTCCTGAACCATGGTGGATTTATTGTCGTCGTCGTGCCGAACTATCGTAGTCTTGATACCCGGCTCAAGGATTCACTCTCCAGGTTCCATCTCAAAAGCCGGCCTTACAAGCATCTGGCTCTTGGCCACCACAACTGGGTGTTCTCGATCAAGAGTTTAGAAATATTAGGCGAAAAGAGCGGGTTGCAAATTGTGCATCGCGAAACGCGGCAGCCGGCGTGGCGCGCTGCCGGCGGGCATCGTTTGCTTGAGCGTTACGATATGGCAACGTGGTGTTGGATCGTCTATCGAAAAGACGATGGAAATATTTCGAAATGAGACTCACTTCACGATTTCGAAATCCATCCACTGCGTCGCGATTCGGTGCTTCTCATCAGCCAACGCATCGGTGACGATGATTTGAACGACGTAATCACCGGGAACCAGATCAGTTCCAAGGAGAATTCTACCGCCGCCAATCAGGCGCTTGGGATCGGTTTGCGTCTTCGCGTCGTACGGATTTGTGCGTCCCGTGAAGACTTCCTTGCCATTGCGAAACAGGCGCGCCTGCGTGGTCAGTTGCGGATGATTTGTCGCCTTGTCGAGCCGCGCGTTGTAAATCATGAAGCCGTAATCCAACGCCATGCCGCGCGTGAAATGCCGTACAGCGGGACTCGCTTCGGCGTTGCCTTGATCCGCGCCGTCATCGCTCTGGGCCACTTGTGCCGCCGCATTATTGGTGGTGGCCGGATCGGTCGTCGAGGGTTTTGATTGGGACGGGCGTTGATTCGGAAACGATCCGGAGATTGAAAGTCCCGACAAGGCGAGACGATTTTTTTTCAAGTCGGGAACTTCGACGAATTGACTCGCCGATCCGATTCGCTCGCTGCTTGAATCGCGCAAGGACATGCGCAATTGATATGCACCGGGCTTCTTGATCGGGACTGTCACGTAATAGACCAAACCGTCGCGCTGAACCCGCTTGTACCAATCGTCATTCAACTGAATCGTGAAGGTCTTGCCACTCTGATCTACCGGCACGCCGTTGTCGCCAAACGTCATCGCGAGGACATCAAACACACACTTGTGCCGATTGTTCGCTTCGTCCGTGAATGTCAAATCGTGCGGATCGATGTGCAGCACGGATTTCATGAACGAACCGACTTTCACATCGTTGGCAAACAGCGAAGTCAGCTGCAGGTGAACCCCAGTTGAGTTGAAGGGCGATGACAGGGCGCGGACTAACTGCTGCGCCAGGGTCGCGGGCCGCGGATTGCGCTCTTCATCGGTCACGCCGAAAAAGCCGTTGCGCATCCGCACCGTAAATTTTCCGGGGCGCGTCACTTCCAATTTGAGCTTATGAAATTTCCGGCGGCCGGTGCGCGGATCGAACGTTGATTGATCGGGCCGATAGCCAATCAAATAATATCCGCGCTGATCTTCGAGCACGCGCCTGATGCCGCCGCTCAAATCGTTCGTATTTCTGATCGCCATGCCGCCGGTCTGCTGCGCCAAATAATTCAGTCCGTTTTGAGATTCGAAAAAATCCGCGTGCCGGTTGCTTAGTTGATCCTCGACTTGTTGCGCCGACATTCCCGAAACATTATCCGCAGCCGTGATCCCCAGAGTCTGCAAGCCACGAGCATCCATTGTGTAAATCACGACCGACGCGCGATTCGCGAGATCGGTAAGTCTTTGCAGTCCCGCCAGTACGCGATCACTGCGGCCGGGATCGTCGCGGTTGAAGATCTTAATGCCGTCCGATAGCAGCAGAATCGATTTGCGTCCGGGTAGCTCGCGCAGTCCGCGGATTACGTAATTCAACGCGCCCAGCGTTCCGACGGCAAAGATGTCTTCGCGAAACTGATCGAAATCCTCCTGCGCGGTGTTCAGGTCATCAGCAGCGGCCGAATTATTGATGTTTGACGATTCAATGGGCGCGAAGGCGCTGACTCCTCCGCGGCCGATCGCGTTATATTTAAGGCGGTCGATCGCGGCATACAGTTGCCGCTTGTCAGACGTGAATTGCTGCAACGCGCCCATGCCGCCGCTGGTGCGGATGATGGCCACGAGATCGCCGGACTGCATCTGCTGATCGACAAACTTCTTCAGCGCTTGTCGAACGTAATACGTACTCTCAAACGACAAGCCAAGATCGTCAACCACCAACGCAATCGTGCGACGCACATCCTCCAGTTTCAAAACCGTAGGCGGGATGAATGGCGTGTTCTTGTCGGGCTTAGTTGCGACCTGCTTCTCATCACGCGCAGTCGGATTCGAATCGGCGACATAATATGAAAAGTTCGTAATCTTCTGTTTGTGCCCGTCCTCGTAGATTTCAACTTCATTCGGCTTCAGGTCGGTTACAACTTTGCCATTCTTGTCGGTTACGACTGCGTCGACCTGGACCAGGTTGGTCGTAATGCGAACGACGTCGGCGTCCTCGGCCTTTTGCGGAGTTGGTCGCTGTGATTTTGGCGCAGGAGTCGGCGGTTGTTGTGAAAACGAAACCGACGCTGTTTGGACTAGCAGAACTGCAGCTAAGAGAGGATTAATTCTCACCGGAGGCCTCCGAGTTTCCCTGTTTTATCAACTACATTAGACGGTCAGAGAGCGTTACTGGTTTCAAGATCATCGGCTGGATTTTTGTTTCAGGGTACGCTCGTAGAATTCGATGTATTGGGGAATGACCCGATCGGTGCTGTAGCGTTCGATTGCCGCCGCTCGCGCGCGCCGGCCAAATTCTTTTCTTAGTTTCGGATCCATCAACAGACGCGCCGCGTCGTCAGCCATCTTGTCGACGTCTCCGACCGGACTGAGAAATCCGTTGTCGCCATCATCGACAACTTCAGGCAGACCGCCAACGCGCGTGGCGATTACCGGTACCTGCACGGCCATCGCTTCCAATGCAGCCAAGCCAAACGACTCC
>Ga0209471_1001370_pt1 | contig 14573 bp, 6 predicted proteins | sample GraSoiAngelo_128_FD_185885 | JGI IMG/M metagenome (GOLD analysis project Ga0209471, IMG submission 185885) | Grasslands soil microbial communities from the Angelo Coastal Reserve, California, USA - 14_0927_12_20cm (SPAdes) (version 2) | ecosystem: Environmental > Terrestrial > Soil > Grasslands ...
CGGCGCGATCGTGCTGCTGTGCGCTGTCAACTACGTCGGCGTCAAGCCAGCGGCCGTGACGCAGAACGTCTTCACGATCCTCAAGCTGGCCGCCGTCGCAGCGCTCATTGCGGCGGGGCTGTTGTTGGCGCCGCCCGCTACCGCCCTCTACCGCCCTCTGCCGCCTTCTGCCGCCCTGGGTGGAGTGGCGCACGTGATGGTGGCCGTAGGTGCCGCCCTGATACCGGTGTTGTTTGCGTATGGGGGGTGGCAACAGACCAACTTCATCGCCGAGGAGATCATCGAGCCGGAGCGGAATCTGCCGCGCGCCCTAGTGCTGGGAGTGGTCGGGGTCGTGACCGTCTATCTGCTCGCCAACGTTGCCTACCTGCGGGTGCTCGGGGCCGGGGGTCTTGCTGCCAGCACGGCTCCAGCGGCCGACCTCATGGAAGGAGTGCTCGGGCCCGCCGGTCGCCGCCTGATCAGCGCCGGCATCGCGCTGTCGACATTCGGATTTCTGAACCTGGTGATCCTCGTGACGCCGCGCGTGTTCCAGGCGATGGCCGCGGATGGTGTGTTTCTCCCTTGGCTGGCCCGGTTACACCCCGTGTATCGGACGCCGGCGGGTGCGATCGCGTTCATGGGCGCGTGGTCGATCGTGCTGGCGCTGTCGGGGACGTACGCCCAGCTGCTCGACTATGTGGTGTTCGGGGACTGGATCTTCTTCGGGCTGACGGTGGCGAGCCTATTCATCTATAGGAGACGGGCCCTCCCCCCCGTTCCCCCTCTCCACAACGTGGAGAGGGGGCCAGGGGGTGAGGCCAACGTTGTGGAGAGGGGGAACGGTGAGGCTTTCCGGGTGCCCGGCTATCCGTGGACGCCCGCCCTGTTCGTGCTCGCGGCGGCGTACGTGGTGGTAAGCTCGATCGTGGCGAATCCGAAGAACGCGCTGATTGGGACGGGACTGTTGGCGTTGGGAGTGCCGGTGTACGGCGTGTCGTGGCGCCGGGGTTCTACACAGACGTGAGGGCCCGGGGGCGAGCCATCCCACGGCGTAGGGGCGCAGCATGCTGCGCCCCTACCGCTTCGCTGTCCGCCTGGCTGTTGTTCTTCCTGGCCGTCTCGCTCTCGGCCCAGGACTCGACGTTCCTGTTGACGACCACCGACCCTACCTACCGCACCCCCGCCTTCCTTGGCAACGGCGCGTTCAGCCTGGTCGGCGCGCCGCTCGGCACCACCGCGTCGCTCTCGCTCGCGACCGGGGTGTACGACCACTCGCCGGGCGATGTGTCACGCATCGCCGCCCTTCCCGCCTGGAACGTGATCGACGTGTCGGACGGCGAGGGCTGGCTGAACGACACCCGGCCCGACACGAACGCGCTCGAGGGATACCGCCAGACACTCGATTTGTACGACGGCACCCTGTCCACGAGCTACGAGTGGGTGCACGGCGCGAAGCGCACCGCCGTCGAGGCCACGGCGTTCGTGTCGCGTGCCGAGGCGAACCTCGCCGTGATCCGCCTGCGGCTCGTGCCACAATACGCCGGGCGCGTCGTCGTGCGATTCCCGTTGCGGGAATGGCCGCCGCCCCAGCGACTCGCGCTGGCGCGCCTGGAGCGCTCCGAGCCGCAGTGGACGCTCGACTCGGTGTGGTATCCTGGGCAACTGGTAGCGACCGCGGCGGATTCGCTCTCGGTCTTGGCGCGCGCCGAGGGCGGGACGACGCGAGTGGCCGTGGTGCAGCAGTTGACGTGGTCCGCCCGACTCCGAAACCCGCGACAACGCGGGACCGAAGTCTCGTTCGATGTTGCCCCCGGCGAGTCCGTCACATTCACGAAGCTTGTGGGCGTCGCGTCGTCCCGTGACGCGCCCGATCCCTTGGCCCGAGCGCGTGCCGTGGTGCGGGGCGCCGCGGCGCGCGGCTACCGCACGCTCGCCGCCGAGCATACCGCCGCCTGGCACCGCCTGTGGCAGACGGACGTCGTGGTGCAAGGGGACCCCGAGCTGCAGCGCGTGATTCATGCGATGCTGTTCTATCTGCTCGCGAGCGTGCGCGAGGGCACGGACGAGAGCATCCCGCCGATGGGACTCTCGAGCGCGGGCTACTACGGCCACGTGTTCTGGGACGCGGACACATGGATGTTTCCGCCCCTGCTGGTGCTCCATCCCGAAATCGCCCGATCGATGGTGGGATTCCGTTACCGGTCACTCGCCGCGGCGCGCCGCAACGCCGCCCATAACGGCTACCGCGGCGCGATGTATCCCTGGGAATCGGACGAGCTGGGCGACGAAGCGACCCCGCGCTTTGCCTGGCAGAACGCGCTGTACGAGAATCACGTCACGGGCGACGTCGCCCTCGCGCAGTGGCAGTACTATCTCGCCACCGGCGACTCGGCGTGGCTGGCGCGTTACGGCTACCCCGTACTCGCCGCGACGGCCGACTTCTGGGCGAGCCGGGCGACGTTCGACTCGAGCGCGGGGCGCTACGGAATCCATCATATCGTGTCGGTGGACGAAGGCCTCATCGGCATCGGCAACGACACCTACACCAACGCCATCGCGCGCCAGAACGTCGAGTTTGCGGTGCGCGCGAGCCGCCGCTTGGGCCGGACACCCGACCCCAGGTGGAGCGGGGTGGCGGCCCGGCTGACCATCCCGTTCGATTCCGCGGGCCAGTATCACCCGACGTACGAAGGCGCGGCGCCTGAGAAACGGGGCTCGGTCGTGCCGCTGCTCGCCTATCCGCTGGGTCTCCCGATGAGCGAGCGGACCAAGCGCAACGACCTGGAGGCGGCGATTGGACTCCTCCTCAAGGAGGGCTCCGGCGCCATGATGACCACGAGCCTCTACCCCGCGATCGCCGCCGAGCTGGGCGACCGGGCGCTGGTCGATACCCTGCTGCCGCTCTCGTACCGTGACCACGTGCGCCCGCCCTTCGACGCGCTCGCCGAGACCCCCACGAACCAGGCGGTGCACTTCCTGACCGGCGCCGGAGCGTTCCTGCAGCAGATCGTGTTCGGCTGGTCCGGCCTGCGCCTCGGCGAGGAGGGCCTGCGGCCGGCGTTCCGGCCGGTGTTGCCGACGCGCATCCGCCGGCTCACGTTGCGGCACGTCTCGGTGCGGGGACGGATGGTCGACATCGTGGTGGAGGGCGATTCCGCGCGGTTTTGACCCGAAGGGGATCAAAGGGGCGAGGCCGTCACGTAGTAATTCGGATCCACCGCGAACGCCCTCCTCGCGAGTTTCAGCCGTGCCGTCTTCCACTCCTCCGTCGGCCGAATCACGCTGAAGCCAGATCCTGAGAGCGTGACCCGCACCGGCATCGCGAATCCCGGTACCACGTTGCTCCAGCGGTAATGCAGCGTGTTCCCCTCGATCCGGTACTCGAGCACCGGCACCATGGTGGTTCGCAGGTACTGGTCGAACACCTTGGTGAGATCGGTGCCGGCGTGCTCGCTGATGTACGCCTCGATCTGCGCGCCCGTCACCGTCTGGTGCCAAAAGGTCTTATTCAGCCCGCGCAAGATGCCGCGCCACTTCTCGTCGTCCCCCACGATCTGGCGGATGGTGTGCAGCAGGTTGCCGCCCTTCGGGTAGCGGTCGCCCGAGCCGTCGGCATTTACACCATAGGGGCCGACGATCGGGATGTCGTTCTTGATCCCGCGCCGGGTACCGATGACGTACGCGGCTCCCGAGTCCCGGCCAAACAGGCACTCCGTATAGAGATTCTCGGCGTAGTTCGCGAAGCCCTCGTGCACCCAGATGTCGGCCTCGTCCTTGGCGGTGATGTTGTTGCCGAACCATTCGTGCGCGCTCTCGTGCACGATGATGAAGTCCCACTTGAGGCCCAGCCCCGTCCCCGACAGGTCGCGCCCGCGATACCCGTTGGCGTACCAGTTGCCGTACGCCACCGCGCTCTGATGCTCCATCCCCGTGTGCGGCACCTCGATCAGCTTGTAGCCGTCTTCGTACCAGGGATACGGCCCGAACCAGTGCTCGAAACACTGGAGCATCGACCGAGCCTGCGCGAACTGACGCCGCGCCGCCTCCACGTGATAGTCGAGCGGCCAGAAGTCGAGCGTCAGCGGCCCGCGCTCCCCTTGCAACGTGTCGCTGAAATGCGCGTAGCTGCCGGCCGCTACGGCGATCGCGTAATTGTTGATCGGGTTCACCACGAACCACTCGTAGGTCGTCGTGCCGTCGGCGTTGTGACTGGTCTGGCGTAGCCGGCCGTTCGACACGTCGATCAGGCCAGCCGGCACGGTGAGGGCGATGCGTTGGCTGTCCGGCTCGTCGGCCTGCGTGTCCTTGTCGGGCCACCACACGCTGGCGCCGAGCCCCTGGTCGGTGGTCACGACCCAGGTGCGGCCCAGGCTGTCGCTGGTCCAGGTGAAGCCGCCGTCCCAGGGCGGTCGCCTGGCGGCCTGTGGCTTCCCGTGATAGAAAACCGTGATGGTCTTAGTGGCCCCCTGAGTCTGCGGCGCCTCGAGCTGGACGAAGAAGGCGTTGCCGTCCCGTTTGAATGCGACGGCGCGGCCGTCCTGCACCATGCTGTCGACCTCGAGCGGGACCATGAGGTCGATCTGCATCTCGCTCGAGGGTTGGAGCACACGGTACGAGATGCCGTTCGAGCCCCGGATGCTCGAGTCGGTCGGGCTGATGGCGACGCGCAAGTCGTAGAAGGTCACGTCCCACCACGCCCGTGCGGGGGTCGTGTAGGAGCCGCGCAGCGTATCGGCGTGCGTGAACGTAGGGGTCTGCGCGGCGAGCCGCATGGGGGCGCACAACAGGACGAAGGCTCCGAGGGTCTGGCGTTTCATATCGTGCAAAAAAGGTACGCAGCGCCGTGGTCTTGCGCTGATGCGCCTGGGGCCCGCAGTTTGGGCACCATCCGCCACGCTTCCAGACAGAGACAGAAGGAAGGCTCAGATGACTCTGGTGAAGACCCCCCCGCCGCTGTCCCAGGAAGTCGACCTGTCCAAGACGTACGACGCGGTGGTCGTGGGCTCGGGTGCGGCGGGCGGCATGGCCGCCCACGTCCTCACGTCGCAAGGCATGAACGTGCTCATGCTCGAGGCCGGCAAGAAGCTGCCGATCGAGCAGGAGCTGCGCTCGATGCAGTGGCCCTACGACCACCCCCGCCGCGGCGATGCGCCTCCCGGATACCACTCGCTGTCGTTCAACGAGTACACGATCCGGACGCCGCCCTACGCGAAGGGGAGCACGTTCAAGCACGTGATGTCGTACGTCGGCGGCTGGGGCGGGTCGGACTACGTCAAGAACATCCTCGTCGATGAAAAGGATCACCCGTACACCGGCACGAAGTACGCCTGGGTGCGGGCCCGCGCGCTCGGGGGCAAGACCAACATCTGGGGCCGGTTGGCGCTGCGCCTGTCCGACTACGACTTCAAGGCCAAGACGCACGACGGCTACGGCGAGGACTGGCCGATCTCGTACGCGGACATCCAACCCTACTACGACAAGGTCGACCTCTACCTCGGCATCTCCGGCGTGAAGGAGAACCTGCCGCACTTGCCGGACAGCTTGTTTCAGCGTCCCAATAAGCTGACGTCCGGCGAGGTGAAGCTGCGCGAGAGCCTGAAGAAGATGGGACGCGTGCTCACCCCGTACCGCGCCGGCGTCACGACCGACGGCTTGAAGCACAACCGCTACCGCAGTAAGTGCTACGGCCGCGGGGCCTGCGACCGGCGGCCCGGCGGGTGCGACATCCACGCCGCGTTCGATTCACCGACGGGCCTGATCTACCCGGCCATGGACACCGGGCATCTGACGATCCGCACCAACTCGATCGCGCACGAAGTGCTGGTCGATCCGAACACGGGGAAGGCGCGCGGCGTGGGGTTCGTCGACAGCGGCACGCGCAAGTCGTACGAGGCCAAGGCGAAGGTCGTGATCGTGGCGGCGTCCACGCTCGAATCGGCGCGCCTGCTGCTGTTGTCGCGCTCGCCGCAGCATCCCAACGGGATCGGCAATTCGAGCGGGCACGTGGGCCACAACTTCTGCGAGCATGTGATGGGCCCCGGCGTCACCGGCCTCGTGAAAGAGCTGGTCGGCAAGCCGCCCACGCTCGACGACGGCCGGCCCGGCGGGTTCTACATCCCGCGGTTCCGGAACCTCAAGGACCGGCAGCCGGGGTTCGTGCGCGGCTACGGCTTCGAGGGAGGCGGCGGGTTTTCGATTTTCCCGGGCAATGCCTTCGGGGCCCAGGGATTCGGCGCGCAATTCAAGAAAGACGTGCGAGACCACGCCGGCGCGTTTATCGGGCTGGGCGCGTTCGGCGAGGTACTGGCGCGCTACGAGAATTACATGGACTTGGATCCCGAGGAGAAGGACGCGTGGGGTATCCCGACACTGCGCTTCCACTATCAGTTCGGCGACAACGAAAAGAAGATGTGCGAGGACATGGTGGTCGCGGGGCGCGAGATGCTCGAGGAGGCGGGGATCGAGGTCGTGGGCACGGACGACAAGATGCTCACGGAAGGATGGTCGATCCACGAGCTGGGCACGGCCCGGATGGGGAGCGACCCCAAGACGTCGGTGCTGAATCAGTTCCAGCAGTCGCACGACGTGAAGAACCTGTTTGTGGTCGATGGCTCCAGTCACGTGAGCGCGTCGTGCCAGAATCCCACCTGGACCATCATGGCGCTGGCGTGGCGCTCCTGCGACTATCTGGCGGGCGAATTCAAGAAAGGGAACCTATGACAGTCACGCGTCGCGAAATGCTTGCGGCCACAGCGGCGGCTCTGGCGGCACCGCTCGTGGCCCCAGGGGCGGCAGGGGCGGCGGGGGCGGCGGGGGCGGCGGGGGCGGCACAGGCGGCCCAGGCGGCAAGAATGGCGCCGAAGTTTTTCACCGCGCCCGAATTCGCGCTGCTCGACGAGCTGTCCGATCTGATCATCCCGACCGACGCGCACTCCCCCGGCGCGCGCGTCGCGGGGGTCGCGACCTACATCGACTTGCGTCTTGCGGAGTCCCTCGATACCGACCAGCAGGCCAAGTGGCACTCCGGGCTCGCGGCGGTCGACACCCTGTCGCAAGAGCTGCACGGGAAAGCCTTCCTGCAGGGAACGCCGGAGCAGCGGCTGGCGGTGCTTACGAAGATGGCGGCCGGAGAGAAGGACCCCAAGACGCCGGCGGAGCACTTCTTCCAGCAGCTCAAGGGCTGGACGGTGCGGGCGTACTACAGCTCCAAGGTCGGGATCCACGCCGACCAGCAGTACAAGGGGAACGTCTACCAGCGAGGCGAATACGCGGGGTACGACGCGAAATGAGGGGTCCTTGACAACATTCGATTCAGGGGAAGGATAGGGGGAGAAATCAAGCGACGGCGGCACTTCACTCTCATTGGTAGAGGGCATAGACGTATGACACTTGTCCGTCACCTCGCTCCCGCGCTGGTCGCTGGTCTGTTCCTGGCGGTGCCACTCAGCGCGCAGGATTCCACTGGCGTCATCACGGGAAAAGTCGTCGACCAGACGACCCAACAACCCCTCGGCAACGTCGAAGTGGCCATCGCCGGTACTCCGCTTCGTGACCTCAGCAGGAACGACGGCAGCTTCCGGGTGACGGGCGTCAGGGCCGGGACGCAACGGGTGCGCGCGACCCGCATCGGGTACGGGTCCCAATTTCAGGAGGTCACCGTCTCGGCGGGCGGCGCGGCCACGGTGAACCTCGCGCTGGTTCCGGCCGCGGCGATTCTCGAGCCGGTCGTGGTGACGGGGTACGGGACGCAGCGCCGGGAGGCCATCACTGGATCGGTCTCCACGGTCGACGCCGATGCGGCGAACCGCGGCGTGACGATCAACCCCGACCAGATGATCCAGGGCCGTGCGGCGGGCGTCGACATCATTCAGGACAGCGGCGAGCCCGGCGCGGGGAGACGGATCCTGATCCGCGGCGGCAGCTCCATCGGCGTGGGCGGTGCCACCAATGACCCGCTCTACGTCGTCGACGGTGTACCGATCAACAACGAGCCCACCGAGCCGCAGTCGTTGGGGCTGTTCGGTGACCCGATGCTCGCCCGTAACCCACTCAACCTGCTCAATCCGGGCGACATCTCATCGATCACGGTGCTCAAGGACGCGGCGGCCACGGCGATCTACGGCAGCCGCGCCTCGAACGGCGTGATCCTGATCGAGACCAAGCGGGGACAAACGAGTGGCGGCCCGAGCTTCGAGTACGACGGCTACGTGGCGGCGTCGAGTCCCACGAAGCGCTACGACTTGCTCAACGGCACGGAGTATCGGCAGTTCGTCGCGGACAAGGTTGCTCTCTGGCGAACGGATTCGACCGCGTTCAGGACGAGACATCCCGGGGCGGACACAATATTCACAAGTCATTTCAAGGACTCGTCGGCTACGTTCAACGCACTGGATCCGTCGAAGGTTGTGCTGGGCACGGCCAACACCGACTGGGCGAGCGCCATGACCCGCAACGTCGTCACGCACAACCACAACCTGGCGTTCTCGGGCGGGGGCGAAGATACGCGCTATCGCGCCTCAATGAATTACGCGAAGGAAGACGGCGTGACGCTCTCCACCGGCCTCGAGCGGATTCAGGGCCGGCTGAGCGCCACCCACTCCGATCTGAACAACCGACTGCGGATCGGGGTCAACGTGACGACCTCGCGCGTCAACAACACGTACGTCACGTACGAGAACCAGGGTGGCTTCCAGGGCGGCGTGTTCCAGAGCATGGCCGTCTTCAACCCGACCGAGCCGATCATGGTGACCGATTCGTTCGGGACGCACTACTACGACGTCGCCGGCTCCTCGGTGCACAACCCGGTAGCGATGGCGAACCAAATCACCGACATCGGCCACTCGACCCGCACGCTGGCCAACGCCAGCGCCGATCTGGACGTGGCGCCCGGTCTGACGGCGCGGGTCAACGTCGGGCTGGACCACTCGAGTGGTGACCGGCAGGAGTACTATCCGAACTCGAGCCCGGTGGGTGTGTCGTTGGGGAACGGGCTGGCGCAGCAGCAGAACCTCGATAACGCCACCCAGACGATCCAGACGCAGCTCACGTACCAGCGCCAGTTCGGCGACGGCAACAGCCTCGACGTCGTGGGCGGCTACGAATACAGCAAGTTCACGAGAGACTCGGTGCTGGCCCAGGGCATCGGGTTCTTTACGGATGCGTTCAGCTTCGACAACCTCAGTGGCGCCACGACGTTCAAAACCGCCTCGGGCGCGGCAGAAAGTCGTCTCGCGTCCTTTTTCGGGCGGGCCAACGTGGGGTTCAAGGACCGCTTCTTCGTGACGGGCGTGCTGCGCTACGACGGCTCGTCCAAGTTCGCGATCGGGCACAAGTGGGCGGCCTTCCCCGCGCTGTCGGCGTCGTGGCGGCTCAGCCAGGAGAAGTTCCTGGCGGGCGGACCGTTCTCGGACCTGCGGCTGCGGCTCGGCTGGGGGCTGCAGGGCAACCCGGGGGTCGATCCGTATACCTCGTTGGTCACGCTGACGAGTGGCACCGGTGCCACGTACCCGTGGGGCGACGTGCCACATGGCGGGGTCATACCGAGCAGCAATGGCAACAAGGACCTCAAGTGGGAGCAGACCTCCCAGGTCAACGCGGCCGTCGACTTCGGCCTGCTGAGCAACCGTCTCTCCGGGAGCGTCGAGTACTACGTCAAGAACACCAAGGACCTGCTGGTCACGGTGACCGTGCCCGAGCCGGCGCTGGTTCCTACGCAGCTCCAGAACATAGGTAAGTTGCACAGCAGCGGCCTCGAGGTCTCGCTCGACGCCGTGCTCGTCTCGCACCCGGGCCTCGTCTGGCGTGCCGGCCTCGTCTTCGCGGCGGAGCGCAGCAAAGTGACCGACCTCGGCGGCGCCAGCTTCAACACGGGAGACGTCAGCGGGCAGGGGCAGAGCAACGTAGAGGCCGAGCGCATCATGGTCGGCTCTCCGCTCGGCACCTTCTATGGTCCCGTGTTCCTGGGCGTCGATACGACGGGGAAGCAGGTGTTCTTCTGCACCGCGTCGACGAAGGGGTGCGTCAACGGGCGCACCGTGGGAGGGGGAGGGCCGGATGCCGCGGACTACCGCGTGATCGGCAACGCCAATCCCGACTTCACGCTGGGGCTCCACAATCAGGTGAGCTGGGGGAAGTTCGACATCTCCTTCCTGGTGCGAGCGTCGGTAGGGGGGGACGTGTTCAACAACACCGCGCTCGTCTACGCCACGCAGAGCGATGCGCTGCAGAACAAGAACTTCCTGCGGTCCGCTCTCACCGACCCGACTGGGATCCACGAGCCGGCGATTTATTCCTCGCGCTGGATCGAGAGCGGCACGTTCGTGCGCCTCCAGAACATCGAGGTGGACTATCAGCTCGACGTACCGTTGCTGACGCGGTCGGCGCGCGGCGCGCGGCTGTACGTGTCCGCCGACAATCTGGTGCTGCTGACCGGGTATTCGGGCCTCGATCCCGAGGTGTTCTCGGGCACGGGAACGGCAGTGCGTGGCATCGACTATCTCACGTATCCACGGGCCCGCACGGTGACGGGTGGCCTGCGTCTCACGTTCTGAGGAGGCTCTGGTCCCATGAAGCGATTCTTTGTGAAGGCGTCGATCGGAGCGGCAGGGCTGGTGGCGCTGCTGGTGCCGCTGCACGGGTGCACCGACCTCGGTGAGAGCCCACCCAGTCTCATCACGCCCCGTAACTTCTACTCGAGCGAGTCAGAGGCGGTGGCGGCCCTCGCCGGCATATACGCGCAGCTGCGGTCCACGGCGCCGGAGGGCCAGATCTACGACGCCAACGAGATCAGCACGGACGAAGAGGTCGTGCCGACCCGCGGCTCGGACTGGAACGACGGCGGCCAGTGGATCGACCTGCACAACATGACCTGGAAGCCGAACAGCGCGGCCACGCTCAATTTCTTCAACGGGGCGTGGAACAATCCCTACGCCGGCATCGCGCGCGCCAATCTGTTCCTGGTCGCGGTGAAGAACACGACCTTCTCGAACAAGGAGGCGTACGTGGCGGAGGTCCGGGCACTGCGGGCCTTCTACTACTACATCCTGATGGACTTCTTCGGCGGCGTGCCGATCGTCACCGACACCGGGCTCGCGAATGCGAAGCACGCGCGCAACACGCGCCGTGAGGTATTCGACTTCATCGAGCAGGAGCTGATCGCCGCGCGGGACTCGGGGCTGCCCGCCACGCGCGACGCCGGGGACAACGGGCGCTTCACCAAGAGTGGTGTAGACGCCATCCTGGCCAACATGTACCTGAACGCCGGCGTCTTCACTAAAGACAGCGCCGGCGTCGGTGGCATCAGCGCTACGACGTACAACTCCTGCGCCGGCATACCGGTCAGCGGGAACCCGGATGCGTGCCAGGCTGCCCTCGCCGCGGCGAATCGCATCCTCAACTCCGGCTACTACCGGCTGGCCGACTCGTTCCCTCAGAACTTCCGCGCCGACAACTACAAGTCGCCCGAGAACATCTTCGTCGTCAAGTTCATCGCCGCGGACGGCCTCGGGATGGACTACGCGATGGCGATTCTGCACTACAACCAGTACGCGCCCCTCAGCCCCTGGAACGGGTTCGCCATCACGGCGCAGAGCTACAACGCGTTCGACTCGACGGACAAGCGGCGGCAGGTGGTCCTGATCGGACCGCAGAACGACGTGCTCACCGGCGCACCGGCTTGTGTACGGCCCGACTGCGCCGGAGGAAAGCCAGATAACTACGGTCCCATTTGGGAGAGCACTCACCGCCTGATCTTCACCGACACGATCCACGACATCCACTCGGCCACGGAAGGAGAGGGGGGCCGGATCTACAAGTGGCCGGTCGACCCGGCCCACATTACGCAAAACAGTGGCAACGACTACGCCTGGTTCCGCCTGGGCGAGATCTATCTGATCAAGGCCGAAATCGAAAACGAGCTGGGGAACGTAGCTCTGGCGACGGCACTGGTCGACAGCCTGCGGGCCCGGCGCGACACCGTCGCAGCGCCCCTCGTCACCGTCAATCGCGCCGTGATCCTCAGGGAGCGGCTGTTCGAATTGCTGGGTGAGGGCAAGCGGCGCCAGGACTTGATCCGGTTCGGCGCCTACACGACCCGCGTGGATGACCCCTCGTTGGTCGGCGGGAAGTCGACGCCTGCCGCGAATTACTATGTCCTGGCGCCGATTCCGCAGACGCAGATCGACGCGAACCCCAAGCTGTGTCAGAACCCGGGGTACGGAACCGCAACGTGCCCATAGGCACGCTGGCTGGGCACCGCCAGCGTTGATGCTGATGGCGCATCGCGTAGGGGCGCAGCATGCTGCGCCCCTACACGTTTTTCTACCCGCGCTCTGCCTCCTGGCCGGTTGCTCGGCCGCCTCCACGCCGGCCCCGCCTCCCGCCGCCGGCCATCTGTTCACCCTGCTCCCCTCGAGCTACAGCGGCGTCCGCTTCGAGAATCGTCTCACCGACACGCACGACCTGAACGTCTTCACCTACCGCAACTACTACAACGGCGGCGGCGTCGCCCTCGGCGACTTGACCGGCGACGGCCTGCCCGAGATCGTGCTCACCTCGAATCAGGGCGGCACCCGGCTGTACCTGAACGAAGGCAAGTTTCGCTTCCGCGACGTCACCGCCGAGGCCGGGCTGCACAGCCGGGGCTGGACCACCGGCGTCACCCTCGCCGACGTGAACGGCGACGGGCTGCTCGACATCTACGTCTGCCACGCCGGCCTCGACCCAAAGCTCCGGACCAACGAGCTGTACATCAATCAGGGGCTCGACGCCCACGGCGTTCCCACCTTCGTAGAACAGGCCGCGGCGTACGGCGTGGCCGATACCGGCTACTCCACGCAGGCCGTGTTCTTCGACTACGACCGCGACGGCGATCTCGACCTGTTCGTGATCAACAACTCGCCGCGGCCGGTCGCGGGCTTCGATCTGAAAAACACGCGCACCGTCCGCGACCCGCTCGGCGGCGATCGGCTGTATCGCAACGACGGCGGGCATTTCGTGGACGTGAGCGCCGCGGCCGGCATCTACGGGAGCGAGATCGGTTTGGGTCTCGGCGTCGGCGTCAGCGACCTGAACCGCGACGGCTGGCCCGACATCTACGTCGCCAACGACTTTTTCGAGCGCGACTATCTCTACATCAACCAGGGCGACGGCACCTTCGCCGACCGGCTCGAGCAGGAGATGCCGTATATCAGTCTGTCGTCGATGGGACTGGACATCGCGGACGTGAACAACGACGGCTGGCCCGACGTCTACGTGGCGGACATGCTGCCGGACGACGAGCGCCGACTCAAGACCACCACTGCGTTCGAGAACTGGCACCGGCTCCAGGAAGAGGTGCGCAACGACTTCCATTACCAGTTCACGCGCAACATGCTCCATTTGAACAACGGGAACGGCTCGTTCTCGGACATCGGTCAGATGGCGGGTGTGGCGCGAACCGACTGGAGCTGGAGCCCGCTCATCGCGGATCTCGATCTCGACGGCTACAAGGACATCTACGTGACGAACGGGCTCGCCAAGGACGTCACGTCCCAGGACTACATCGCATTTCTGCGGAGCCGGGAAACCATGGTCCAGGCCACGCGCGGCGCGCGGGTGGATTTCCAGCGGCTCGTCGACGCGATGAGCTCGACCAAGCTGCCGAACTACGCGTTTCGCAACCGGGGCGACTCGACCTTCGCCAACGAGAGTGCGTCCTGGGGCCTCGACACGCCAAGTTTTTCGAGCGGTGCTGCCTATGGCGACCTGGACGGCGACGGCGCGGTCGATCTGGTCGTGAACAACGTTAACCAGGAGGCGTTCGTCTATCGCAACAACGCCAGGACGCTCACCCCGAACCATTACCTGCAGGTGCGGCTCGAGGGCACGGGCGCCAATCGGTTCGCCATCGGCGCGAAGGTCACGCTGTGGAGCGGGGCACAGCAGTTCTTCCAGGAAGAGGAGCCGACGCGCGGGTTCCAGTCGAGCGTGGACTACGTGCTCACCTTCGGTATCGGGCCGCGCGACACGCTCGAGTCCGTGAGAGTAGAGTGGCCGGATCGGGAAGGGCGCGTGACGGTCCTGAATCACGTCGCGACGAACCAACGCGTGACCCTGCCGCAGTCCGAGTCCCGAGCCCCGAGCCCCGAGCCCCGAACGCGAGGCACTCCCCTCCTCACGGACGTCAGCGACAGCATCCAGCTGCCCTACCTTCATCGGGAGAACGAATTCGTCGATTTCGACCGCGAGCCCCTGATCCCGAAGCTGCTCTCGACCGAAGGACCGATGCTGGCGGTGGCGGACGTGAACGGCGACGGGTTGGACGACATGTTCATCGGCGGCGCCAAAGGTCAGGTCGGGAAACTACTGATCCAGCGGCCCGACGGACGGTTTGTGAGCACGAACGAGAAGCTGTTCGAGGCGGACGCCACATCGGAAGACCTGGGGGCCGTATTCTTCGACGCCAACGGTGACGGGTATCCCGACCTCTACGTCGTGAGCGGCGGCAGCGAGTTCTCGCCGGGGTCGCCGGCGCTCCAGGACCGGCTGTACGTGAACGACGGACGCGGCAACTTCCGCAGGGCCGTCGGCAGCCTCCCCCCCGACGACGTGAG
>Ga0209471_1001372_pt1 | contig 14555 bp, 10 predicted proteins | sample GraSoiAngelo_128_FD_185885 | JGI IMG/M metagenome (GOLD analysis project Ga0209471, IMG submission 185885) | Grasslands soil microbial communities from the Angelo Coastal Reserve, California, USA - 14_0927_12_20cm (SPAdes) (version 2) | ecosystem: Environmental > Terrestrial > Soil > Grasslands ...
CCTGATTTACGGCTTCAGCGGACTGCGCATTCGCGAGGCGGGACTCATCGAGGCTTATGCCCCTGTGCTGCCGCCGAGCTGGAATTCGCTCACCTTGCGCAACCTGAGCTTCCGCGGCCAGCGCCTGAATATCCGCATCGCGCGCGATGCCGCCGGCGTGGTGCGGTTGACGCGCCAGGTGCATTGACGCACGCTGCCTTTCGCTCAGCAACAAACGCTTGCGTTCAGCAGCAGACGCTGAGCAGCAGACGGCGTCGGCCAGCCTTACCGGGCCGCGGAATCGGCCGCCGCGCGCTCGTCCGCGACCAGTACCTCGGCCTTCAGTCGCGTGCCGCCGGGCACCAACTTATGCGCCTCGCACGTGGAGCGGTAGTCGACTGTGCGAGTCGCAAAGAGCGGCAGGACTTTCTGCCTGATCTCGGCGATGAGCTCGCAGTCTGCGGCCGCGCCAACCGGATCATGGTCGTTGGGCTCGGTGGCCAGGACATCGACCGTCTTCCACCGCGCCGGCACGGTTTGCCCACCCGGCTTGGCGGCCGGCTGCAGGACGTTCATCGTGATGCTCACCCCGGCAAACGGGTCCGGCCCCACAAGCTGCGTGCACCCGTATCCGCGTACCTGAAGGTCGGGACGCGCTCCCAGTTCCAGCAGCACGTTCCTCATCCTCTCCCGCAGTCCGTCGCAGGAGTATTGGGTGGTGAACCCCCGATAATCGAAATGAAGTTCCTTGGGCACCCACACGGCGGCGGATTCGCGGTCCGAGCCTGCGGAAGGCTCCGACTGCGGGTTCGCCCACGCAGATGCGCATGCCAACACGCTCGCCGCCGTGAGGGCCGCAACCGATCTGTTTGCCGAGCGCTCGCCCGGATTCCTGAAGCGCATGTCGACCTCCCCCGCGGTTGCCTGCCGGGCTAGATGTTAGACTGGCGAGCGCCACCGGCGTTCCGGCCCGGTGCGCACGCGTTTGGTGGCTCCGCGGCCGCTCAGCCCATGCATCGATTTCGCCTGCCAGAACTTAGGCCCGGCAGCCGCTACGTTGGGTCCAGGCTGCTGCGGCCGCCAACCATGGCTGACCGGCCTCACGACACCGACGTCCAGCATGTAGCACCGCGGCGTCGCTGGCAGGGATCCAGGTGCTAAGGCTCAGCCAATGCAGGCTCCGCGCGCTGCCGAGCATTGTTGCAAATTCGCAACAAGGCTTGTTAATGCCCATCATTCGAATTAGAGTTTCTCACGAGGTGCCAAGGCGCGCGACGCGCCTACGTCCGGCGACGATCGAGGGGAAGACGTAGAGCACAAGCAGCCGGCACTCCTTAAATTACGGCGACTTGCAGGTCCGATTCGCTTTATCCACCAGTATTCGGGGAGGGGGATCTCCATGAGAGTGAAAAGCAACAAAGCGCTCCGCAGGAGTGCCCGGTTGGCTCGACGAGCACCTTCACCCGTCGTTGCGCTACCCGCGGCTGCGTCATTCCCGCGACGGCCGTGGCTCCGAATCGGTGCCGCAAACAGCGTTGCCGCCGCGGTGGCCGGGATTCTTTACGGCTCCGGCGGCGTGGCCTACGCGCAGGAGCAGGCGGGAGCGGGGGCCGCAGGCGCCGAGGCGCTGCAGGAAGTCGTGGTGACTGCCACTGCGCAGGCCGTGAAGAAACTCGACGCCAGCTACAGCATCGTATCGGCGTCCCAGGCCGATATTGCAATGGCGAATCCGGCGAGTACTGCGGAAATCTACAAACTCTCCCCTGGCGTCTGGCCGGAAGCATCGGGCGGACAAACCGGCGTCAATATCGACGTAGCCGGTTTCCCCTTGGGCGGCGGCGATTCTCCGTATTTCACCACCATGGTCCAGGGCACGCCCGTGTACGGCTCTCCCAACCTGTCCTTCATGGACAACAGCTCTATGTTCCGGATGGACGACACGGTCGAGCGCGTCGAAATCGTCCAGGGCGGAACCTCCGCGCTCTTCGGCCCGGGCCAGCCGGGTGCGACGGCGAACTTCATCCTGCGGACCGGCTCGGCGAAGCCGACAGGGTCCCTGGGCGTGACCTACGGCTTCGAGGGCAACGGCGGGTCACTGTACCGTGTGGATGCGTTTGAAAGCGGCAAGCTGACCGAGGGATGGTATGGCAGCATCGGCGGTTTTTACCGCAAAGGCGACGGAGTGCGAGATCCGCAATATCCGTCCGACATCGGCGGGCAGCTGACGGCTACCTTGAAGCATGATCTCGACAATGGCTCGGTCATGTTCTGGGCCAGAACCACGCACGACAAGAATCAGTGGGTCGCCGATCTTCCCTACACCGTCGTCAACGGCTCAATTCATACGTATCCCGGCTTTGATCAGCTCAACTCCACCTGGAACAGCAGGCAGCTGCAGAATGTCTCGATACCGGATCCGGGCTGCAACTGCTTACGGAACGACGATATCAGCGATGGTCGTGGCGCCGACCTGAGCTATTTCGGCTCGGAGCTCAAGGCGGCATTCGGCAACGGCTGGTCCATCAGCAACAACTTCATCTTCGACGGCGGGTATCTGAATACGCACGCGATGATCAACAATGGGAACCCCACGACGCTGGGGGCCTACGTTTCAGGTCTGACCTCGGCCTCGACCTGGCCGACTGCATTGATCGGGGCGCCCATCCAGGCCGTCTATCCAAACGGGCTGGCAGCGGATCCCAACCAAGGCGTGATCCTGCAGCAAGTCTGGCTGGTGCAGAAAAAGCTCACGAGCGCTATCGATGAATTCCGTCTGAACAAGGAGTTATTCAGCGGCAATACCCTGACCCTTGGCGTGTATGCAGCCCACTACACCATGAACGACAACTGGTCGTTGGGCTCCAACATCCTGACGACTAATGTGCCAAACGCGGCCCCGATCATCCTGTCGGCCACCGCAGGTGGAAACATCTATCAGGTGACCAGCCCGCAGGGCATCACGACCAACGGGGGCTACAACATCCTCCAGAACGGCCGCGCCACGAATGTCGCCGCGTATCTTTCCGACTCATGGAAGATCGATCGTTGGTTGTTCGATGCCGGGGCTCGCCTCGAGCACATCAACCTGACTCAGGAGACGAGCAACTATCATAAGGTTCAAATGGGGTCGCAGTTCGACCTGTGGGACAACGCGGTCCATTTGTCCGACGGCACGTTCTCGCACGGCAGTAGAACCAACACCAGGCCGACGTTTTCCGCCGGCGCAAACTACGAGTTCAGCGACAACATGAGCGCCTACGTGCGCGTCAATAACGGCGTGCTTCTCAGGATCTTCGACGATGTCCGTTGCAACGTGCAAGACGGCAAGGACGGTTGTCCCAACGTAGTGCCCCTGCAAACCGTGCAGAACTACGAGTTCGGTTTCAAGATTCAGAATCAATGGACGTACATCGATGCATCGGCTTACCACAAGGAGTTCCAGGGAATTTCGTATACGCCCAAGGATATCGGCGGCTCGCCGATCGGCCCGGCTACCACCTATGCATCGACATCCACCGGAGGGCGACTCGTCGGCAGCGTGAATCCGTTCGCGACCAGTGATAACAAACCGCTGGCGGCCTTCAAGATCACGGTCAACGGCATCTACGAAAATGCCCACTACAAGGACCACGAGGGCTGCGTCGTTTACAACGACATCAACAATCAGCCGGTGTGCGGCGCGATCAACGGCAACCAGCTCGCGCGTTTGCCGAAGTATCAGTACCGGATCACACCGGACGACACGCAGGTTTTCAGCTGGGGCACACTGACCGAGCAACTGACGTACGAGTACATTGGTAAACGGTTCCAGGACGAGTCGAATCTGACACCGTTGCCCTCTTATTGGGACCTGGGTGCAGGCATCGATGCCAGGGTCGGGGAGAGCTGGGAGTTTCGGCTGCTCGGCTCAAATCTCACCAACGAGATCGGGCTGACCGAGGGTAATGCCCGATTCGGCGGCAACACGGTGCAGAACAACGTGGGTATGGGCCGTTCGATCGTCGGCCGCGAAGTCAACCTGACAGCCAAGTACGTCTGGTAGCGCGACCGAGACGAGCTCCCCTCACGGCGACGTGAGGGGAGATTGAGTGCAGGACATCAGTCGGACTACTGTTGAAATCCTGGTAATAGGCTTCAGCGCGCGCGCCGCGATACTGGGCCCAAGGGCGCCGGCCTGCTGGACTTGATCAAATGGCCGCGATGACTCCGGCGCTCCTCGACGCCATGCGGCGCATCAATGAGCTGCTGCGGGTCGGCAGTTTTCGCGCCGCCCACGATCAGCTCGAGACGATCCTTGCCGCCAACCCCGGCTTCGTGGAAGCGCTGCGCCTGCTCGCCGGCACCAAGCAGGCGTTGGGCGATGCGGCGGCGGCGGAAGAGCTCCTGCGCCGCGCGCTCACGCTGGATCCGAACTGGACGCCCACGCTTGCGACTCTGGGCGAGCTGTTGCTCGGCAGCGGTCGCGCCAGTGAAGCCGAGGCGCTCCTGCAGCGCGCCGCCGGGGGCTCGCCGCCCTATCCGCGCGCGGCGCTGCTGCTCGCCCGTTACTACAACGACACGGGGCGCCCGGCGCAGGCGCTGGCGATGGCCGCGCCCCTGTGCATCAGCGGTAAGGCGGACGCGGAGTTGGCGGCGCAGCACATCGGCGCGCTCGTCGCTTTGGGCCGTCAGGAGGAAGCGGTCGCTGGATACCGCAATCTCGTGGCGGCGGCGCCGGACAATCTTGCGGCGGCTCATGGGCTGGCGATTGCCCTGAACGTGACGGGGCGGCATGAGGAAGCCGAGCGCCTGGCACAGCACACCCTGGCGCGCGGACACAAGGCGGCGGCGCTATACAACACCTACGCCCGCAGCCTGATCGCGCAGGGCGCTCTCGACCGCGGCGAGGCCGCGTTGCGCGACTGCCTGCAGCTCGACCCACGTCTCATCGAGGCGCAAAACAGTCTCGCGCAATTGATATGGATGCGTACCGGGGACCTTGCGCAGGCAACCGCGGAACTCGATCGGGCGTTGCAAGCCTTCGCCCACGACGAGGCGCTGTGGGCGACAAAGGCCGCCATCCTGCAGGGTGCCGGGGACGCGCGCGCCGCCTACGCCTGCCTGGCTGAGTGGGCCGCGCGCCCGCAGGCTCCCCCCACGCTGCTGGTGCGCGCCGCTCTCGCGGCGCTGGAATTCGATCCCGGGAGCGCGCTCACTCTGGCCGAGCGGGCTTTGCGCCGGGTGCCAGCCAATGCCACCGCACGAACCGTGGTGGCCGCCGCCCAGCTCGGCACTGGCGATCCCCGCGGCGCGCTGAGCCATTGCGATACGTTATTGGCCAACGCCCCTGACGACCAATATCTCATCGCGCTGCAGACGACCGCCTGGCGCCTGCTCGGCGATGAGCGCTACGCGCAGCTGTGTGACTACCGCAATCTCGTGTTGCCGTTTCAGCTCGAGGCGCCGTCACCGTGGCCGGATATGGTCAGTTTTCTTGCCGACCTCAGGGTCAGTCTCAACCGCCTGCACGACCCGCACGGCCACGCGCTACTGTTTCAATCGCTGCGCCATGGCACGGAGACTACCCAGGATCTGTCGCGCAGCGCCGACCCGGCGATCCGCGCGCTGTTCAGCACCTTCGCCGCGCCCATCCGCCGCTACCTGGATCACGTCGGCCACGGCTCCGATCCGTTGCGCCGTCGCAATAACGGCCGCTGGCGCTTCAACGGCAGCTGGTCGGTGCGGCTGCACACCTCGGGCTTTCACACCAACCACGTCCATCCGCGGGGCTGGATCTCCTCGGCTTGCTACATCGAGCTACCCGACGGCATGAGCGATGCGCAAACCCGGGATGGCATTCTCACGTTCGGCGAGCCGGGCATCGCAACCACCCCGACGCTGGCCGCCGAATACTCGGTACGCCCCAGCGTCGGCCTGCTGGTGCTGTTCCCGTCGTATTTCTGGCACGGGACCGTGCCGTTTCGCAGCCACCAGGCCCGCCTGACCGTGGCGTTCGACGCCGTACCTGGCGAGCGCTAGCCGTTCGGCGGCGCTCGGCTCAACGCCCGACGTGTGCCACGAAAAAGTAGGCAATCCCCAGCAACACCGCCATCTGCCCGAGGAGGGCTGCGTACATCTGGCGCGAGATGCTGCTGGCACTCGCGTGGACCTCGCTGCGCATACCCTCGATTTTGAGCTCCAGTCCATGGCGCAGGTCCGACATCTCCTGCCGCAGGTCATGTCCCAATTCGGACATCTCCTTCCGCAGGTCATGCCCCAATTCGGACATCTCCTTCCGCAGGTCATGCCCCAGTTCCGCCATGTCCTGACGCAACAGCAGCGTGTCCTGCTTCGTCGCGAGCGTATCGCGGGCGCCCGCGATCTCGATCTCGATCGCCTGCACGATGGCGCGCGCCTGCGGGGCCGGCAGGTTGGCCTTTTCCAGTACCTCGAGCGATGCGGCCTGCATGGACATCGATCATAGACTCCGAACCGCCAGCGTCAATGGCGGTTTTAACCCGGCCCGCCCATCCGCAGGAACCTCGCAATAGTCGGGAAAACACCCAATTTTTCCAGCGCGCTTCTGGGCCTCGATAGCCTCAGCCAGCCGACGCGCACCGATCGAAGACGCTCAACCCTTCGCCACCGTGAGTATCGTTACCGGAACTCGCGTATACGGATGTTGCGGATCGCCAGGGCTCCGGGGTGATCGCCCTGCAGCCCGATCAGGCCCGCCGTCGCCCGACCGTAATTCGGGTACTCCGCAAATTTGCTCGCCGCAACCCGGCTCTTCCAGTCGGCACTCCTGAGCTCGTATTCGACCACTTTGCGCCCATTGAGCCAATGCTCCACATGAGTGCCCCTCACAACGATTCGTGTCCTGTTCCACTGATCGAACGGCAGCACGACACCGGCCGGTGGGCCGTAGAGCGCGTAGGCGGCCGCGGCGGCGGTGAGGCGGCTGCGGCCGTCCGCCGAATTCTCGTCATCGAGGAGCTGATATTCCGGAGCGCTCCAGTAGATGTGATCGTACTCGCGCGTGCCGCGGTAAAAGATACCGCTGTTGCCAGCCTTGCCGATCTTCCACTCGAGCTCGAGCTCGAAATCCCCGAAGCTCTCCTTCGTGACCAGATCGTCGACCGGCCCGTCCTTGGAGAGCACCCCGCCGGCGACGTGCCAGCCCGCTGGCAATCCGGGCTCTTTCCAGCCGCGCCAGTCAGGCGCGCTGTCGTCCTGCAAGAGCGAACGCCAGGATGCCGAGGGCGTGCTGGCCGGTTGTGCTGCGGCCAGTAACGCCGCCCCGCAGGAAAGCAGCAGCATGGCGGCGTACAGATGGATCTTGTTCATTTTCACTCTGTGTGTGATCACCCGTTACGGCAGGTTCAACTTCTCGAGCAGCTCGGGCGGGGGCCCGTCGAAACGCGCGAGCGGCACGTTGCCGATGTAACCCAGGTCCTTACGGCCGACGGGAGTTGAGTAGAACCCGCCGGCGGTCAGATCGCGATAGAGCGCGAAGAAGCGCGCGGCATCGCGCCGTACCGGCACCGCGCGTGATTCGTCACAGATGTCATCGCAAATGCCGTTCTGCTCGGCGGCGGCGAGACTCGAGAACCCCTTGCCAAAGCGGCGCGCGGCCTCCTCGTTCAACCACCCGAAACCGCCCAGCATGATCGGCCGGTCTCGCTGGCTGGCAGGATACGGCGCGCTCACCCACTCATCAATGAACTCGACCACTCCGACGGACGAGGCGCTGGGGGAATGCTCGTCGGCCGGAATGATGATGTCCGCGAGGATCCCCGCGAGGCGCCGCTGTGGGGCTGTAAAGGTGAGCGGCCACAGCTCGCCGGGGTGGTAAACCGCCAGAAGATTCGGGTCGGTCCCGTAGCCTCGCCCCGCCGGCGCCGGGTCGGCTCGCGCTGCGTACTTTCCGGACAGTGGCCAGGCTGCGCTCGCGGCCAACACCCACTTGATGCTCGTGCGCCGATCCATCACAGCTCCTTGCGCCGCATACGCTCGAGGATGTGGTCCGCCGCGCGCCACGCCAGGGCCATGATCGTGAGGGTCGGATTCTTGTCCGCGTTGGATGCGAACACGGCGCCGTCGGTGACGAAAAGGTTCGGCACATCCCAGGTCTGGCACCACCGATTGGTCACCGAAGTCTTCGGATCGGACCCCATGATCGCGCCACCGACTTCGTGGATGATCGAGCCGCCGGGAGCGATGGCCTTGGCGCCGTCGCTCTGCACCGGCCCCTGCATACGGCCGCCCATCGAGTCGACGATTTCCGCGAAGGTCCTTTGCATATGCGCCGCCTGGCGCAGCTCGTGCTCCGACCATTGCCAATGAAACCGAAGTACCGGGATGCCCCACTTGTCCTTGACGCTCGGGTCGATCTCGCAATAGGAGTGCTCGTTGGGGATCATTTCGCCGCGGCCATCGAAGTGGACGAAGGATCCGTAGTAGCGGCGCACGTCCTCTTTGAGCTTCACCCCATAGCTGCCGCCGGTCAGCCATTCCATGCCCGCACCGGTTCCGTGCCCCGGCATCCGCTTGCCGCCGCCGAACTCGATATGATAGCCGCGAGTGAACGGAAGCTTGCCGGCGCGCTGCTCCCGGTAGAGCCACCAGGGAACATACAGCTGATCGCCATCGGCAGCGTCCTCATTGAGCGGCGGCAGGCTCTCGAGGAGCGGAATCTGCCCGCTCGCGCTGCTGCCCACCGTATCCATCAAGTATCGCCCGACCCGGCCGCTCGAGTTGGCGAGTCCATTCGGTGACTGCGCGCTCCTGGAATTGAGCAGAATGCGCACCGATTCGCAGGCACTTGCCGCCAGGATCACCACCCGTGCGCTTGCGTGCCGCGGCTTCCCGGTGGTCCGGTCGATGAAGCTCACGCCATCGGCACGGCCGTCGCCTCCGAGCGTCACCTCGTACACCATCGCGTCGGTCGTGATATCGAGATTGCCGCTCGCGAGCGCGGGCGGCAGATGTACCGTGGTCGACTGATAGTTTGCGCGGATCGAGCAGCCGCGCCCGCACGGGGTCGCCCAGAGACAAGGCGCGCGGGCGCGCATATCCTCGGCGAGGATGCTTTGCGCGGTGACATTGCCCGGATGTAAGCGGGCGGGCGAGCTTCTGAAATCGAGCGGCCGGGTCAGAACCGCCTTGTGGCCCGGTATCGCCGCGATGCCGAGGCGCTTCGCCCGCTGTGCCATCAGCAGGTCGCTGACCAGCGGCCTGGGCGGCGGCAGCAGGCATCCCGGTGGCGAGTCCGGCGTATTCTCCAGACCCTCGTTGCTGCCGTACACGCCGATCAGTAACTCAACCTTGTCGTAATACGGCGCGACGTCTTCGTAAGCTATCGGCCAATCGAACCCGAACCCGTCGCGACTGTGGGGCTTGAAGTCGTAGGGACCATTGCGCAGGGAGATTCGCCCCCAGTGATTCGTGCGACCACCCAGCATGCGCGCGCGCCACCAATCGAAGCGACCCGCAGGCTCATCGCTCGTGCGCACATAGGGCTCTCCGGGTACCTCCCAGCCGCCGTCCACGGTGGCGTCGTAGAAGCCAAAGGGCTTTTGCGGCGTGCCGACGCCCGCGAGCGGCGCCAGATCCGGCGTCTGGAACATGGGAGTCTCGGTTGCGGGGTTGTACCGGCGTCCCGCCTCGAGCATGAGAACCTTCGCGCCGTCCATGCACAGCGTATAGGCGGACTGTCCGCCGGCGGCTCCCGAGCCGACCACGATGACATCGTAGTCGTGCTTCTGGGATTTCGCCTTCACGAAGGGCATGATGCTTCAGCCGCTGCACCGCTCGATCGGCTAGGAGCGATACGCCTGGCGGCCGATACCCTGCACGGTGATCCTCTGGGCGGCGAGCACTTCATGCTGCAGGGCGTACATCGCCGCGGCGGCCTCGTCGATCGCTCGCGTGAAAGCGAGTGAGCCGGCCAGAATCGGCGCCAGCCGCGCCTTGTCCTGTACGCGAGCCTTGGGATATTCATGTTCCACGACCAGGAAGGTCTTCTGCGGGTCGATGCGCAGCAGCTCACGCGCGGCGAGCTGATGGTCCAGCCAATCCACTGATCGATTCTGCAGATACGCAAGCGGATCATGGCGCGCAGTGCCTGGCAGCTCGTGTTCGCAAAACACGGTTTGCTTTTTCCAGGCGTTCTGCTGCTCGCCCGGATCGGCGCTCGGGACGTCCCCATGCCAGTCCCCGCGCTGCATCGTCTGCCCGCCATAGCCCCACGCCGAGATGCCGCGCGAATCGATGACCTGACCCTTGACATGGAAGCCGCCGATCAGAAAGTCGTAGCCGGTGTCCTTCAGATACTGGAACACGGAGCGCGAGTCCTGTCCCATCAGGATCGCATGCGAGGGGTCATAGTGGATGCGGAATTGATCGCCGACCCCGTGCCGTTGACAGATCCGGTGCAATGCAATCCATGGACCCGGGGCATAGGCGATGTTGTTATGCCAGGCATCGGTGATGTTCCAGCCTGGCATGGGACACTGCTCGACCCGAAACGTCAGCCCGCGGGCTTTGGCCTGCTCGAGCAGCGGCACGAACACCTCTTCGAACATCACCAGATTGGCGTCCATTCCCAGCAGGGGATTTCGGCCTACGAAGCCCGTAACGGCATCCGTCCCGAGTAACACCGCGGCATCGAAGACGCGCCGCATCAGCTCGTGCTTCTTGGTGCGTACGGATTCGTCTGCGGCGAGCATATTGTCGAAGTAGGCGAGGTCCGACAGGCCGACGCCCGTGGACTGCATGGCCCGTCGGACGCGCGAGGCGCGCGCCGCACTGAAGGGCTGGCGCAGATCGAGGGTGTTGGCCACCGGATCGAGAAGCGCCGCGGCCGGCACATCGCTCTCCGTGGGATGCAGGGCCGCCGAGAGCTCGATATTCGGGCAACCGAGCTGCCGGGCGAACTCCAACCACTCCTCGATGGCCAGATCCGGGTCGGCGTCCCGCAGGTCGCGCGGAGTCAATTCCTGTAACGCGGCCGTAAGTATGCTGAGCCTCATGGGTCTCGGCCTGAACTCTCTCGCTGGCGACTGCGGTTCTGGCGACCTTGTGCGTTCGATCAAGATGGCGTGCTCCGTGCATGGGCGTAGGTGACCGCCTCGTTGCGGAACGCCGCGGCGAACAGCGCGAACACCACGGCCGCGAAGCCGGCGGGGAACAGCCAGATGGACTGCCAGTCGTGCGCGCCATCGGCGGCGTACCGGTCGTCGATGAGGCCGGCGGCCCAGAACCCGATGAGCATGCCGACACCGTAGGTCGCCAGCGTGATCAGGCCCTGGGCTGCGGCCTTGTGCTGCGCGCCCGCCTTGGAATCGGTGTAGATCTGGCCGGACACGAAGAAGAAGTCGTAGCAGGCGCCATGGAGCGCAATGCCGAGCATCAGCATGAACGCCAGCTCATGGGCATTGCCGAACGCAAACAGCAGATACCGAGCTGCCCACGCGAGCATGCCGAGCAGGAGCGTGGTCTTCATGCCGAAGGTCTTCAGGAACACCGGGATCAGCAGCATGAACGCGACTTCCGACATCTGCCCGACGGTCTGCTTGCCCGTCGCGTTGGCGACGTGAATCTCGGTGAGAAACTGATTGGCGTTCTGGTAATAGAAGGCCAGCGGGATACAGATCAGGATCGAGGAGACGAAGAACACGGCGAAGTTCCTGTGTCGCAGCAGGGCCAGTGCATCCAGGCCGAGGAGATGCCCGAGGCGTGATGGTTGCCCAGGTTCCCGCAGCGGCGGCGTGCGCGGCAGCGTGAAGCTGTACAGGCCGAGCGCGAAGGAGGCGATCGAGGACATGAGGAATGTCTTGCCGAGCAGGCCTCGTGCGAGGCCGTCACGCGAATCCCAGGCGAAGCCGTAACTGATCAGGAGCCCCGCGACGATCCAGCCGATCGTGCCCCACAGGCGAACGCTGCCGAAGTGCCTGGCGGGCTCGTCCATCTGGCGGAAGGAAATGGTGTTGACCAGCGCCAGCGTCGGCATGTAGAGAATCATGTACGCGAGCACGCAGGGATAAAAGGCCTGGAAGTGCCGCGTGCTGAACAGCGCGTACAGCAGCAGGCCGCCTGCGATGTGAATGGCGCCGAGCAGCCGCTCGGCATTGAAGTAGCGGTCCGCGATGAGCCCGACGATGAAGGGGGCGATGATGGCGCCCCAGGATTGCGTGGAATAGGCGAGCGCGGTCTGTGCGCCGCTCGCGTGCAGAGTCGACGCCAGGTAGCTGCCCAGCGTGACGAACCAGCCGCCCCAGACGAAGAACTCCAGGAACATCATGGTGCAAAGACGCACTCGGATCAGTCGGCTCACCGGGTCTTACTCTGCATGCTCAGGGCTTCCCGGCCGAGCTCTTTCTTGGGCTGAGCGACCGTGGTGAGCGAGGGTACGGCGTAGCGCACGAAACGAATAGAGTAGCACACGCCCACACAGCACAGGCCCACAAGGACGACCATGACCAGGTGTACCCGCAGACGCTTCCTCTCACAGACGGGTCGACACGCTGCCGCCGTGCTCATCGCCAACGGCCTGCCGCGAGCGATCCGTGCGACACCACTCGGCAAACCCGTCGGAATCCAGCTTTACACCGTCAAGGAGGAGATCGGGCGGGATCCCGCCGGTACGCTCAGGCAGCTTCGACGGATCGGGTTTGGCGAAGTCGAGACCGCGGGGTTCGGTCAGCTCTCAGCCGGGCAGTTCCGTCGCTTGCTCGACGACTCCGGTCTCGCATGTCCCAGCGCGCATCTTCAGTTCGACAGAGCCAAGCTCGATTCATCCTTCGCGGACGCGCACGCGCTCGGCGCAAAGTACGCCGCCAGTGGGTCGCTGCGCTCGCTGGCGGCCGATCCGCGATCGCCGGCCGGCGTGCCGCAGGGCGGCATGAGCCTTGACGAGGCAAAGCGCACCGCCGAGCTCGCCAACCGCATCGGCGAGCAAGCCGCGCGCGCCGCTCTTCAGTACGTCTATCACAATCACGACTTCGAATTCGTCGCCGAGCACGGCGCAGGCGTCGGCTACGACCTGCTGCTGCGGGAAACCGATCCGCGGCTGGTTCAATTCGAGATCGACTGTGGCTGGATGATTTTCGCGGGGCGCGATCCGGTCGACTATTTCGGCAAGTACCCGAACCGCTTTCCGATGATTCACGTCAAGGACTTTGTGCGCGAGAGCGAGCCTGCGGGTGCGAAGCTCGGCGCGATGCACGGGGCGGAGCTCGGTCGCGGCGTGGTCGACTATGGACCGATCTTCGCCGCCGCGGAAAAGGCGGGGCTCCGACATTACTTCTTCGAGGAGGAAGGTCCGTTCCACGTGGCTCCGATGCAGGCGGCGCAGGTGGCGTACGACTACTTGCGCGCCACCCGCTGATCCGGTGCAATGCACGATGCGACCCGCGCAGGCTCAGGGCAGTTGAGAGCATTTGTGGACGACCACTCCTACGATGCAATCGTCGTCGGAACGGGCATCAGCGGCGGCTGGGCCGCCAAGGAGCTGACCGAGAAGGGCCTGAAGACCCTGGTGCTCGATCGCGGACGCATGGTCCGGCATGGCGACTATCCGACCGCCATGAAGGATCCCTGGGAGCTGCCCTACGGGGGCCGCGCCACACAGGAGGATCTCAGACGTCACGCCATCGGCGCGCGCAGCAATGTGATCACGCAGGCCTCCAAGCACTGGTTCGTCGACGACCTGGACAATCCGTACATCGAGATTCAGCGCTTCGACTGGATACGCGGCTACCACGTCGGCGGGCGCTCCATCATGTGGGGCCGGCAGAGTTATCGCTGGAGCCCGATGGACTTCGAGGCGAATGCGCGCGAGGGCATCGCGGTCGACTGGCCGATCCGCTATCACGATCTCGCCCCCTGGTACGATCATGTCGAGGGCTTCATCGGCGTCAGCGGTCAGGCCGAGAATCTGCCGCAGCTTCCGGACGGGAAGTTTCTGCCGCCGATGGAGCTCAATTGTGTGGAGCAGCGCTTGCGGCGCGTGCTGGCGGACAGGTTCGGCCGCACCCTCACCATCGGGCGAGCGGCCCACCTGACCGCGCCGCTCGCGCATAGCCCGCAGCGCGGTACCTGCCAGTACCGCAACCTGTGCGTCCGCGGCTGTCCCTTCGGCGCCTACTTCAGCAGCAATTCCAGCACGCTGCCGGCCGCCGAGCGCACCGGCAACATGACACTCATTCCCAATGCGATCGTGCATGAGCTGATGTACGACGCAAGAGGCGCTCGGGCGCGTGGCGTGCGCGTGCTCGATGCACAAAGTGGTGCGCAGACCGAGTACCTGGCGCGGGTGATCTTCCTGTGCGCCTCGACCTTCGGCTCGGCTTTCATACTGCTGAATTCGGTTTCCAGCCGCTTTCCGAACGGCTTCGGCAACGACAGCGGCGAGCTCGGCTGCAACATCATGGACCATCACCTCGATGTCGGCGCCGGCGCGCAGGTCGACGGGTTCGAGGACCGCTACTACAGCGGGCGCCGTCCGAACGGCTTCTACGTGCCGCGTTATCGAAACCTGGGCGCCGACAGGCGCGACTACCTGCGCGGCTTCGGTTACCAGGGCGGCGCGGCGC
>Ga0209471_1001373_pt1 | contig 14552 bp, 18 predicted proteins | sample GraSoiAngelo_128_FD_185885 | JGI IMG/M metagenome (GOLD analysis project Ga0209471, IMG submission 185885) | Grasslands soil microbial communities from the Angelo Coastal Reserve, California, USA - 14_0927_12_20cm (SPAdes) (version 2) | ecosystem: Environmental > Terrestrial > Soil > Grasslands ...
CGCTGCTGCCCTACCTCTGGCTGGCCTTGCTCATGGGGCCGGTCGCTGCCACGGTCGGTATGGCGATGGGCCGGGTCGTCGGCGGTGGGCGGGCCGGCGTCCCCGCACCCGCGGTGGCGCTGGCATTGGCGGTGATGGCGGGACTTCTCGTCATCCACCTGCCGGCCAGGCAAGCCACGCCGGCGCGCCTGACGATGCATTCGCAGCAGGTCGGCGCCTCACACACGGTGCGGGATCGGAACGGGGTCTACTCGCAGGCGCGCGACATCCTGGTCACGGTCGACGTGAACCCGCCCGCCGCCGTCCGCGGCAGCGACTGGTTCGAGCTCGTCGCCTGGCAGGGCGGGGGCGTCCAGCACGCCCGCCTGGTCGAGACCTCGCCGGGTCACTACCGGGCCTCCGGTCCGGTCCCGGTGGGCGGCAACTGGAAGGTCCTCGTCTTCAACGGTCGCGGCGACGTGGTCCAAGCGGCGCCGGTATCGATGCCGCCCGACCCGCAGTACGGCCTGCACGAAGTGGCCGCGCCCGACGAAGGCCGGGCCGCGACCTTCCAGCCGGCGAGCCAGTTGCTGATGCGCGAGTCGCACGGCGGCTCGCCGCTGCCGGCGCTGGTGGCCTACACGGCCTTCGTGGCGCTGGTCGCGCTCTGGGTGGCCGCGCTGGGCTGGGCGTTCCAGGCGGTCGCGCGGCAGGCGACGACCGAGCCGGAGCCGGCTCGGCGGGCCGCACGGCGTCCCGCGATCTCCTGACCGCTGTGGCGATCCACCTCCGGCTCCAGCCGGACGCCCGACGGGCGCAGCTGCTCGAGGTTGGCTTCAGGCTCTTCACAGAGCGGCCGTACGACGACTTCTCGATGGACGACGTGGCCGCCGAGGCCGGAGTCTCGAAGGGCCTGCTCTACCACTACTTCCCGAGCAAGCGCCAGCTCTACACGGCGGCGCTGAAGAAGGCCGCCGCGAGCATGCTGGCAGCCACCGAGCCCGAGCCGGGCCAGCCACCCGACGTCCAGCTCCGCCGCGCGCTGGGCGCCTATCTCGATTACGTAAGGGAGCACGCGCCGGCCTACCGCGCCGTGTTGAGAGGCGGCATCGGGACGGACCCGGAGGTGGCGGCGATCGCCGAGGACTTCCGGCGGACGGTCCTGGATCGCCTCCGCCAGGGCCTCAGCCTGGATCCGGCCGATCCGCGCCTGCGCACGGCGCTGCGAGGATGGATCGGGCTCGTCGAAGCCGCCAGCCTGGACTGGATCGAGCATGGCGAGCTGGCTCGAGATGAGCTGCTAGGGGTGCTGACCGGGGCGCTCGGCGACCTGCTCCGGCGGGTCCGGCCGGAGCGCGGCCCGACGCTTACTTGAGTTTGCGAACCTCGTCCATGGTGAAGGCGCGCATCGTCTCCGTCACGGCGTTGCCGCGGCCGGCCACGACGAGGGCGAGCTTGGCGGCGGTCTCGTCATTCGGCACGTCGATGACCGCGACCTGATCGAACCGCCCCATGGTCAGGTAGTTGCCGATCACCTTGCCTCCCGCCTGCTTGATCCGTTCGGTCACCTGATCGACGCGGTCGGGCAGGTCGGCGGCGTTCTTACGGCCCTGATCGGTCCAGCGGATGAGGGTGACGTAGACGGGCATCTGTCATGCCTCCTCAAGCTCAGTGGGAAACTGACGGCGGCCTAGCCAGTCTAGGCTGCCCTCGGGAGCAGGACAGCCTAAGCTGGCGCGTCCACGAGCTGGCCTTCGAGGACCAGCTCCGGCTCCGGCTTCGGGGGCGTCTCCAGCTGGCGGAGGCGAATCAGTGGGCCGGAAAGGATGAAGAGCGGGGCCAGCAGGCAGATGCTGGCGCCGATCAGCATCGTCTGGACCACGCCCAGCGTGGTCCCGAGGTAGCCGCCCAGCAGGGTCCCGATCGGGATGGCGCCCAGGATCGCAACCCGGACGGTGGCATTCATCCGGCCCTGCAGGTGGGCGGGCGTCATGGCCTGGCGAAGGCTGACCTGGTTCAGGTTGTAGATCTCGCTGTTCACGTTCTGGAGCAGCTGAGAGGCGGCCAGCAGGACGAAGGGCATGCCGAACATCGAGAGCGGCGCCGTGAAGAGGCTCAGGGCCAGAAAAAGCTGAGAGAGAGCCAGCGTCCGCCCGAGGCCCAGCTGCCTGACCCAGGCCGGGGCGGCGGCCGCGCCCAGGACGAATCCAAGGTTGCCGACCGCCAGCACGACCCCGACCAGCCAGGGCGGCAGCAGGAGCAGGCGATAGGCGAAGACCAGGCTGACCGAGGCGAACATGAAGACGCCGACGTTGGAGACGCCGGTGGCGGTCGCGATGGTTCGCAGGACGGGGTTCTTGACAACTACGTCGACGCCCTCCCGAAGCTCCTCGAAAAGCGATCGCCGGCGACGGCGCCGGTCGGGTCCTTCCGGCCCCCGGATCGAGACCAGCAAGAGGCCGGAGAGCAGGTTGCCGGCGCTGTTGGCGATCAGCGCGCCCGCCGGACCCAGCGCCTGGATCGTGAAGCCCGCGAGGGCCGGGCCGCCAACCAGCGCGGGGGCCTTGGCGACGGTGATGGCTGAGTTGGCGTGGAGGATCTCGTCCCCTTCCAGCGTCGCCGGCACGTACGCCATGTAGGCGGTGTCGAAAAAGACGCCAAGGATGCCGGTGACGGTGGCCACGACAAAGAGCTGGAGCAGGGTGATGGTCCCGGTCAGGACGCCGAAGGCCAGCGCGGCCAGCATGAGCCAGCGCCCGACCTCCGAGGCGATCATGACCGGCCGGCGCGGGAGCCTGTCGATGATCACGCCGACAGGAAGGCCGACCAGCGGCGCTGGCAGCCAGGGCAGCGCCGCCAGGATGCCGACCTCCATCGGGCTGGCGTGCAGCGAGACGATCGCGACGGTGGGGATGGCAAGAGCGCCCATCTGGCCGCCGAAGGTGGACAGGACCTGGCCCTGGAGCAGCCTCCGAAAGGCGCCATGACGCGGTAGATGGTCGTTGAAAAGCAGGCCGAAAACAGTCATCTCTCCCTCACGGCTAGTCGCCTAACGCGTGAGCGCGGCAAATGATTGCGCGCGGCGGCTGGTTAGTCCAGGATGCCGTCCGCGAGCTCGCCGCTCAGCACCGGCCTGACGCTGCCGCCGACCTCAATGAGGGAGGCAGGTCGGCGCTGGAATAGGCGAGGCGAATTTTGAGGAAGCTCTGTCTTCCCATGCGCGTTCCCTGTTCGCTGACTTCCGGATGCGTCATCCAGAGGACCGCCGGCTCGGCCTGCGCGTCGACCCGGACGGGCACCGGGCCGATCCCCTCTTCGAGGACGAGACTTTCCGCCCCGGCCGGGATCAGGCCCTCGTCCCGGATGACCCAGGCCGTGCCGATGGTCGGATGGCCCGCAAAGGCCAGCTCGGCGGTGGGAGTGAAGATCCGGACCCGCGCGGCGTGTGCCGGGTCCGCCGGAGCCAGCACGTAGGTGGTCTCCGAGATGTTCATCTCCCGCGCGAAGTCCTGCATCTTGCCGGGGTCGAGGCCGTCGGCGTCCAGCACCACCGCAAGCTGGTTGCCGGCCAGCGGCCGCGCCGTGAAGACGTCGACGGTGCGAACCCGGTAGCTCACCGAACTGGTTACCTCACGCGGTTACCGCAAGCGGACGCTCCGCCTGCTGGGCCAGCACCTTGCCCAGGCGCCGGGCGTCGATTGCGATCTGGCGCAGGTTGCCGGTGATCGGGTTGGAGTAGCCGATGAAGTAAAGGCCGGGTGCTTGCGGGTGCGAGTCGGGCGCGTGCCGGGCCGGGCGTCCTCGCGGGTCGAGAACCTGCAGATGCCCGACCAGCCGGTCGAGGCCGCGGCTGTACCCGGTGGCGGCGATGACGGCGGCAGCCCGGACCCGCCGGTCGCCGCAGATCACGGACTCCCGCTCGAAGGCGGTCACCCCGGGCACTACCTTGATCCGGCCTCGCTTCAGCTCGGCGAGGAAGCCGACATCGATCAGTGGGATCTGCTCCTCCTGGACACGCGTGCCGACTCCCTTTTCCGGCGCGCGGATGCCCCACCTGGAGAGGTCGCCGATGAAAAGCCTCTGCATGACCAGGCTCAGCGCATCGATCGCCGGCACCGGCAGGCGGCACATAAGGATGCCGAGGTGCTGCGGTGCGATGCCACCCGGGTTGTCGCGCCGGACGATGTTGGGCGGCGTCCGGATCGAGATCCAGACCTGGCCGGCGCCGCTTTCGACGAGGTCGGTCGCAATCTCGGCGCCGGAGTTCCCAGCTCCCACGACGAGCACGTCGCGACCCCGGTAGGGCTCGGCGTTGCGGTAGCGCGAGGAGTGAACCAGCTCACCCTCGAAGGCATCCGCGCCCGGCCAGTCCGGCAGCCGCGGCGTGTGGTTATAGCCCGTCGCGACCACGACCTGAGGCACTTCCCGGTGCCCGCGGTTCGTCAGCAGCCGCCAGCCCTGAGCACCGCGGTCCAATCGCTCGAGGCGCGTTCCGCAGGCGATGGGCACCTCGATCTGGCGTGCGTACTCCTCGAGGTAGGCGACGAAATCGTCGCGGGCGATCCAGCGTCCCATCCGCTCGGGGATCGGGATCCCTGGCAGGCTCGAGAGACGGCGGGTCGTGTGCAGATGGAGCCGGTCATAGTGGCCGCGCCAGCTGGTGGCCACCGAGTCGGCCGCCTCCAGGATTTCGACCCGGAGGCCAGCCCGACGAGCTTCGGCTGCTGCGGCCAGGCCGGCCGGGCCCGCGCCGACCACGATCACATCGGGTTCGTCAATGCGTTTCATTGTCTGACGCGCGCGCGCCGGGCTTTGGGTGGGCTAGCTCGGCCAGACCTACTTCGCGCGGCTGGCAGCCTGCCGCATCTGCTAGCGTTGATATCAAATTAAAGGGTATTAGCGCATGCCCAAAGCGAGGTAGAACGGCATGGCTGAGACAGCTATCGGCGGCACCGCAACGGCCGACCTGGACGAGCCCCTGACCCCCGAGGCCAAGAAAACAATCCTGGGCGCGACGGTTGGATTCTTCGTCGATATGTATGACGTCTACCTGCCGGTCGTGGCGCTCACGCCGGCGTTGATCTACTTCCAACCCAAGCACCTGGCCCCCACGATCGCCACGACCCTCTTTTATGTGGTCTTCGCGGTCACGCTGGTCGGCCGGCCGATCGGGGCCTTCATCTTCGGTCACCTCGGTGACCGGATCGGACGTCGCAGAACCACGCTGATCGCGGTCACCGGGTTCGGAGTCGTGACTCTCCTGATCGCCTTCCTTCCCGGTTACCCGACGCTCGGAATGACTGCTTTGATCCTTCTCATCCTGCTCCGGCTGGTCGACGGCATCTTCCTGGGCGGCGAGTACACGGCCGCCAGCCCTCTCGCCATGGAGTACTGCCCGAAAGCAAAGCGCGGCTTCTACAGCGCCGTCATCCAGGCCGGCTACCCGGCGGCGTATGTGGTCATCTCGCTGTTCACGGCGCTGATGCTGTACCTGACCCCCGTCAAGGGCGGCGTCAACTCGCCCTACGTGCAGTTCGGCTGGCGCGTGCCCTTCGTCGTCGGCGCCCTGATCGCCTTCGGGTTCGCGCTCTGGTTCCGCCGCGTCCCGGAGTCGAGGTCCTGGCTGGAATCCGACAAGACAGAGAACCCGATCGGGACCCTTTTCAGCGGCGAGTCGCGGAAAGCGTTCCTCCAGGTGTTCCTGGTCATGTCCGGCTTCTGGCTGTCGCTGAATGCGACGATCAGCACTCTGCCGCAGGTGCTCACGAAGACCGCCGGCATGTCCAGCACGACCGTGACCCAGGTCCTGCTCATCGCCAACGTCGTGCTGGTGGGCGGTTACCTCTTCTTCGGGGTCATCGGCCAGCGTTTGGGTCGACGGCCGACTTTGATGCTTCTGGGCGTTCTCATCACTTTCGTCAGCACCTCGGCGTACGTGCTACTGGTGCAGATTGCGACAGCCCGCTCGAACATCGCCGAGACGATCGCGCTCGCCACCATCGTGACGGTGCTTACGGTCTCCGGCTGGGGCCTGATGAGCGCCTACATCAACGAGCGCTTCCGCATCGGCATCCGCGCCTCGGGCTTTGGAATCGGCTACAGCCTCGCGGTGGTCCTGCCCGCCTTCTACAGCTTCGTGATGCTGTGGCTGGCGGCGTTCATGCCTTACAAGTACACGCAAATCCCGCTGCTGGCGGTCGGCGGCCTGCTGATCCTCGTCGGCGCGGCCCTGGGGCCGGAGACAAAGCACGTGGACATGGCCCACCCGGAGCGCAGCGCAGACAGGGGCAGCCAGCGGCTGCCGACGAACCCGGCGGAGGGGCGGCGGCCGATCATCAGCGGCTGATCCCGACCGCTACGGCCAGAGCAGGTGGCCGAGCAGCATCCCGATCACGACGGCGAGGGCATAGGTCAGCCGGGGGACCCGCCGGGCGACCGCGCGCACGCCATTTGTGAGCGGGTCGCGGCCCGTGACGATGGCGAGCGTCTCCTGGAGCATCAGAAGGAAGGCGACCAGCGCCAGGACGGTGAAGATGAGAGAGAGGATCGCTGGAGGGTTGAACTGGAGGTTCATCCGCGGTCGCCTGAAGGCGAGGTGGCTCCCCGGGCGGGACCCCAGAGGAAGTGGCCCAGCAGCATCCCCACCACTATCGAGATGGCGAACGCCCAGCCCGGGTAGGCACGGACGGTGTCGTGGACGTAATCGCTGATCGGCCGCTGCCCGGTGAGCAGGGCCCAGGACTCGAATGCGAGCAACAGGAAGATCGCGCCGAAGAACCCGGTCGCGGTCGCCGAAAAGATGACGTCGAGCCTCATGTGGTTCCAGCCGTGGATAACGCCCGGGCGGCGACCTGGGTTATGTCCAGGCTAGACACCAACCGGCTCCCGGACGAGGAAGACAGTGGTTCGGCCGGGCCTTGCCTCGGCGTTGATGATCAGCACCTTCGCCTTCTTGGTCCCGACTCCGAGCGCCGCCCGGAGCCGGGCGTCCTCGTACGGGAAGACGTGCTCGTCGATCCGGCGCATCGCGGCCTCCAGGTCGGGCACGATCTTCTGGCTGCCCACCACCAGGAGAACCCGGCCGGCGCCGCTGGCGTAGGGGCCGAGCTGGCTGGCCGAGTAGGAGGCCACCACGAGAGCGCCCTCCTCGGTGAGGGCCTGGACGGAGCCGAGCATGAAGTCGGGAGCGCTGCTCAGCTTGCGGATCTCACGAGACTGGGTGGCCCGGTCCATCTTCAGATAGCGCGTGCGCACGGAGTCGAAGTGCCCGGAGTCGTGCAGCTCCGCGAAGAGGCCGAGATCCTGCAACGTCTTCGACACGCCGGAGTGCACCTCAGCGCCTGCGGGCAGCAGTTCCAGGATGCGCCGGCGCGCCTCTTCACCCGTGTCGACGACGACGGCTTCGATGTTGTTGGACTCCAGCGCGGCCGCAACCTTGGCGATCACAGCTGCGGAGGCAGGTTCGGTGTAGGCGGGGTCGCTGCCCCGCGCGGTTTTCACGTCCTGGGCTGCTCCTCGAAGGTCTCATCTCCTTCCCGGGCGCTGGCGGGGACGGATGGGAATCGAACCCACCTGGGACGGCTCAGCACCGCCCCACAGACGGTTTTGAAGACCGCGAGAGGCACCAGCCCCCGAACGTCCCCCAGGCGCGCTAGAAGAGCGAGGTCAGCTTCGCCTTGAGATCCACCTTCATGTTCGGCCGGTAGCCCACCGCGCGTTCCACCGCGTGGCCGTCCTTGAAGAGAATCACGGTGGGAATGCTCATGACCCCGAGCCGGGCCGGGGTTTCCGGGTTGGCGTCGATGTCGAGCTTGAGCACCTTGGCTTTCTCGCCGAACTCGCCGGCGAGGTCCTCGACGAGGGGGGCGATCATCCGGCAGGGTGCGCACCAGGCCGCCCAGAAGTCGACAAGCACCGGGATGTCCGCCTGCAGGACAACGGCTTCGAACTCGGCGTCGGAGACCGCCGGGACACCGCCCACGAAGGCTAGGATACCCCGCCGCCCGAGCCCGATTTGGAGTTCGCGTTGGGCGCAGGCTTCGATTCGGGTTTCGTATCGGACTTCGACTCTGACCTGCCTTCGGACTTCGATTCCGACGATTCGGACTTCGATTCCGACTTCGATTCCGACCTCGACTCCGACTTCGAGTCCGAGCGGCTACCAGAGTTCTTGTAGTCAGTCGTGTAGAAGCCGCTGCCCTTGAAGATCATGCCGGCCGGGTAGAAGAGCTTGCGCAGCCGGCCCAGACACTCCGGACAAGTTTTGAGGGGCGGGTCGGACATCGCCGCGAGCACCTCCAGCTGGTGGCCGCACTGCTCGCATTCGTATCCGTAGATGGGCATCTTTATAAGAACTCTAGAGGGTGGCTTGGTCGAGCCTTTGCAACAGCATGCCGCTGGGCGGCTTCGGATCGAAGTAAGTGCTCTTCTGCGGAAGAGTTGTGCCCGCTTGGGCCAGCTTCAAAACCACGGCCAGGTCGGGCGGCGCCAGGAAGAAGGCGGCCTGTCCGCGGCCCTCGTCCACCCAGCGCACAGCTTCCGCGGGATCCCGCGTGTACATGAGGACCTCCTCCGCGGCCCGCTTGCCGAGCTGGTTATCGATCACCTGCCGGTGCAGCTCGACCAGCGGCTGCTCGCCTTCCAGCGGGAGCACCTGGAAGCGGCCTTTCGCGTAGTGCCCGGCGGCCACCTGTCCGTCCAGGGCAGCCAAGGTTTCCGCCAGGGACTCTTTGGCTTCCCCACCCACCACCGTGACCGGCGCCCAGCGCAGAACGCGATGCGTCGGGAGGACACGCAGGCCGGGGTCCCCGAGGTCGACCAGCAGGACGAGGGCAAACCGGGACGAGGCGTCGGCCGGTCCGCCTGCCTCCGCGGCATAAGCGAGTGCCGTTTCGTAGCGGTGGTGGCCGTCGGCGATCAGGAGCCGCCGCCCTCTGAAGGCGGCGCTGACCCGGTCGACCCACTCGCCCGGCCCCACCTTCCAGATGCGGTGGCGCTGGCCGGCGAAGTCGAAGCTGAGATCGGATTCGCCGCGCTCCTGCCCCAGCAGCGCCGGGAGTTCGCTGCCCTCACCCTGGTAGACCATCCAGAGCGGCTCGAAGCTCGTCCTGGTAGCCCGATAGAGCGCAAGCCGGTCCTCCTTGGGCCCGCGGTGCGTCCGCTCGTGGGGCAGCACCTCGCCCGCCTCGTAAGGGACGATCCGGACGGCCGCCAGGATTCCGCGGCGGCTGCCGCCCTCGAACTCGTGCTCGTGGACATACATGGACGGCTCGGGGTCCTGGCGCAGCACGCCTTCGGCCAGCCAGGTCCGCTCCAGCTCAGCAGCGCCCTCGTAGTCGTCGCCCGGCCGGGTCAGCCGGGCGACGTTGTAGGGCGAGCGCTGCCACAGCGCCGGCAGCTCTTCCTCCGGGATGACGTCGTAGGGCGGCGCCACCACCAGGCCCAGGTCAGGGACCCGCTCCTGGTCGTAGCGAACCCCGCGCAGCGCCCTGACGTCAGCCACGGCCGCCCTTCAGAGCTCGACGTACCTCAAGTCGGCCATGCCGGGCACGCCGCGCAGCTCCTCGAGCACGTCCGCCCCGACGGGGTCGTCCACCTGGAGGATCATCAGCGCGCGGCCGCGGGGAGCGTCCCGGCCGACCTGCATCGAGGCGATGTTGATGTCGTGGCCGCCGAGGATCGTTCCGAAGCGCCCGACCACGCCGGGGCGGTCGGCGTGACGGCTGACGAGGAAGCGACCCTCGGGCACCAGGTCGACTCGGAAGGCCTCGATACGGATCACGCGCGGCTCCCCGAAGAGAACCGTACCTGCGACCTCGAAGCCGCCCACCCGGAGGCTGACCAAGCTGGGGTAGCTGCTGTCGGGCTTCGGGCTCCGCCGCTCGCTCAGCTTGATCCCCCGACCTGACGCCAGGAGCCGGGCGTTGACGGTGTTGATGCGCTCCTCCGTGAAGGGCGCCAAAAGGCCCCGGATCGCGGCGGCGGTGAGGAGCGCCACGTCCCGCTCCCCGACCTCGCCCTCGAAATCCAGCTCCAGGTCGGCCACCCGGCCGCCCACGAGCTGCACGTAAAGGGAGCCGAGCCGTTCGGCGAGCTCGCCGAAGGGCTTGAGAAAGGCGAGCTCCTCCGGCGCCACGGCGGGCGCGTTGACGGAGTAGCGCGGGAGCTCCCCATTCAGAACAGCCGCCACCTCCTCGGCGACGTCGAAGGCGACCGAGGTCTGGGCCTCTTCGGTGGACGCCGCGATGTGGGGCGTTGCGATGAAGTTCGGCAGCTGCAGGAGAGGATTCCCGGCGCTCACCGGCTCCTCTTCGAAGACGTCTGCAGCGGCGGCCGCCAGTTGCCCCTTGGCCAGGGCGGCGGCCAGCGCGGCTTCGTCGACGATCCCGCCCCGCGCGGCGTTGACGAGGCGGCTGCCGGGCTTCATCTGGGCAAGCTGGCGGGGCCCGATCAGGCCGCGCGTCTTCTCGGTCAGCGGTGCGTGGACGGTGATGAAGTCGGCCCGGCCGAGGAGCTCCTCGAGGCCGACCAGCTCGACGTTGAACTGCTCGGCCCGCTCCTGCGGGACGACGGGGTCGAAAGCGATCACGTCCATCTCCAACCCCTGCGCCCGCTTGGCGACTTCCGTGCCGATGTTGCCGAGGCCGACGATGCCGAGCGTCTTCCCCCGGATCTCCACCCCGGTGAAGCGGGCGCGCTGCCACTCGCCGCGCCGGACGGAGGCGTCGGCCTGCGGGATCCAGCGCGCCACCGCCAGCAGCAGCCCGATCGTGTGCTCAGCCGCTGCCGTGATGTTGCCCCTGGGCGCATTCACGACCAGGATGCCGCGACGGGTGGCCGCGTCGATATCGATGTTGTCGACGCCCACGCCGGCCCGGCCCACGACGCGCAGCCGCCGTCCCGCCTCCAAGACCTTTTCGCCAACCTTGGTTGCGCTCCGCACGACCAGGGCGTCAAAGGCGGGAATGGCCTCGACCAGCTGGGCCTCGGTGAGCCCGGTCCGGACTTCGACCTCGCCGGCCTGGCGGAGCCTCCGGAGGCCGTCGTCGGCCAGGCTGTCGGCCACCAGGATGGCCGGCATCAGAGACTCAACGGCACTAGGGGTGAGACCGAAAAAGGATCCGCGCCTCGATTTCGAGGCGCGGCCGGCCATCTGGCGCCCTGGCGGCCGATCCGGGTGTCGGCTCACGGGTATTCACGACTCCACGATGCTCGCTCACGAATCTACTGATTCGCTCGCTGCGCCTCCTCCTACGGCTCGGCTCGCCAGGATCGCCACCTGGCTCGGCCCCCCTTTTCGGCCTCACCCCTAGCGGGCGGCTACGGCCTCCGTACCGGTCAGGTGCGGCTGGGCCGCGTTCAGGGCGCGCCCGTCGGCCGCCCGGAAATCGAGCTCCTCCAGCGCCTGCTCGACGGCCCACAGCACGATCGCGATGTCGCCCTCGCTGACGGCGCCGAGGTGCCCGACCCGGACGATCCGGGCGCTCACCGGGGCCGTGCCCCGACCGGATGCGATGACGACGCCGTACTTCTCCCGGAGCAGGGCCCGGAAGGCGTCGGTGTCGATGCCCTCGGGCAGCACCGCCGAGGTCACCGTGGCCGACCGGTAGCCTTCGGCGGCGAAGGGCTGTAATCCCGCTGCCTGGAGTCCCGCCACGCAAGCCTCGCCGAGCCGGCGGTGGCGGGCGTAGACGTTCTGCAGGCCCTCCTCGCTCAGCAGCTTGAGCCCCTCTTGGACCGCGAAGGCCACGCTCACCGACGGAGTGGTGGGGGTGAAGCCCTTCTCGGCCCAGGTCCTGGCCGAGCGCCAGTCGAAGTAGTAGCGGGGCGACGTCGCCCGGGCGGCGGCCTCCCAGCCCCGCGGGCCGATCGCCGCGAAGGCCAGCCCGGGCGGAGCCATCCAGCCCTTCTGGCTGCCGGAGATCACGACATCCAGGCCCCAGGCTTCCATCTCCACCGGCATCGAACTGGCCGAGGAGATGGCATCGACCACCACGATCTTGCCCGCCTGGCCGGCCACCCGAGCCAGGGCCTGGAGCGGGTTCGTGAGCCCGGTGGAGGTCTCGTTGTGGGTAAGGAAGACCTTCTCAACCTCCGGGTGGGAGGCGAGCAGGTCGCGGAGGTCGTCGGGCTCGACGGGCTGGCCCCACTCGACCTCGAGCTTGACCACGTCGGCGCCGAAGGCGCGGTTGATGTCTGCGAAGCGCTCGCCGAAGGCCCCGCAGGTGCAGACCACCACGCGCTCACCGGGCGAGACGAGGTTGGCGACCGCCGCTTCCATCGCCCCCGTGCCGGAGGAGGTGAAGACGAGCAGGTCGGCCGCCGCCGGGGCGGCCATGGCCTCCTTCACGCCGGCACTGATCTCTTTCAAGATCGCGGCGAACTCGGGCCCGCGGTGGTCGATCATGGGGCGGGACATCGCCCGCAGGACCCGGTCGGGGAGCGGCGTCGGACCGGGGATGCGGAGCTGCGGCTGGAAGATCATGCTGCGGATCGGCGCCTCTACTTCTGGTCGCTGGTGAACGGGATCAAGGCGATCTGCCGGGCCCGTTTCAGCGCCTGCGTGAGCGTCCGCTGGTGCCGCGCGCAGGTGCCCGTCACCCGCCGGGGCAGGATCTTACCCCGCTCGGAGATGTAGCGCCGAAGGCGCGAGACCTCCTTGTAATCGATGTGGTCGGCCTTCTCCACGCAGAAGGCACAGACCTTGCGGTGCGCTCGTTTCGGCTTGCCGTCGCGGGGGGGCATCTTGCTTCTTGCTACGTCCTTACTTAACTAAAAAGGGATCTCGTCAGGGTCGACGTCACGGGCCGTCTCCTCGGCCATCGCCGGCAGCTCATCGGTGGCTCCGGCTCCAGCGGGCCGGCCGCCGTTCTGGCGGGGCTCCAGGAACTGGACGTCGTTCGCGATCACTTCGGTGGTGCGCCTTTTCTGCCCGTCCTGGCCCTCCCAGGAGCGAGTCTGGAGCCGGCCCTCCACGTAAACCAGGGACCCTTTGTGGAGGTACTGGGCGACCTGCTCGGCCAGGTTCCGCTTGCCGATGTTCCAGGCCACGATGTTGTGGTAGTCGGTGAATTCCTTCTTCTCGCCATCGTTACCAACCGTGTAGCGGTTGGTGGCGATCGAGAAAGAGCTCACCGGCTGCCCGCTCGGCGTGTAGCGCATCTCCGGGTCGCGGGTCAGGCGCCCCATCAGCAGCACCTTGTTAAGGCTGGCCATTGTCCCCCTCCTCCTCCACCTCGGAGGCTTCCGTGCTGCCGGTCGCAACGACCGGTTCTTGTGGCTGGCCGCCGTCCGGCTCAGTGGGCGCGGCCGTTTCCACGGCTGCGCTTTCAGCTGCCTCGGCCGGCGGCGGCGGCGCGGCGGTCGGCGCTGGGGTGGCGGGCGGCTTGCGCACGATGAGGTGCCTGAAGACCTGGTCCGAGATCTTGAGGGTCGCCTCCATCTCGGGCACCCGGCCGGCGTCGATCTCGAAGTCGGTGAGGACGTAGTGGCCCTCTCGAAGGTGGCTCACTTCATAGGCCAGGCGCCGTTTTCCCCAGATGTTCGTGCGTTGCACGCTGCCGCCGAGGCTCTCGATCAGCGACTCCACCTTCTTGGTGGTCTCCGGAAGGTCGGCCTCCTCCACGTCGGGCCGGACGATGTACAGGATCTCGTAATCCCGCAAGGGTTTGGCTATCTCCTCTCCATGGTTCAAGCCCCGGACCAACGGAGGCACCTCCGGCCGGGACCAGAAAGGACCCGGCTATTCTAACAGGGCGGCGCGGGCCGACCCCGGTGCCCTGGAACCCATGAGTAAGTCCAAGCGAAAGCAGCAACTGCGCCGTGATCGCCGCCCGGTCCGGCGGCAGAGCTGGTACGACAGGATCCCGGTTCTGCCCGTGGTGATGGGCTCGCTCGTCGTCATCGCGCTGGCCGGCGTCTTCGTCTACAACCAGCTCACGGTCCAGGCCAGCCCGACCCGGCCGGTGAGCGCGATCCACTACCACGCGCACCTCGAGATCATCTACCTGGGCAGCCAGGTCAACGTCCCGGGCGCGATCGGCGTCTCCAACCCGGTCACCGACCAGACCACCGGCTACGTCACCTCGGGATCCTGCTTCTACTGGCTGCATACGCACTACACCGACGGGATCATCCACATCGAGGCGCCCGCGTCCGCGGCGAAGCGGCGGTTCACTCTGGGCGACTTCTTCGACGTCTGGCACATCTCCAACTCCTCCGTCCGGCTCGACTCCACACACCTGGCGACGCTGACCGTGGCGAAAGGCCAGAGCCTGAAAGTCATCGTTGACGGCAAGCCCTATACGGGCAACCCGCGCAATGTCGATCTGGGGCCGTCCGGTAATCACACGCAGATCACCCTGGAAATAGCGCCACCCGACACCCCGCAAACGCCGTTCACGTTCCCGCAGGGGCTCTAGCCTCCAGAAGCGTCCGGGCGGCCCGGTAGTTCTCGAGTGCGGCCGCGCCCTCTCCGGCCGCCAGCCAGCGGTCGGCCTGGCGCAGGTAAGCATCGGCTGGGATCGCACGCACGGGCTTTGCCTTCAGCAGGTCCCGCAGCTTCCGGAGCCGGG
>Ga0209471_1001374_pt1 | contig 14551 bp, 15 predicted proteins | sample GraSoiAngelo_128_FD_185885 | JGI IMG/M metagenome (GOLD analysis project Ga0209471, IMG submission 185885) | Grasslands soil microbial communities from the Angelo Coastal Reserve, California, USA - 14_0927_12_20cm (SPAdes) (version 2) | ecosystem: Environmental > Terrestrial > Soil > Grasslands ...
CAGGAGGTTGCGAGTTCGAGTCTTGCAGCGGGTACCAGGTCCTTGCTCCGCGGTCGCCGTCGTTCTACAGCATCCCCTCGACCATGCGATCCAGGCGCTCGGCCTGGAGGTGGATGTCGGCTGCCAACCGGCGCACGTCGGCGTCGTACGCGCGGTCCGCTTCATTCACCTGGTCGCTCAACCGCTGGATCCCGGTCAACGCCGTCTTGAACTCCCGGTTCAGCGTGGTACGGGCTCTCTCGATGTCGGTCATCATCTCGAGGAATTCCCTGCGCTCGATGATCATGTTCAACGTCAGCAGGATCGCCAGGGCAGCGGTCATGGACGACATGAACAGATCGACCTCGTGCCCCGAGAGGGACGCATAGACGTCACCAGCCGAAGCCAGGAGCAGGGTCATCCATGGCAGGGCGAGCTGCCAGAGATCGAGTGGAGCTTGCTGGGTCGCAGGCTTGGGTGGGGCCGTCGGGTAGACGGCGGCCAGCGCGATCAGCAGGAAGCCCGCAAACCAACCGGTGTCGATGATGTTGCCCACCGCTCCGAACGCGCCTTGGGCGTTGAGGTAGGCGAAAGCGCTGTCGGCTATCGAGTAGGAGGCGACGCCGGCGAGCAGGAAAGCCATCCTCCCGGCCTGCTGCTGGTTGGCCCGCCGGATGGCGAGAATCAGGATCGTGCCGATCAGGATGTCGCTGACCGGATAGGCGAGGTCGAGAATCTTGGTGCTGCTGCTGGACTGCCATACGTCCTTGAGCCCGAACGCCCACGCGGTCGACGTCAAGGCGATAGCGACGATGACGCCGTCGAACCAGACGCGCCAGCGTGCAGACGTCCCTCTCGCGTCGCTCCAGAAGGCGCGAATACCGACGAACGCAAACGGTACTGCCGCCAGGAATCCAACGTCTGCCAGCGACGGGTAGGGCACCTGCACCCCCATCCCGACTTCGTAAATCGACCAGACGACCTCGCCCGCCGCCCAGAGGCCCGCTGAGGTGCCCATCAGCGCCCAGCCGAGCCGGTCCTTTCCGCGGGCTCGGCTGGCGGCCCAGGCACACGCGGCCGAGGCAATCGCCGCCGCCACCGCCTCTCCTATGTCGTCGATCGCCGTCACGGCATGCGGCCCGAAGAAGACAGTTCGAATGTTCAGCGCGTAGGCGACGGAAATCAGCGCGACTGCCGTCGCTGCGATGACGAAGGTATTTCGCCGGCCGTCCATCGCCATCCAAGCGCGCATCTGAAGACTGAAGTTAAGCAGCCGTTGCGGCAGATTCATCCATCTAATCGACAACCGCTGAACATGCGAGGCGACGTCGCCGGGTACTTGACCTGAGGGATCCTTCGGTAGAATCACCGGCGCAGCCGGGCGGCTGGCGGAACTGGTAGACGCGCACGTTTGAGGGGCGTGTGAGGTAACTCATCCGGGTTCGAGTCCCGGGTCGCCCACTTGAATTCGACGGGCTTTCCATAACGCGAACCGAAGGCGCCGGTCCGCAGCAGCAAAGTTAGACCTGGGTTAGGGCTTCAACCGCTGCTCGGGTCTCGGTCGTGTTCCAACCGAGCTTGCGGCGCTTGACGAGCGCATCCGATGCTTGAAGTACCCTCGCCAGCGCTTCAGCGACAAGCTTGGGAGGGTTTGCCGACGCGGCGACCTCCCGAGGTATCTCTACAGTTGATCCGAGGACCTGCTCAGCCCGGATCTCAATTTTCACGCGCTCGCGCTGCTGCTCAGGCGACGATATGTCACCGCCTACGTACCAAATCACGATCAGGCTCGCTGCTCCCTGCGAGCGGTCTGGAAGTTCGCGGGCACGCTTCCAAACTATGTCGAGGTAATCGCGCAGGCCCTTGTTATCCGCGCACTGCCCGCCGGAGATCATCCCGAAGGACAGGGGCTTGCGGACCTTGACGTCTGCTTGGCGCGGTGGTTCGCCTGCGAGCGGCACAACCCGCTCGACGTCCTCGTCCCCGCCACGAGTCCTGACTGTGGCGTAAGAGCCGTTGCGCAGGAGCTCGTGGGGGATCATCTGCACGACCTTATGTAGGAGTTCGTCAGGATCTCCCCTAGGCACCAAGTGCACCAGGAACTCGCCTTCGCCTATGTCGTTGCCGTCGTACTCCTCGCCAAAACGATTGTCGATCGCCTCGTCAAGCCGGAACAGGGCGTCGCGTTCCGCGGCTGCGCCGCTTGCTTCATCGGAGAGGCGCAGATGTACCAGCAGGTCGACTCGTGGCTTAGGCACCGCCACCTCGCCATCGGAGTTCCTCTCCCCGCCTGCGCCGATCCATGAATTCGGTGAAGGACTCAGCCTGCAGGATGGCCTCGCTCCAGTCGGTTGACACAAGGTTGACCAGGATCACGGTTGGTGGGTTCTGTCTGAAGTCGAAGGCGATTGCCTCGCCTCCGCCGTCGGAGCCGATGTGGATTAGTTCCGGCTGATGCGCGAGATGCCCGTGGATCTCGTTGAGCTCGATCACTTGCTCGATTGTGTAGAGGGAGAGGTAGACATCGCCAAACCACTTCGCGAGGCCGTTCTCAGACCTAAGGAAGGTGCGGTAGTCGTCGGGGAAGCGTTGGCGGAGCCGATTCTCGGCGGCCTCGATCGCCGACTCGGTAGCGCCAGCGTCGAGATCGGTCATATTTCAAGCTAGTTTGATGTGTGGACCTTGGACGGTCCATTGGTTCGCGTTACGGAAACTACGGCCCACCACTATTGGCGAGCCTTTCCATAACGCGAACCACGCCTACAGGTCCAGTACTCGTCTCAATCCAGAGTCGACGTCCTGCATTAATGCTCGAGGCAACTTGCCGACCCTGGAGCCCAGGTCCGACCGGTCGACCGTCTGGAGCTGAGTGACGTTGGCAACCGATTCTCGGCCCACCCCGGCGACGCCCTTGGCAATCAACACGTTCCCAGGGGCTGCTGCCCATTTCACGTTGGAGGTGATACCCACGACAGAGACTGTTCGCAGGGCGGAGCGGTTTACGAAGTCAGCGGATATGACCAAGACCGGACGCCTCAACGCTGGCGCCGAACCTCTTGGCGAGCCGAGGTCAACCCACCAGATCTCTCCGCGGCGGACTACCAATCCGAGCGAGCCAAGCCGCGACGCGACGCTGCTTTGCCGAATTCGTCTAGGCCGGTGTCGACTTCTTGGCAAACTCGGTTGAGCTCTGCGGTTAGGTCCTGGTCGGACTCCTGTTCGGCCATGAAGCGTGCGAGAGCTTCGGCATAAACCCGGCTGCGGGGAATCCGTCGGCGTCTTGCGTACTGCTCCGCGGCCTCATAGATCCGGTCGGGAATCGAAACGGCTGTCTTCACAATCGAAGTATAACTCTTCCTACCGCCCATGCCTGTCACGTGGCAGGTGGATCGGCGAAGCGACGACTGTCAGTTGGTTCGCCTTACGGAAATTAGCGCCCCCGCCGTCCTTTTCGAAACGCAAGTCAAGTCGTGGCCGGCGGATCGAAGGTTCCGCGAAGAACCCCCTCAACGAAGCCGGGGGGTGGCCGGTAGCTATGCGCTACGACATAGTGGTAGATCATCGTTGGGGCGGTCCAGCGGATTCCCGATGGCTCCGTGACGCGCACTTCCCCGTTTCCGAGCCAGGCTTTTAGCCCATTCCGCTCCTCGAAAATATCTAGAACTCGCCAACCGCTCGGCGCCGCCGCATCGCGAACGGCTTCGGGTCCGCAAAACTCGCAGAAGTGGTAACCGCGCATCTTCGCGACGACATTCGAACGGCAGGCTGCGAACAGCCGGTCGCAGAGGAGCTCATGTTCACCGGGTTCGCCAGTGGGCCCTTGGTCGAAAGGATGGGCGGCGTTCAGCCAGCCGGCGGCCAGCAAATGATCTTGCGGGTCACTGTATGTGCTCACGCTGCCATCGGGTTGAAAGGTCAAAGTCTCCGAACAGGATGCCAGAAGGGAATTGACACCGACGTTTGTGCTTGACAATCAGCGCAAACAGATCGGAAGCCCTGTCACAGTCAGACCTTGATTCGCGTTACGGAAACTACGGCCCACTACCATTTCGGACATCGGTTCACCGTTTAGCTGGAGGGCTGAAGAGATGGTCAAGCTAGTTGTCGCCTACCGGCATCCCACTGACGTTGAAGAATTCGAGCGACGGTACAAGCACGAACATGTCGCGATGGCGCGTCGCATTCCGCACATGTCGAAGATCGAGTTCGGCAAGGTGGCGGGCATGATGGACGGGTCCAAGGCGCCTTACCACCGCATCGCCGAGCTGTACTTCCCGAACCCGGGTGCGATGGGTCAGGGAGCTTCGAGTGCAGAGGGCCAGGCTGCCGTCAAGCACGCTGCGGACATCGCCTCCGGCGGCCTCGATGCGATGGTGGTGGAGGTCGAGGAGTAACCCGGGAGCAACGGACGGATCTCGCCATTCGGGCGCGGTTGGCAGCGTTCCGCGAGATTCGTGCGCGATTCGGGCCCAAATGGTCGGCAAACGCCCGGGTCTTCGTCGGTCCCAGCAATCAAACTAACTTCGTGACCGACGAGAAGGAGCTCGACCCGGCAACCGAGTTCCGGCAGCTCTACGACCAGCAGTACCTCTCGGTCTACCGCTCCATCCGTGGTGTGGTCCTTGATGCGGCCGCCGCCGAGGACCTCACCCAGGAGACCTTCGTCCGTGCCTACCGCGCCCGCCACCGCTACACGCCCACCGCGCCACCTGGCGCGTGGCTGCGACGCATCGGCATCAACCTCGCGATCTCGTACCTCCGGCGCCAGAAGCTCGCCCGGGTGCTGCCCGCGCGCCTTTACATGGCGCCGGATCGCAGGGACTACGACCGCGCGGAGGCACGTGATGTTGTGACCAAGGCGATGACCGCGCTCAGCCCCAAGCTCCGGGCGGCAATCGTCCTCCACTACTACGACGGCCTGACCCGTGAGGAGATCGCCTCGGTGCTCGGAGTGCCGGCCGGGACGGTGGCGTCCCGGATCGCGAAGGCGGTGGCGATCATGAGGAAATCGATAGGGAGCGATCAGGATCTCGGGCCGGAGCGTTCGACTAGTGAAGGTGCCCTACGTGGAAGATAAACCCACACAGGAAGGGTTTCGTACGCCCTCGGAAGCTGACCTGGGCCGGATGATCCGGACCACGGTCGAGTCGTGGAAGCCGCGGCGCGGTCCCGATTGGTCGGATGTCCTCATCCGGCTCGCCAACTCGGGACCGCCGCCCTGGCTCCTCTACACCGCGGCGAGCGCTGCCCTGGTCGTGATCCTGCTGGCGGCGTTCCTGATCGGCTCGGCGCTGCAGATCGGCGCCCTCGGACCGCAGCCGGTCAACGCGACCCTGCACTAGGCCGAGAAGAAAGCCACCTCTTCGCCCAGACCCTTCTCGCGCGCGGCGGGTATGACCGTGGACGCAGCCGCCAGGTCCCAGAGCGCCAGGCCGTGCGACTCGAACAGAGTGATCCCCGGCTCGGTCGGGGGACGCCACTTGCCGGCGAGAACGGAACCGAGCTCGGTCGCGCCGCCCCAGTCGAACTTACCGGCCGCCTTGGCCATGAGCAGGTCTCCGCTCTCCAGCTGGGCCGCGGCGAGCTGGTCGACGATGACGCTCTGCGCGCGGGACACCAGGTCGACTGGGATCTCCATCTTGCTGGGGAAGTTCGACCCGGCGCAGATCACAAGCGCGTCGGCCTTGACCCAATCAGCTTCGAGGACGGGCTCGGTGCTGGTGGTCATCGTGACCACGATGTCGGCACCGCGCACCGCGGCCTCGGCGGATTCCGCCGCGGTGACGTGGATGCCGAGAGCGGCTTGACGGTCGCGCGCGAAGGCCGCTCGCTTCGCCCCATCGCGGCCGAATACGCGTAGCTCGCTGATCTCGCAGACGCGGGATAGGGCAAGGGCTTGTGTGGTTGCCTGGTATCCGGTGCCGATCAGCGCCACCACGACCGGCGTGTGCGGCCTGAGCGCTCTCGCCGCCACCGCGCTCGCGGCCCCGGTGCGGTAGGCGCCCATGTAGTCGGCCTCGATCAGCGCTTGCAGGCTGCCGTCGAGCGCGAATGTGGCAACCAGGAAGCGGACCTTACCGGCGGTCACGGAGTAGGCCTTGAGTCCGGTGCAGCCGCCTCCCGGGTAGGACGCGAACATCACGTTGAGAAGACCACCCGGCGCAAAGGCCCGCCGGCGTGGCTCGTTCTGAGCCGTGCCCTCACCAAGCTCGTGCATGGCGCGGTCCACGGCCGCGATCACGGCATCCATGTCCACGACCTGCCGGACGTCGCCCTCGCGCAGCACTAGGGTCACGGCGGGGAGAATAGCGGGACTCATGACTTCAGGTTCTCTCAACGTTGGCTTGATCGGGCTGGGCACGGTTGGCGGCCAGGTCGCCGACCGGCTGCTGACATGGCAGCCGCAGCTGGCCCGCCGCGCCGGCATCGAGCTCTGCCTGAAGCGCGTGCTCGTGCGCGACGTCAACAAACCGAGGGCCGTGACGGTCCCGAACGAGCTCTTGACCGCCGATCCAAACGAGCTGCTCGACGACCCCTCGATCCAGATCCTGGTCGAGGTCGCGGGCGGCGACGAGCCCATGCACGGTTATCTGGAGAGGGCGATCCGCTCCGGCAAGCACGTCGTCACCGCCAACAAGGTCGTGATGGCCAAACACGGGCCCGAGCTGCTGGACCTCGCCGCCGAGCGCAACGTCGATGTGTACTTCGAGGCCGCGGTCGGTGGCGGCATCCCTCTCATCAGCACGTTCCGCACCGACCTCCAGGCCAACCGCATCGAGCGGGTTTCGGCGGTCATCAACGGCACGACGAACTACGTGCTCGGGCGAATGTCGGCCAGCGGGCTTTCGCTTGACGAAGCCGTGCGCGAGGCCCAGGCGGCAGGTTTCGCGGAGGCGGATCCCACCGACGACGTCGGAGGATTCGACGCCACCTACAAGCTCGCGATCCTGGGCTCGATCGCCTACGAGATCAAGATCCGCCCAGGTGACGTCTACCGCGAGGGAATCGAGAAGGTCGAGCCGGTGGACTTTCGATATGCGCGAGAGCTCGGATATGCAATCAAGCTGATCGCGCACACGCAGCGCCATCCCGGACGCGTCGAGGCACGGGTGCACCCGGCGATGGTCGCGCTCGATCATCCGCTGGCCCAGGTCGAAGGCGCCAACAACGCGGTCTTCGTGGAAGGCGACCTCGTCGGGCAGGTGCTGCTGGTGGGACAAGGCGCCGGGGGTCGACCGACCGCATCAGCGGTGGTCGGAGACCTGATCGATCTCGCCCGGTCCATTCGCCGCGGCGTGCAGAGCCGGCCGTCGTTCAGTTTCGACGATCGCATCGGCGTGATCCCGATGGGCGAGGTGAAGACGCGCGCTTACTACCGCGTCCGAGTCGACGACCGCACTGGCGTGCTGGCCGCCCTCGGTCAAGTGTTCGCCGAAGAGGGCGTCAGCATTTCCAGCCTCATACAGAAGGACGCGTGGGTGGATGAGCAGACGGCGGAGCTGGTGGTGACGACGCACCCTGCCCCTGACGCGAGCTTGCAGAAGGCGCGAGACCGGATCGCGCAGCTCCCGCCGGTGCATGCGGTGTCCTCGTTCCTTCGCGTCTTTTAATAGATACGTTGGGTCTTTGCTGATGGGAGTAATCGCTCGCTACCGCGACTATCTCCCCATCGGGCCTTCGACCCCTGAAGTCGATTTGCAAGAAGGCTCGACACCTCTCGTGCCCAGCCGAAACATCGGCCGCGCCCTTGGCCTAAGCCGCCTGTTCTTCAAATACGAGGGGCTGAATCCGACCGGCTCTTTCAAGGACCGGGGCATGGTCGTCGCGGTGGCCCGGGCGCTCGAGGCGGGAAGTCGCGTCCTCGTCTGCGCATCCACCGGCAACACATCCGCCTCGATGGCCGCTTACGCCGCGCGCATGGGGGTTCGGGCCATCGTCGTCGTCCCGTCCGGGGAGATCGCCATGAACAAGGTCTCCCAGGCGCTCATGTACGGAGCCAAGGTGGTGGCGCTCAAGGGCACGTTCGACACCGCGCTCGATGCGGTGCGCGACCTCGCGAACCGCTACCCCGTCGCCCTGATGAACTCCGTCAACCCCGACCGCCTGCAGGGCCAGAAGACGGCTGCGTTCGAGATCGTCGACGTGCTCGGTGACGCGCCCGACTACCTCCTGCTGCCCGTCGGGAACGCCGGCAACATCACCGCGTACTGGAAGGGCTTTCGCGAGTACCACGCCGCCGGCCGCTCCACCCGCCTGCCGCGCATGGTCGGCGCCCAGGCCGAGGGCGCGGCGCCGATCGTGACCGGGCACCCGATCGCCAATCCGCGCACCGTCGCCTCGGCGATCCGCATCGGCAACCCCGCGTCGTGGGAAGGCGCGACCAGCGCGCGCGACGAATCGGGCGGCCTGGTCGCCGCGGTCACCGACACCGAGATTCTCGCCGCCCAGATCCGCCTGGCGAACACGGAAGGCTTGTTCGCGGAACCCGCATCGGCAGCGCCGCTGGCCCTTCTCTTCAGGCTCGTCCTGGAGGGCAAGATCGAGAAGGACTCGACCACCGTGGTGGTGCTGACCGGCTCCGGCCTCAAGGATCCGGACGCGGCGTTGAAGAATGTCGAACCGCCCATCGAACTCGATGGTGATGCCCGTACACTCGCTAAGGTCTTGAAGCTGTGATGGAGCGGTGTAACTGATTTGCGCGTCCGCGTCCCCGGCTCCATCGCCAACATCGGTCCCGGTTTCGACTGCATGGCCATGGCCATCGACCTCTGGCTGGAGGTCGAGGCAGAGGTGGCGGAGCACCCGTCATGGGACTTCGAGGGCGAGGGTGCCGAATACCTCGCCGCGCACGAAAACCCGTTCACGCGCCTGAGCATGAGGGGCCGGGTCAAGAGCGAGATCCCGCTCGGAGTCGGCCTCGGCAGCAGTGCGGCCGCGCGGCTCGCGGCGTCCGCGCTCAACAGCCCGTGGGACGTGAAGAGCCATGTAATCGACGCCGGTGCTGACGAAGGTCACCTCGACAACGTCGCGGCGTCGGCGGCCGGCGGTATTCGCATCGTCACCGAGCAGTTCGACGAGCGGCTGCCGAACCCCGGTTGGGGGCTGGCTGTTTTCGTGGCGCATGCGCCCGTGGCCACCGAGAAGGCCCGCGCGGTACTGCCCGACTCGGTGCCGCTCGACTCCGCCGTTTACACGGCCGCGCGCACAGCGCTCTTGGTTCGTGCCATCACGGCCAAGCGCCCGACCCTGCTCGACCAGGCGCTTCGCGATCGCCTTCACCAGCCGCACCGCCTCCACCTGTACCCATGGACGCAAGACGTCATGGATGCGGCGGAGAAAGCCGGCGCGTATGGCGCGGCGATCTGCGGCGCCGGCCCCAGCGTTTTCGCGTTCTGCGCCAGCTCGCAAGCACTTCGCATCTCCAAAGCGATGGCGGCCGCGGCGCCGCATCACGGCAAGGCTATGGTCACGCGGGTCACCGACAAGGGGATGTTCAGGACCCTGTGATCGTTCAGAAGTACGGCGGTACCTCGGTGGGCACCGCCGCTCGGATCCGGCGCGTGAGCCGGCGCATCGCCAACACGGTCGCCAGCGGCGAGCAGGTGGTGGCCGTCGTCTCGGCGATGGGTCACACCACCGATCGGCTCATCGCGCTCGCGCAGAGCGTCAACGCCGAGCCCCCGGCGCGCGAGCTCGACATGCTCGTCGCCAACGGCGAGACGATCACGGCGCCGCTCGTCGCCATGTGCCTCGAGGGCATGGGCGTGCCCGCGGTCTCACTGTCCGGGCTGCAGGCCGGCGTGCGAACCAGCGCCCATCACTCGCGCGCGCGCATCCACGACATCCGGCCCGATCGCATCCTCGAAGCGCTGCGCGAAGGCAAGGTGCCGGTGGTGGCGGGTTTCCAGGGGGTGACTGAGGACCTCGAGGTCACGACCCTCGGGCGCGGAGGGTCCGATACAACCGCGGTCGCGCTCGCCGCGGCCCTCAAGGCAGACTCGTGCGAGATCTTCACGGACGTCGACGGCATCTTCACTGCCGACCCGCGCATCGTGAAATCCGCGCGCAAGCTCACACACATCGGTTATGACGAGATGCTCGAGCTGGCCGCCGTCGGCGCGCGGGTCTTGCATCCGCGTGCGGTCGAGATAGGCGAGCTTTACGGCGTACCTATTCACGTGCGCTCGAGCTTCCACGACGGCGTCGGTACGATGATCGTCGCCAAAGTGCCGATGGAAGACAGGCAGCGCGTGCGCGGGATCGCGCAGGAATCCAATGTTGCGAAGATCACGGTCATCGGCGTCGCCGACCGTCCCGGCGTCGCCGCCGCGATCTTCGAACCCTTGGGCAAAGCTGGGATATCGGTCGACGTGATCGTCCAGAACATCGGCCGGTCCGGTCACACCGACCTCACGTTCTCGGTGGCGGAGGCGGATTTGAAAGCGGCCGAGAAGCTGGTCAAGGCGGCGGCGAAGACGGTCGGCGCGACGAGGGTCTCGTCCGCGGGGGGCATCGCCAAGCTCTCGATCGTCGGCACGGGCATGCTTGGCACGCCCGGCATCGCGGGGCGCATGTTTCGGGCGCTCGCCGACGCTGGTATCAACATCGAGATGATCAGCACGTCCGAGATCCGAATCACTTGCCTGGTCTCGCGCGACCAGGTCGAGAAGGGCGTCCGGACTCTTCACAAGACTTTCGAACTGGATCGCGATTAGTTGCCCGTAAACGTTGCGATCGTCGGCCCGACCGGGTCGGGCAAGACCACTCTGTTCAAAGCGCTGACCGCGGGCCGCGGCGCGGATGGCGTGGGCATGGTCGACGTTCCCGACGAGCGCCTGCAGCGGCTGGCGGATGCGGCCAAGCCGCTGAAGGTCACTCCCGCGCAGGTGAGGGTCGAAGACACGCCCCCGGGAAGCCGAGCGCAGCGCGTCGCGTTTGCACGGCAGGCCGATGTCCTGGTGAAGGTCGCCCGCTGCTTCGGGCCCGACCCTCAACCAACCGCAGAGCTCGAAGAGTTCGCGCTCGACCTTGTCCTCGCCGACCTCGCGTCGGTCGAACGTCGCCTCGAGGCGGTCGCGAAAGAAGTGCGCGCGGGCAAGAAGGATGCGACCGCCGAGAACGAAGTGCTGCAGCTTGCGAAGGCTCACCTCGACGCCGGCCAGCAGCTGCGAACGCTCGCGCTCGAACGCGAGCAGCGCGAATACCTCAAGGGTGTCTTTCCGGTGACGCTCAAACCGGCGGTGTACGTCGCGAATGCGGCCGACGAGCTCTTGCCCGGTGGGGGAGAGGCGGCGGCGAAAGTGCGCGAGCTCGCCGCTCGTGAGCAAGCGCCCGCGATCGTGCTGTCGGGGCGGTTGGAAGCGGAGCTGGGCGAGCTCGAGTCAAGCGAGCAGGCGGAGATGCGCGCGGGCTATGGAATCGACGAATCCGGGCTGGGCCGTATCGCCAGGGCGGTGTGGGAGGCGGGCGGGCTCATCACTTACTTCACCGCGGGTGAGCCTGAGGTTCGGGCATGGCCATGCGAGCGCGACGCTCCGGCCCCTGTCGCCGCCAGCAAGATCCACACGGATTTCGAGAAACATTTCATCCGCGCGGAGGTGACCTCCGTCGATGAGCTCGTGGCGGCAGGATCGATGGAAGCGCTCCGCGCCGCCGGAAAGCTTCGCGTCGAAGGACGTGAGTACACGGTCAAAGACGGTGACGTCGTGTTCTTCAGGGTCGGACGTTAGGAGTTAGAAGAGCGAGGCTCCCCCGAAGAACGACGTCCAGAGCATGTTGCCCAGGAACACCAGAACGGCCAGAACTATCACGAGCATCACCCATCGCATTAGTGGTTTAACGATCCGGCCGGTTGATGACTTGCGAACCGTTTAATGGCTCGTCAGCGGATCAGTTGCTGCCCCATCATTTAGGCATGTCCCAAATCCGGTTCAGCTCTGCTCACGTCTGGGTGAGGGTCGAGGACGGGGATGCGGTGCTGGGGCTCAGCGACTACCTCCAGGACCAGATGGGGGAGATCACGTCGCTCGAGCTGCCGGACCTCGGCGATGTGCTTCGGGCCAGGCGGCGCATGGGACACGTCGAATCGGAGGAGGCGTCCTCGCCGATCGAGGCGCCGATCAGCGGCGAGGTGATCGATGTCAACGCCGAAGCCCTCGAGAACCCCGACATCGTCAACGGCGAGCCTTACGGATCCGGATGGCTGCTGCGCGTACGCATCGAAGTACCGAGTGAGCTCGAGGACCTGATCAGCGAAGAGGAGTACGCGGAGCTGACCACCGAGGTCTGAGGCGTTCCCGCCGTCGCGTTCATCATTACTCGGCGATGTTGAAGGGCAAGCTCTGGCGCGACGGCGAGTTTCTGAAGCTCTGGGGCGGGCAGTCGATCAGCGAGCTCGGCAGCCAGGTCAGCCAGCTGGCCCTACCCACCGTGGCGATCCTGCTGCTCGGTGCCACCCCGTTCCAGGTCGGCCTCCTCACCGCATGCGAGTTCCTCGCTTTCCCAACCCTGGGTCTCGTCGCGGGCGTTTATGCGGACAGGCTGCGGCGGCGGCCGATCATGATCGCGTGTGATGCGGCCCGCATGGTCGCGCTCGCGAGCGTGCCGATCGCTTTCGCTTTCAACGCGCTGGCGATGCCCCAGATGTACGTCGTGGCGCTGGTCACCGGGGTGGGCACAGTGTTCTTCGACGTCGCCTACCAATCCTATTTGCCCGCCCTGATCTCTCGGGCGGACCTGGTGGAGGGCAACAGCAAGCTTCAGTTCAGCGGCTCGCTCGCACAGATGGCGGGTCCGGCGCTGGCCGGCTTTCTGATTCAGTTCGTGGGCGCTGCCCGAGCGGTGGCTGTCGACGCGGCCTCGTTCCTGGTTTCGGTGCTGTCGTTGTGGTGGATCCGGCGGCCGGAACCGGCCCCAAAACCGGTTTCGGAGTCGGGCCGCAGCGGCTTCAGGTCGGAGATGTGGGAGGGCATCCGATTCGTCTTCGGCAACCCGACCATCTGGAAGATCGCCGGCAGCACATCGACGTCGAACCTGGGCTCGAACCTCTTCTTCGCCGTCTACTTGATCTTCGCCTACCGTGTGCTGCACCTGAGCCCAGGAGTCATCGGCCTCGTCTTCGGTGCGGGCGCGGTGGGCGGCCTCCTCGGCGCTTTGAGCGCGTCGGCGATCGCGCGGCGGATCGGGCTCGGGCCGACACTTTTGGTGACGATCATTGCCTTCGGACTGGGCGCTTTGCTGGTGCCTCTGGCTCAGTTCGGCTTCGCGGTCCCGCTCCTGCTGGCGTCGTCGATGATCGGGAGCTTCGCCAACCCGGTCTACAACATCAACCAGGTGAGCCTCCGGCAGGCGATCACGCCTGACCGGGTGCAGGGGCGCATGAACGCCACGGTGCGTACCGTGATCTGGGGCACCATTCCAATCGGCGCTTTCATCGGAGGGGTAATCGGCAACACCTTCGGCCTGGTGCCTGCCATGTACATCGGCGCCGCCGTCTCGCTGCTGGCAGGTGTATGGATCCTGCTGGGCCCGGTCCGGCTGAAGGTGCAACCGCAACCGGCCTGACTCGAGAAAACAAAATGTGCCGGCTACGTGTTAAGGCTTGACAGCAACTACATTCAGCGTTATAACTCCACCCGGGACACAACATGTCGTAGCCAACGTCCTTCTAGGTTGAGTCCCACGGCCCAACAGCAGGCAGGCGGTACACCCTAAAGGTCGCACTCCACGCTCCCGAAACGGCTCCCCCAACCGCCTGCCTGCCTTGCCTCCCTCCCCACGAAGTGGGGAGGTCGGTCCGCGCGCGAAGCGCGCCGACCGGGTGGGGCGATCCACTAACCGAGGCGTTCACTCAGAACTCCTAAACTTGGGGAGCCGATGAGCAAGAAGGGCCGCAAGAAAGGTCGCAACCGCTACCGCCAGCCGGTCCGCGCGTCGGGCGCCGGGGCTGCAGGAGCCTCCTCGACCGCAATCGGCACCCGTTCGGTCTCCCAGGCGCGGGTCGGCGGCGACCAGGCCACGGTGCGCGCGGTCGAACTGTCGCTGGGGGCCCGCAACCAGGTCGTCAGGGGTCCGCGAGGCCGCATGGTCGTGCAGTCGGGCGACCCGTCCATCCCGCTGGACCGCGTCCCCTACTTCACCAAAGACCTGGTCCGGCTCGTGGTCGTGGGCGCGGCCATGGTCGTGCTCCTGACGGTGGGTTCGTTCGTCGTTCCTCAGCTCGTCAAGTAAGCCGCCGGCAAACGAAAGGCCGCTTAAGCGGTCACAAGGCGGCGATCCGAAAGCTAGAGTTCGCCTCGATATGTCCGTACGCACCAGCCAGTCGGGCCAGACGGCGGTCAAGCACATCCTTCGCACCCGAAAGCTGAAGGCGGACGACCACAAGCACCCGGTCAACGTCATCCATCACGACGAAGCCACGTTCGGCGAGAAGCTCGCCGACAAGATCTCGTCCGGCATCGGCTCATGGACCTTCTTGATCATCCAGACGATCGCCGTCGCGATCTGGATGGCCGGCAACGCCTACCTCTATTTCAATTTCGACCCCAAGCCCTTCATCCTCTTGAACCTGCTG
>Ga0209471_1001375_pt1 | contig 14537 bp, 12 predicted proteins | sample GraSoiAngelo_128_FD_185885 | JGI IMG/M metagenome (GOLD analysis project Ga0209471, IMG submission 185885) | Grasslands soil microbial communities from the Angelo Coastal Reserve, California, USA - 14_0927_12_20cm (SPAdes) (version 2) | ecosystem: Environmental > Terrestrial > Soil > Grasslands ...
GAGGGCGTGGATCGTGACCAGGGTCACATTCCCCTCCCGCACGTCCGTGCCTGGCGGCTTGCCGAGGCGAGACGCGTCGCCGACGACGTCCAGGACGTCATCGACGATCTGGAAGGCCATCCCGAGGTTGATCCCGTAGTCCCCGACGGCATCGATATGCTCCAGTCGCGCGTTCGCCAGGAGACCTGCGACCCTCGCTCCCGCGGACATGGGGAGGGCTGTCTTCCGCTGGATGATATCGAGGTACTCGCTCCGCGTCACCCCGGTGTCATGGGCGTGGCGCTTCTGGCGGATCTCGCCCTCGGCGAGGGCGGCGCAGACGTTCGCCGTGATCTCGACGATGTCGTCGTCGAACCGGCCGCCGATCCCGAACGCCTTGACGAAGAGGAAGTCCCCGGTCACGAGCGCATTCTGGAGGCCGAACTTCTTGTACGCGGCGAGGCGCCCGCGGCGCATGTCCCCGCCGTCGTTGATGTCGTCGTGGATCAACGTCGCGGAATGGATCAGCTCGAATGCCGCGGCCAGGTCCACGGCTTTTCGGACTTCCGTCCCGCCGAGGGCACGGAAGGCGAGCAGCGTGACCATGGGCCGGATCCGCTTGCCCCCGGATTCGATCACGTAGCGGGCAATGTCGTGGAGAAGAGGTTCCTCGGTGACGATGCTTTCCCGGATCCGGGCTTCGACCAAGGCCAGTTCATTAGCCACGCCAAAGTCGAGCGAACCCATGATCCGGGCCGTCCCATCGCGAGCTATCGCCCGGCCTTATATAACCATTTCCTGGGCACGGCACCCATGCGGGAGTAAATTGGTCCAGGACGAAACCGGCGTGGATGGCGACGCGTCGGCGACTCAGGTGCTGCGGGCGACCTCGTCGATCGCCTCGACGATGCCCTTCGCGGGCACGGCCCCGTTCCCCGCGACGCGACGGATCGTCGGTGCGATCGCTTCGAGGAACGTGTGGATCATGTCGTCGCGGTTGCCGATCCAATCCGCCATCATCACGACGGGCATCATGATCGTCATGAACGGGTACACAAGAGTCTCGTCGTGCACATCCGTGGTGGCGAGGCGGATCGCCTTCGACGTGAGGTCCGCGATCCGTCGGAGATGGCCGTCGTAGTCATCGATCGTCAGGTGCGGATTGTAGTTCTTCAACGACGTGAGGTCGCGGAGCTCCTTCTCGCGCATCGCAATCAAGGACAGGTTCGCGATCCCGTTCCGCAGGTCCTGGTGGATGCTCACTACGTGGTCCATCAAGATCACGGCGGCGTCGTAGTAATACCAACCCGCGAGGAAACTCTTCATGTGTTTGATGTCGTACGGCTGGTTGGTAAAGGCCATGTCGATCAGGTTGTGCCGGCTCGCAGCGCTCACATGGCCTCCGAGCTTCTCCCACCAGTACATCGTGTCGTCGGGGGCGTAGAAGTTCTCCATGATCTTCTCCATCTTGGGGATCGAGAAGTTCGGTTCCTTCTGGAACATGGAAAGCGCCTGGCCGAGCGCGACCCGTTCGTCCATCACCTCCATCTGGTAGAAGTAGTCGTGTCCATGGGGCGAGCCGTTCCACAGGATGTTGAAGCCGCGGACGATGTTGTTGATCAGGTCGAACAGCGGGATCTGCTCCTGACGCAACATGGTCACGAGCCGTTTCATGAACGCCGTCGAATCGAGGTCCGGGTCCAGCATGGAGCTGAGGACCATGTGGTGGAGGTCCTTCGCCTCCAAGTAGGAGTAGTTCCCCTTATCGATGAGGTCGTCCAGGATGCCAATCACGCATTCCCGGAAGATCTTCGCAGTCATCGAACGATGCAGGTTCTCCGTCGTCATGTGAGGGCTGTACTGCTCCGACATCATCGTCGCCCCCGCCGCGAAACGCAACGTCTGCAGGTAGTTCCACACCTCACCCTGGTCTTCCCAGAACGCGCCGGCGGGGATGTTCGGCGGCCGCAAGGGTACGCCGTCCGGAGTCGCGAGGTCCCGGAGTTGCTTCAGGCTCATGTGGACGTTCGTGATGTGGTCCCTCAAAGCGGCCTTGTCGAACCCGAAGTCGTGGAAGTCGAAAAGGCCCTCCGCGTACCCGCCGAGGCGGAGCACGGTCCGCGACAGGAGATCGAGGTCTTCCCGATTGATGCCGAGAGGGTTCACTGGTTGAAGAGGCACTGCGACCGCTTGATGCGTTCTCCCGCGGGCATATGAAAGGGGCCATGTTGGTTCGCCTCCATGATTCTTGATTCTGAGAGCAGCAATCGCCTGGCCGTGGAATCGTCTCAGATAACAGCCAGAGACCGCTTAAATAGCCGCGAGGGAGGGTTATGGCAAGTCCGCGGCGAGGGAGAAACTTTGACCGACATTTCCATGGTCACATTCTTGAGCGCCGCGAGCGCGCTCTTCCTCTCATCCCTCATCATCGTGGCGATCTACCGGCAGAAGACGCATCAGGTGTTCCAGAAACACATCCTGCTCGTCGCCGTGTACCTGCTCGTCTGCGCGATCATCTCGAATGTCGTGATCAGCGTGTACGTGACGACGCAAGGGCAGGCCGCCCTCCAGGATGGCGTGATCCTATCCAAGCGTGTCCAAGCGACGTTCGACTACCTCTTCGGCATCGCGATCGGGGCTTTCATCTTCGTCGCCACGACCACCTCCATCAACTCCCGCCGCGACTTCGTCCAGTACATGAAGACCGAGTTTCCGAACTCGTATGTCTTCTACCTCTTCCTCATGATCATCACGATCGTCACGATCCTCTTCTCGAAGGTGACCTTCGATCCATCGAACCCGGCCCAAATCCGGTTCGAGGACTACTTCCTTTTCGTCAATGGGATTGCGGTCGCGACCCTGATCCTCTATGCGCCGTACCGCTTCATCACCTACCTTCGGCAGACGAAGCCGGGGCAGGAGGTTCGCCGGGACACCTACTTGATCATCCTTGGGATCAGCGGCTTCGCGCTCTGCGAGCTGCTCTTCGAGATCGTCCTGCCCTACGTCGGGATCGCGACATGGCGTGCGCCCGGTTTCATCCTGGAAATGGCCCTCGTCGGACTCATCGCGTTCGGCGTGCGGGGGGAATCGTTCCTCCAGGAGTTGATCGTCCCGGAGGCGGAGGCCCATCTGCTCACGAAGCCGACCTATGCCTTGGACCGCGGGGTCACCTACGTGGTCCTGGAGCGGGATGCGGGCCAGGCCTTCGAGATCTTCAAGGACCTGGTCACGCACGGAGCTCAGGGGCTGTGCATCACGCGCCGCGCCCCGAAGGCGGTGATGGCAGAGTACGGCCTCGAACGGACGCCCGTCCTGTGGCTGAGTCGGGTCGCCGCCGAGAAGAACGTGATCCGGCCGAGTCCTCCGGAAAACGTCGCCATGGCGATCGAACACTTCATCGAGGCGAGCGAGCGTCCGACCGTCCTCCTGGACGGCTTCGAGTACCTCGTGAGCCACAACGACTTTGGCTCGGTCCTGGCCCTCCTCCATGACCTCAACGAAAGCGTCGCGATCCATGAGTCGATCCTCCTTGTGCCCTTCGACCCCAGTGCGTTCAACGAACGGGAGATCGCCCTGATCCGCCGCGAAGTCCGCCTGATCGGGCCGATGGCGGAAGAGTTTGGCCAAGTGACGAAGATCTCCCCGTGAAGTCACCGCGCCTAGACAGGGAAACTCTGGAAGATGGAGGGTCGAGAGCCTTGTTGCGTTTCTCTGAGTGCCGTCGAGCTGGGATGCTTCCAGCTTCCCAACAAACTCCGTGGGTACACCGACAAGAAGCCCTGATACGATGCGAGACCATATCTCTCACCCCACATGGAGGACAAGACTGAATTCCCGCGTCGGTCAGCCTCGGGAGAAACGAGCGTCTCAAAGAAGCCTGCGAGCGCGAGCGACGACATGCTCGCATTGTCGGTCGTGGCGGCGCTCGTCCTCCTCATCCTCCTCGTGACTTTTCTGCCCCGGCCAGCATTCGAAATCGATCGGGTCGAATACGGTACAACTGCCTGCGATCCGGCGTCTCACAGTTATCAGGTCACAGCCTCGATGACGATTCGAAATGTAGGAGGCGTTGGAGGCGTCGCAAGCGTCCACCTCCTCGTTGACGGCCACATTGCAGCGACCGGGAACTACGAGATCCCGGCCCACGAAAGCATCGTGCGTGGTCTCAACGGGATCGTAGCGGACTGCCAATGGCATCGATTCTCGGTGGAGCTATTCGTTCCACCGTCAGATGGATGAACCCGAGCCGTCGCGACCTTCGCCTGGACCGAGTTCATAAAGTAGAGGGCAATCGTGCGAGTCCAGCCGATTCGTTTCGATGTAACAAAAGACTCTTATCCCGCGTCATGCCTGATCGAAACCGTGGACGACCCAGAGCTCGCGGAGATCCGCGCGCGGAAGCTGCAGCAGCTTTTCACGTCCGCGTCCACGCCACGGCCGTCTGCGGCCGAATGGTCGGGGCCCGTTACGCTCACGGACTTGACATTCGACGCTGAGGTCCGGAGGCCAGGCACCATCCTCGTCGACTTCTGGGCGGAGTGGTGTGGTCCCTGCCACCGCGTAGCGCCGGTCCTCGAGGAAATCGCAAAGGTCCGCGTCGGACGGATGCGACTCGGGAAGCTGAACATTGACGAGAATCCGCGAACTCCGGCCCGCTTCCAGATCAAATCAATCCCGACGATGCTCCTGTTCCGGGACGGGAAGCTCGTGGACGGAATCGTCGGCGCGATGCCCAAAGCTGACATCGAAGCGGTCCTGAACCGTTGCACCTAGAGATCCCCTCGGCGAACGGAAGTCGTCTCACTTCGCGAGCGGACCGGTCGGCCTCGGCTTCGTCTCCTTCAGGCGGGGCCTTAGCTTCTTCACAATCTCCCGGAACGCTTGAGCCGCAGCGGAGTCCGGGTGCTCGAGGACGAACGGCTTTCCCGCGTCCCCTCCGATCACGATTCGCGGGTCCAGAGGGATTCGTCCGAGAAACGGAAGCCCGAGTTCCTCCGCGGCCGCCTCGCCCCCGCCCACCTTGAAGATTGCTGTCTCCTTACCGCAATGGGGACAGACGAAGCCGCTCATGTTCTCGATCACGCCGAGGATATCCATCTTGACCGCGCGAGCGAAGGCGATTGACTTCCGAACATCGAGGAGGGAAACTTCCTGCGGGGTCGTCACGACGACCGCGCCATCCGCGTCCGGGATCTCCTGGGCGACGCTGAGCGGCTCGTCGCTCGTGCCGGGCGGTAAGTCAATGACGAGGTAGTCGAGGTCTCCCCATTCCACGTCGGAGAGCATCTGTTTGAGTGCCTTGATCTTCAGCGGTCCCCGCCAGACCACGGCGGTGTCGCGGTCGATCATCTGGGCCATCGAGATCACGCGCACGCCAGCGGGGCCTGTCGTCGGCTCGAGGCCCGTATCCGTCGCCTTCACCTGCGCGTCCTCGACACCCATGAGCTTCGCGATGTCCGGTCCGGTCACATCCGCGTCGACGAGTCCGGTTGGGCCGCTTTCGGCTAGGACGCAAGCGAGGTTCGCGGCCACAGAGGACTTCCCGACGCCGCCCTTTCCTGACATCACGACGATCTTGTGTTTAATGCGGGACATGCGCTGCGCCATCTTCATGCGCTCTCGCATCGCCGCCATGATGTGGGGCGGGATCTGCGCCGTCTCGAGTTCCTCAGCCATGATGTGCCTCAGATGACGCTGTCACAAGGCTAGCAGTATAAAATGTTACGGAATTATGTGGTCGACGCCTTCGTCATGATCGCAGCGAGCCGCTTCAACTCGGCGATGAAGTCTTCTGGGGTCGGGCTCGCCGGGAGCTTCGCGTAGAACTCGGCGAGGGCATCCACCCCCTGGAAGCCGGCCTCGCGGTCGAACGCGCGTGCGCGGTCCCACAGCTTGTCCTCGGCTGAAATCAGGCCATGACGGACCAAACTCCCGATCGCGAACCCGTTGCTCGCGGCAAGTCCGAGGTTCTGCCATCGGTTCTTGCTTCGCATGGTCGCGTTGTTCTCGACCCAGGCTGCGAAGAAGTCGTAGGCACGGCGGCCGTCTGCGCCCGCGAACACGGGGAACGCGAGGTCGTCAGCATAGACGTCTTGGACGTGATTGAACGCCTGGCCGAACGCCGCCTCGGCCGCGCGAGGAATCCGGACCTCTTTCGCGATCAATCGATACACGTCCGGGCTGTGGGACGGATGCCCCGCTTCCGTCCGAAGCATGTGCCCGACCTCGTGAGCGATCAGACCGTCGACCAAACCCGACTCGACGGCTCGCGCGGAGACGTACAGGGTGTGCCGATCCTTCAGGGATTTGGACGCGCCCATGATCGGGATGGCGACGATCTCGCCGGAGACCGGCCGTTGCAAGGTGTGGCCCAACTCGGCGTACCGCGTTTCGACGGCCTCGAACGCGGCTTTCACCTTTCGCGTACCACCTCGACCGGCCCGGTCTACAATGGCGACGAGCACGCACGACGGACACGAGCGAGGCAGAAAAACGTTTGCGCGTGTGCGATGAACGCAAGAGATGCGACCGAACCTGTCCCGTCCTAGGGATCGGAGAAGGCCAAATCGACTACGGGCCGTCTGGAAAGAGGGCCGTGGACGAGCTCCTTTAGCGAACACGGAGCAAAGCTTTAAGCGAGATTTCTCTCCTCATCCGGCAATCCGATTTCTGGTGTCGAGATGGTGGCCACCAAGAAGCGCGCGGAACGGAAGCCCGTCAAAGCGCCAACGGCAAAGGAAGTGGAAGAGAACCTAAAGCGAGCGAACTTGCCGAAGGAGCAGTCCGCGAAGTACCATCCGTACTACCAAGGGAAGATCGAAGTGGTCCCGCGGGTCCCCGTTCGGAGCTTCAACGACTTCGCGATCTGGTACACGCCCGGCGTGGCTCAGCCGTGCCTCGACATCAAGGCGGACCCGCAATTGGTCTGGAGCCTGACGAACAAATGGAACCAGGTTGCCGTCGTGACGGACGGCACGCGGGTCCTCGGCCTCGGGGACATCGGCCCAGAGGCCGGCCTCCCGGTCATGGAGGGCAAGGCCCTCTTGTTCAAATATCTGGGAGGGGTCGACGCGTTCCCCATCCCGCTGGCCACGAAGGACCCGGAGAAGATCATCGAGACGGTCAAGCTCATCACGCCCTCGTTCGGCGGCGTGAACCTGGAGGACATCGCCCAGCCGAAGTGTTTCGGCATCCTCGACCGCCTGCGGAAGGAATGCGACATCGCGGTGTGGCATGACGACCAGCAGGGGACCGCGACGATCAACGTTGCGGGCGTGATCAACGCCTTGAAGGTGGTCGGCAAGAAACTGCCCGACGTCCAGATCACTTTGATCGGCGCCGGGGCGTCGAACATTCGGACCGCGAAACTGTTGATCGAAGCGGGCTCTCAACCGGCGCACCTGATCCTGGTCGACTCGAAGGGCATCGTCGGCCGACATCGGAAGGACGTCGAGGCTGCCCAGACCGAGTTCGCGGAGAAGTGGGAACTCGCCCAGATGACGAACGGGGAAGGGCGAGTCGGCGGAATCCCGGAGGCCATGGACGGTGTCGACGTCGTCATTGCGGCTTCGAGACCCGGGCCCGGCGTCATCCAAAAGGATTGGGTCGCCTCCATGGCGGACGACGCGATCCTGTTCGTGATCGCGAATCCGGTCCCGGAAATTTGGCCCTGGGAAGCCGCGGAGGCCGGCGCGCGCGTGATCGCGACGGGGCGCTCGGACTTCCCGAACCAGGTGAACAACTCCCTCGGTTTCCCGGGAATCTTCCGAGGCACGCTCGACGTGCGGGCGCGGACCATCACAGACGAGATGTGCATCGCGGCCGCCCGAGAGCTCGCCCTCGTCGCGGAGGAGAAGGGGCTCGACGAGGAACACATCGTGCCGACGATGGAGGAGATCGACGTCTTTGCCCGGGAGGCTGCGGCGGTCGGGATGAAGGCGGTTGAGCAAGGAATCGCCCGCGTCCGCAAGACTCGGAACGAGCTGTACGAAAACGCGATCGCCCTCATCCGGCGGGCTCGAGAGCAGACGCAGCTCCTAATGCAGGACGGGTTCATCAAGCCGCCTCCTCCGTGAATTGGGGCCGCGGCCGAAGGGACCCTTCGTTGGGTTTATCGCCTGCGGATGACATGGACGGCCGTGGCCTCCGTGGTGGACGTGAAACGGCGTCACGAATCGCGCCTCATGAAGATGCGCGGCGTCGTGGGCGTCGGGATCGGTCAGAAGGACGGCAAGGAGTGTATCTGCATCTACGTCGAAGAGGACAATCCGAAGATCCGGAGCGTCCTGCCAGAATCCCTTGATGAGGTCCCGGTCGAAGTGGTCGTCACGGGGAACTTCAAAGCACTCTAAGGAACTATGACAAACGTCGAAATCCTGAGCGGCCACCAATCCTGGGGGTCAGGACCGGGACACGGTTGACCACTTCGCGAGCGTGGCCTGCGGGGCCACATGGTCCTGTAAGTTCGAGAGGCGCACCCCGATCAGGCGGACTTTCCGTCCCGGGACCAGGACCTCCCGAAGCAACATCTGACTCAGGACCAAGATCGGCTCGAGATCCGTGGTGTGAATCTTCAGGCTCCGGGATCGCGTGTGGATTTCGAAGTTCGAATATTTCGCCTTGAGCGTCACCGTGCGAAACGCGTACTTCTCCTGCCGCAGCTGTTCGTGAAGAGACTTCACCAGCGCCTCGAGTTCCGGCCAGACCGACTCGTAGCCCGCGAGGTCGTGCTCGAACGTCGTCTCCGTGCTGATCGACTCCGGTGGACCGCTCGGTTCCACGACCTCTCCTGTGTCGCGGCCCATCGCGACATCGTGGACGTACTCACCGAACGCGCCGAACAGCTCTACGAGATCCTGACGATTGTATTGCTGAACGTCGCCGATCGTCTCCAGGTCGATCTCCTTGAACCGATCGGCGGTCTTGGGACCGACGCCCAGGATCTTCCGGACGGAGAACGGAGTGAGGAATTCCACGATGTGGTCCGGAAGGACGACGGTGAGCCCATCGGGCTTTTCGAAATCGGAGGCGATCTTCGCGGCTGCCTTCGTCGGGGCGATGCCGACGGAGCAGGTGAGTCGCTGCTCCTTCCGCACCGCGGCCTTGACCTCCAGGGCGAGTTCCCGAGCCCGGTTGTAGTCGCCGCCACAACGGGTCGTCACATCGAGGTAGCCCTCCTCGATCCCGGTGGGCTGGAGGTGGTCGGCGAACCCCCGCAGGAGTTCCATGATCTCGCTGCTCACACGGCCGTAGAGTTCGAAGTGCGGGGGGACGAAGACGGCGTCGGGGCATAGGCGGACCGCTTGGACGCACGACATCGCCGACCGCACGCCGAATTTTCTCGCTTCGTAGCTCGCGGTGAGGACGACGCCTCGAGGATGCTTGTGCGGATCGGCCCCGACGACGACCGGCTTCCCCTTGAGCTCCGGATTCTCGCGGATCTCCACCGCAGCGTAGAAGGCGTCCATGTCCACATGGAGCAAGACGCGCCGATCATGTCGGACGGGAGCCGCCATGCGCCCTCTCCATGAGACCGCGAGGTTAAAACCCCTCGCGCCAGGGTGATGCGAATGAGTGACGGTTCGGATTCGACTCATCCCGCGCGCTGTCGCAGAACGCGAGCGACGTCCATGCGGGCAATGCGCCAAGAGACGAGAACAGAGGCAATGAATAGGGCTCCCGTAGCCGCTGCGATGAAGAGAACCGTGTCCAGGGGCACGATGAAAGGGAACGGGGCGAGGGGTTCGAACGCTTCGCCTCCCGGCCCCGCGGGGACAATGGTCGCGCCCACGTACGCGACGAGAAGCCCGGCGACGACTCCCACGGAAATGCCGATGACGACGATGGACATCGACTCACCGAGCAGAATGGTCGCTGTCTGCCAGCCGCTCGCGCCGCGGGCGGTTATTCCGGCGAACTCGACGAGTCGCTCCAGGCTCGCTGCGATCGTGACAAGCACGAGGCCGGTGACCAAGACTCCGATGAGAAAAAAGCTCTGGAGGCGGAGGAATCCAAGGAACGACCGGCCCACCGGGCTCGTGTTGGCCCCTCCCCGTTCCTCTTCGTAAGCCCTCACGTCCAAAGCGCCGCGATCGAGGATCGCGCGCTTCGTGGCCTGCCAGTCCGCCCGGTCCTCGAGGTCCACGAGGAGACGGGTCTCTCCCGGGGACCGGTTCGAGATTCCCTGGAAGACGGAGCGGAACGTTTCGAGGCTGCCATACACCTGCCATTGCTGTTCCCATGGCAATCGATCTCGGGCCGTCACGCCGGGTAACCCGCGCACCACGCCGCCGATCGTCACATTCAAGTTCCTCGTCTCCTCCGACTGGGAGGTCTGGTTGAGGACGGTATAGTTCAACGTCACCCGGTCGCCCACGTCGTGGCCGGAGTCCCGCAAGTAGTGTTCCGTGGCCAGGACGGAGCCGACCGTGGAAAGAACCTCGCGGGTTCCTGCGCCAATCCCGTCGACGAAGTACCAAGGGTCCGGATTCGCGACCGAAAAATAATCGGAGTCCAGCGCGAACGCATCCAGGCACAGTGGGATGCCGAGCCCCGATCCACAAGGATTCGGATATTCAACGGGCACCCGTTTGACCGCCGCCACCCCGACCACTCCCGGCACAGACGAAACCGCATCGGCAAAGCTCAGGTTCCCGGAGGGCGGGATGACCGAAAGGTCGGCGCCGATATCGGCACGCACCTTGCGGTCTTCCCATGCTACCGATCCGTCGTGCATGGAAAGGCTCATCATGCCGAACGCGAGGCCCAGAGCCAAGATGACGGCGATGCTCGCCGCCCTTCGGGGATTTCGTGCCAGGTTCCGGGCCACGATTTTGGCAAGGGCCTTGGTGAAGGGGGCGGTGGCGGTGCTCACCCATTCGTAGACTCGGGGTGATGCGCGGGTCGCGAGCCGGATTAGCCGCAATGAGTAGAAGCACGAAAGCGACAGGGCCCCCGAAAAAGGACACGACACCCACACCCGCACCGTGCGCGAGAAACAGCCCGAAAGCGCCGACGCCGACCGCCAGGAAGAAGATATCAAGAGTGGGCCGGTAGTTGAGCCTCGTTTCGCTAGCGATATAGAATCTGAGGGTTTCCACTGCGGCTATCCCCGCCGTCCTCTTCGCGGACCGATAGCTGATGATGAACATGAAGAGCGTCCCGAAGAGGAGAGTCAGAATAATCGTAATCGGTGCCACAACAATCTCGGTCGGAGCGGGAGTGGACGCGAAGAAACCGGAAACGGATCCGACGAGCACCCGACTAATGCCCAATCCGGCGATGAGCCCCACCCCCGCCGAGAGACTCCCCGTGATCAGGCTCTCGAGGATGAGCAGCTCGAGGATCTGACGCGAATTCGCACCGCGGGCTTTCAGGATGGAAAGATGCCGACGCCGCTCCGAATGCGCGAGATCGACGCCGATGGCCCCGACGTAGAGACCGAGGAAAATGATTGGCATGGACAGCGCGAAAAACAATTGTCGCGCTAGTCCGCTGAACGTCTCGACGTATCCGAGAATAGATGAAACCATGTCGCCAACGGACCCGTTATACGAATGCGCCACGGTTGCGAGTCCGCGCTGCAAGCGCGCAAGGTTCCGGCGAGACCCCTCGATATCGTACGCGTTCAGTAGCGCGCCGCGGTCGATGAGGACGTCCACGCTCGTGCGGGGCGTCACTCGGCTGGTGAGCACGCTGTCCAGCCAATCGGCGTCGTCCAGGTGAATCAGGAGGAAGGAGGAAAAGGAGGGTCCATTGATGAGAGAGACCCCGTTCGTGGGGGCATCCAACAGACCTTGAACGGTCAGGTTCACGAAACGCGTCTCGGTGACGCGAGAGGTCACGTTAAAGGTCGACGCACGCAACTCGATCGTGTCCCCGATCCCCACCACAAACCTTGCTGCCAAATCCCCCGAAACCACCGTCGATCCGCGGGCGAGTACCATTGTACCCGACAGGTGCCAGGTCGCGAGGAACGGCGGCAAGCGATTGGGATCGACCGCGTAGGGCAGCCCTCCGGTGAGATTGCCCGTCGAAAACTCGGAGCCCGCTGCGATTTGTCGGTATGGAGCGACGAAGGTGACCCCGGGAACCGCGCTGAGATTGTCCGCAAGCTGGCGGGCCTGCGCAGTCTGAGCGAAGATCGTGAAGTCTCGATCCAGTCGCGACAGGTAGCTTCCCATCGCGATGGAAACGGAGGAATCGATTGCAAGGGACGTACCGGCCAAGAAGGAGACCGCAATGGCGACGCCGACCACGGCCGAGATCGTCCTCCGTCGGCCCCGAAAGACCTCGGCAAGCGCATATCGAAGGAGGGTCAGAGGAGCTCCCTCCAATTTTTTAGAAAGGTCGGATCGGGGATAAAACTTCATTGGTCGTTCCGCGCCGTCGTGTCGCGGACGTCTAGAAACCGAAGAACCCTCGAGCCGCGTCGTTCAGGAAGCCGAGGAAGAACGCCGCGAGGACCGCCGTGAGCATGACGATCGCGAGCGCGATGAACACGGCCCCCTCGATCGCGCGAGGCACCTCTACCTTCCGCGCCTCGCCCTCCGGATCGAGGATGTACATGTACCAAACGACCCGGGCGTAGTAGTACAGGGAGAGCGCGCTGTTCAGGACGCCGGACACGGCGAGCGCGAGGAACCATCCGTTGAAGGACGCGGCATTGACCGCGCTGGAGAAGAGCACGAACTTCGAGAAGAAGCCGCCGAGGGGCGGGATCCCCGCGAGGCTGAAGAGGAACACGGTCATCGCGAACGCGAGGAACGGCATCCGCCGGCTCAGGCCCTTGTAGGCCTCCATGTCGTCCGGGAGGCCGCGAGCCTCCGTGCCCGCGACGACGAGGAAGGCACCCGCTTTCATCGCGGCGTAGACGAACACGTGGAGCATCCCGCCGACCAGCCCCGCCACGGCGATCCGCGAGGCATTGTCGCCGGGCGACGTAGAATGGAGGGCGACCGCTCCGACCGGGATGGCGATCAGAATGTATCCGGCCTGGGCGATGCTCGAATAGGCGAGCATCCGCTTCACGGACCGTTGAGGGATGGCGACGATGTTCCCGACCGTCTGCGTCGCGATCGCGAGGACCGCGAGGGCGGCGATCCAGTCGATCTGGACGTTCAACAGGCCGATCAGAAAGACGCGGAACAAGGCGACGATCCCGACGTTCTTCGAGGCCGCGGTCAGGAGGACGCTGATCGTCGTCGGCGAGCCCTGATACACATCCGGCGCCCACATGTGGAACGGCACGACCGCGACCTTGAACCCGAAACCGGCGATGAGGAGCACCAAGGCGACGATGAGCGGTGATTCGACGTCGGGATGCCCGGCCAGGGTCAGGCCCGGCGGTCCTCGGAGGAGCAGCAGGTCCGTCGTGGTCCCGATCGACGTCGTCCCCGCGATGCCGTAGATCAGGGAGATGCCGAACAGGACGATCCCCGAGCTCACGGAGCCGATGATGAAGAACTTCACCGAGGCCTCCGTCGCCTGTTTATCGCGTTTGCGGTACGCGACGAGGGCGAACGTGCTCAGGCTCGAGGTCTCGAAGGCGAGGAACAGGACGAACAGGTCCGTCGCGGCGGCGGTGAACATCATGCCGACGACCGCGAGGAGCATGAGCGCGTAGTACTCCCCCTGGTGCGGCTCCTCCGGACGGATGAATCCGCGGGAGGCCATGATCACCAGGAACGCGACGAACTCGAACATGACCTGGAAAAAGAGAGCGAACGCGTCGACGTTCATCTTCAGCTCCGCGGTGAAGTTGCCGCGGACCCCGATCGGCGACGGCCACAGAGCAAGGTGAAGGGCGTTCGTAATCCCGAGGCCCATCATGTCGATCGTCACGAACGTCGCGAGGCCGGTGCCCGCCAGGGCGAAGGTCCACAGGAGGTCCGGACGCTTGCGCCAGGCGAAGCCGAGGACGGCAGAGGCGAGCGCGGTGATGACCAGGATCGTCTCCGGCAGGAAGACGGTGTACTCGGACAGGTCAGAGCCCTCCGAGGATTCCTTGGGACCACGCCGAGATCACGTTGAAGATCAGGATCGGCAGGATGCCGAACACGGCGAAGGCGACCGTCAGGACCGCGAGGGGCGCGACCTGGAAGCGGCGGAGGTCCGGCATCGTCTCCCATTTCGGATTCGGAGGCCCGAAAATCGCCCGCTGCATCGCCCAGATGTAGTACGCCGCGGTGAGGATCACCGTGAGGACGGGCACGAAGACGAGGAGGCCGAAGGCCGCATACACGCCGACGAAGACGCTGAACTCCGCCACGAACCCGACGAGACCGGGGAGGCCGAGGGAGGCGAGGAAGGACACCATCATGAACGTGGCGACCCGCGGCGCCCGTTTCGCGATCCCGCCGAGTTCCGAGATGTTCCGCGTCCCAATCATGTGGCCGAGCGATCCGGCGACCATGAAGAGGGCCGCGGACACGAGGCCGTGGGCGAACATCTGGAAGATCGCGCCCGAGAAGCCGAGGACCGCGCCGCGGCCGTACCCGCCGCCCGCGGTGAAGCCGTACACCCCGGCAGCGATCCCGAGGGTCACGAACCCCATG
>Ga0209471_1001377_pt1 | contig 14530 bp, 14 predicted proteins | sample GraSoiAngelo_128_FD_185885 | JGI IMG/M metagenome (GOLD analysis project Ga0209471, IMG submission 185885) | Grasslands soil microbial communities from the Angelo Coastal Reserve, California, USA - 14_0927_12_20cm (SPAdes) (version 2) | ecosystem: Environmental > Terrestrial > Soil > Grasslands ...
TTTGTGTACTGGTCGCGGATCGTCAGCGGCCTCAATCAAGAGCACGCCTGAAACCCTGAAACCATGACGGTGACCTTTGACTTCAGCCCTACGCACGACTTTTTTGACCATAAGGCCACGGACTAACCAGAATTGAAGCGAGGGGAAGCCTCTGCTCACGCGCTCTGCAGCTAATCCAGGATGCACCGAATTGTAATACAGAAAAATATGTGTTATCGTTCTGGCATTATGGGAAGCAATGAGAAAACCATCAGTTTCCGTGCGGTCACTGAAAAGATCGACGCTCTTGATTCGCTGGCCGCCGCGCAGGACCGTTCGCGCAGCTATCTCATTAACGAGGCGATCACCAACTACATCGAACTGCACGCCTATCAGGACGCATTGGTTCGCAAGGGGCTGGAAGAGAAGCGAAAAGGCCGCGTCCTAAGCCATGAGGAGGTCGTAAAGGGGCTCAAGAGGACGGGACGCGCGCGTCAATGATTGAATGGACCGAGCAGGCGACTCGGCAACTGGATCAGGCTCACGATTACATCACCCTATCCAACTGTGAGGAGGTTGCCGCCCGGATCACCCTGCAGATAATCACCAGCGTTCAACAACTTGCCGTCTACCCTATGTCGGGAAGAGCAGGCCGGGTTCCGGGGACGCGTGAGTTGGTCATTTCGAATACGCCGTTCATCGTTGCGTATGCCATCGAGAAGACCGATATGGTGGTCCTCGCGGTCTACCACGGCGCCCAGCATTGGCCGGAGGGCTTTTAAGCTTGAACGGAGCCTTGTTGTGTGAGGGGAGGGACCGTCGAAAGTCGCTTGCGCTCTCATCTCCTCGAAGGCAGTTTCTGGCCCGTGACGGTCACTTTTCCGTGTACCCACTTACCGGGACTTAAGGGAATGCCAGGCAGACTGTCTGTTCTGGGCAACGAGGCGGTTTCGCTAGAAGCTCGTGCTCGAGAGCATTGTCAAATGCTGATTGGAACTATTGCTGGAGCAGGATGGCGACCGAGCCAGTGCTGGTTATTGCGCCGAGTACTACGGCGAGATCGAGTTTGCCATCGCCGTTGAAATCGGCGGCGACGACTTGGAAGGGGTTGGGGCCGACGGTGTAGGGCGAACCGGAGGCTTGTGTGAAGGTGCCGTCTCCGTTCCCCAGGAGGAGGGTGACGGTGCCATCGCCTTGGTTGGCGACGGCCAGGTCGAGTTTGCCGTCGTTGTTGAAATCTCCGATGACGATAGAGTAGGGCTGGTTTCCGACCGTGATGGTGTTGGGCAGGCCGAAGGTGCCGTTGCCATTGCCGAGCAGAATTGTCACGGTGTTGCTGCCGTGATCCGTCACGGCGAGGTCCAGCTTGCCGTCGCCGTTAAAATCGGCGGTGGCGATAGCGTAAAGATCTTTGCCGAGGGGGATGGGCGAACCATTCGCGACCGTGAATGTACCATCGCCGTTGCCGAGCGATACGTTCAGTCCGGAACCGGGATAAGCGTTGGATCCGCCGCTGGCGACGACGGCATCCAGCCGGCCGTCCGCATTGAAATCCCCGACCGCCAGGCCATTCGGGAAAATCCCGCCGTTGAGATCTCCCGCTGTGTTGAATGCCCCGACGCCGTATCCCAATGCGACGGGTGACTGCCCCGAGATTTCATTGGCAAAGGCTAGATCAAGGTTCCCGTCGCCATTGAAATCCGCCGGTTGAAGCGCGGAGACTGGCATGCCAAGCGCGTTGGCGAACGCGGCCGAGGAAGTCACGAAAGTGCCGTTGCCGTTCCCCAGGAGGATAACCGCGGCTTCATTGTTACCCTCGCCGACAGCCAATCCCAGGTGGCCACTGTGGTTGAAATCGGCGACAGCGAGAGGGCCGGTATAGGGCGAGGCCGCATCGTCGTATGGTGGGCTGGGCACGGCCACCGGAGAGGTTGGCGTGACCGCGAAAGTGCCGTCGCCGTTCCCGAGAAAGAAATACAGCCGGATATTCGCGGCGATGGTTAGGTCCGGTTTGCCATCCTCATTGAAATCGGCAACGGCGATGGCGCCCGGCTCGGGAATCTGTAAGGGCGAATTCGTCGCATTGGCGAAAGTGACCGTTGTTTCGGGTGCGCCGACCTGGAAATAGACCACATTGGACGAGCCACCACCAGCCGCGGGGTTGACCACTGTGACGGCGATGGTACCGGCATTGGCGACGTTCGCGGCGGGAACCGCTGCGGTGAGATGTTCGTTGTCGACAAACGTTGTGGTCAGCGGCGCGCGATTAAAATTAATTGTTGCACCTGGTACGAATCCTGTCCCGCTCACGCTAAGGGTGAAGCCCGGACTTCCGGGAGAAACGGCGGTGGGCACAAGCGGCTGGTTCAAGAAGGGAACGGGATTGCCCTTCGGGGCGGCGGGTTCAATCTCTATGCTCAAAAAGCCGTTGACCACCGATGTGCCCACAGCGTCGGTCACAGTACCTTCGAAATACCACGTTCCCGCCCCAGTCGGCGTCCCGGTGATCTCCCCGGTATTGGAGTCAAGCTTCAGCCCGTCGGGTATCGCTCCACCCACTTTCCATCCAGTGATAATGGGACCGTTGTAAATGCTCCATTGAAACGGGGAGGTGCCGCCGGTGAGCGCGATCGTTTGGTTGTACGGCGTGCCTACTGTTCCGCTGGGAAGTGTCTGGAATGGAATTTGCGGGTACGGGTTCACGGTAATTTGAACGGAGGCGGCTTTGGTCGGATCCTTCACCGAAGTGGCAGTGATCGTCGCCGTTTGGTTGCTGGTCACGCTGGCGGGTGCAGCATATCCCACGGAAAAAGGGGAGCCTGCGGTCAGCGAACCTGGTCCGGCGAGAGTCCAGTGCACACCGCTGTTTGAGTGATCATTCGTGACCGTTGCCGTAACGGTGGCACTCATGCCTTGATCGGTCTGGGCCACGGAAGAGGTGACCGCGACCATAACAGGTACCGAGGAGCCGCAGCCCACCAGAAATGTCGTGGCACACAACGCGGAGCACGCGAAGAATAACGAGAGAGAATTCCTCATGCTGCCTCCAGCCCTACTTTTGAAGAGCGCAAAAGGTGTGGCTTGTAATTCGTAAATTAGGACGAGTTACGGATGGTTCCGGTTGCATCTTTTTCAATCATTGTCCCAGCAGACAGCCTCGGCGAACATCGCAAGCTCCTGATTAACAGCGTTCGCGGAGATGTGAACTCACCCGCGAAGCTGTCAGGTCATATGGACGAGAACCCCACTAGCAAGGCATGTGAAATTAGACTAGCGTCACCTCTTGCTTGAACCCGGCACTGCCTTCTACGTAAGATGAACAGCTGCAGTCCCGGAAGGCGCCTTACCGGGACCTACGCAAAGAAGCTCGGCGTCACGCCTTTAATTTGTGCCCCGGAAATCGCAAGCGCCCACAGCAAATACGCGGGTTTGTGCGTGGGATTGACCTCTTGTCACTTCCCGTATACGGTAATGAAAGTCCCCCACGAGGTGGCGAGGGTGATCCCCCTTTTTCCCAGGGTATTGCTGCCCCTTTTTGCTTCTCTTTTCCTTATCTCCGCCGAGGTCCGTGGACAGGATAATTAGACGCTCTCACGGATCACCGACCCGGTGGAAGAGACTCAGTTGACAGTCATCAAGGGCAACGTGCACAACATGGCCCGGCCGATGTTCGACCGTGGTCCCGCTCCGCCTAGTCTGCCGGATGCCGCGGATGTTGCTCGTCTTGCAGCCTCTACGCGGCTCAACTGCGGTACGACGAGACTTATCGGAGGGAATGGTGCGAGAAAGCTGGGCTGGGATTTGAATTGGGCGAATTGGGCTATAAATCGGAAGCACCAATTCGCCCGGCACTTGTTGCGTAAAACGATCCTGAAACAGGACTTAGAAATGGTTGCGGGGGTCAGATTTGAACTGACGACCTTCGGGTTATGAGCGGAGTTAGTCAGCTAGGTTCGCTGATTCTGCGCGATTTAGCCCCTAGACCCGGAGCAAGACTTTTGTCCCAAATCTGTCCCACGCAACTCCCGGGGAAAATTCGGCGAGGACTCCCCTCACTTATTAGGGAACATCGAGAAGGGGAAAAGGGAGAAAAAATCTTCAGTACCAGTATGTTTTTCTCCGGTCGGCAGGAGGACAAGGCCACGCCAGTCATGGCTTTCGTGCGTTAACATCCGTACGGATCACCTCTATCAAGCGGCGAGCGGATTCAAGGGCATGTTCAGCGTCGTGACGAGAAACAAATCCAGTGTCGTCATAGAGCGCCATATTTCGTTTCCGGCGAAGCCGGTCGAACATGGTCAGGAGGCCAAAATGCTTTTTGTCGATCCGTGCCCGGACGAATTCGATAATCGCGATGTGATGCCCTGGCTGACTCCTGGCGCGGAAACCGTGGCTGAACATGAACCCCAAGGAAGCCTTCAGCATTGCTTCGTAGGCTTGTTGGAGGCAGGCCTCTTCGTCGAAAGCGAGAATCTTCTGTGCGGACGCTAGTTTCTTTTCGGCGCTTTGCAAGAAGCGCTCAATCTGCGCCCAGTCTACCTTTTGCGGCTTAAGCTTCTTCACGCGGCACTCAGGAGCGAAACCCGCTTATTGCGCCAGACGTTTTCGAGGAAGGCATCTTTCCGATTTCGGCGTGACTCGAATTCTTTCCTGCTCAAGACTGTGTAATTGATCTCTCGACCGAGCTGTCGCTCAAGTTTTTGCATCACTTCCGCGAGATCCTCACCCCTGGGGCTGCCGATCACTAGGACATCAATGTCGCTGGAAGCGTCCTGCTGGTTTCGCGCGAACGAACCGTAGACGTACGCCTCGTCTATTGCTTCAACTTTTTTGAGAGATTGTGCAATCAGAGGTATCGCCCCTATGGTCTTAGCAACAATGCTCCGCACCTCTTCAAACAGGGGATAGTTGCGGTTGAATTGAAAGTACTTCTGGCGACCACTCACTTCGGAGCGAAAGAGTCCTTCGCGTTCCAGGCGCCCAAGCTCTTTCGAGAGGTTAGATGGATCAATACTCAGCCGCTCGGCCAGGTCGCGCAGGTGATGGCGGGCCGTGGGGTTCGTGAAGTAATACGCCAGGAGCCTCTGGCGCGCTTTAGAACGCAGGTCAAGCATACGGGTACTAATCTACCACAAGTGTGGTAGCATAGCACAACACAGGATTTGGCTCGTGAAGCCTCGACCGCGTGACCGCGGAATCTAGCGCTCGGCGTTTGGCCACACATAACCAGCCCTGTCTACTGGCTATACCCTCGACCTAGATATGTACGCTGGGGACTGTGGCTTCGTGGGCAAGACGCTAGCACAGAATTTCGCGCAACACCGACAAAGCATTGGGCCAAGAATCGAGGGTGAACGCGATGGGCAGGAAAGTTGGGTGAATTGTTTGGGACTAACTGGCCTGAAATCGCAGAGGAAAAATTGATTTCTGTCCCAATTTGTCCCAAGAGCAAGAAGGGCTTCCCGACGTGGCTCAGGAAAGCCCTTGTGAGTCAATAAGATTCGCTGCGAGGGTCCGTTGACGACCTTCGGGTTGTGAACCGAATGCTCGGAGCGATGAGAAATCTCTTCTGGTTGAGAACATTGGCGTTTCGCGACACTGGATGGCCCATGAGAACGACAACATGAGCTCTCGCTACGGAAGCTCTTCTCGAAGACGTCCAATACCGTGAGGAATGCGGCGAGAAAGTAGGCCGAAAACGAATTTGCTCAACGGAGGCGATCTGGTGTCCCGTGCTGGATTCGCCCATCTTGCGAAAGAAGCCGCGCATCTGGGCCCTCCCTTTGATCAGCGTTCCGTCAACGCCAACGTAATCGGCATTCTCATCCCAAAAGTCGTCCAAAGCGCTGACATCCCCTCTATTAAGGCGAGCCACTGCCTGATCCATCATGCCTCGGATGGTCCGTTCGTCTTCCTCGTTTGTTGAAGCCGCCTAGACGGCGCCTACGCAGACCAAGAGTGCGGCCGGCACAATGTAACCCCAAGACAACATGTTTATGCTCCCTTCGTGCTACCAGCAGAACCGCTCCTTTTGCACAGTAGCCCACTACCCGGCGGTGTATAAATGACATCGAGACAGGGAGGCGTGCTGCCGTTAAGTGAACCGCAGACGATTTCGCGTCACATTGGTGGAGAACTATGCGGCTGCCCGTGATGAATTGTTTGGCGCGGACTGGCCGGAAAGCGTAGAGAAAAAATTGAATTCTGTCCCAAATTTGTCCCAAGAGCAGGAAGGGCTTCCCGACGTGATGCAGGAAGCCTTTGTCAGTCAATAAGATGGACGGCGAGGGTCCGTTGACGACCTTCGGGTTGTGAAACAGCCCAAATTCTCCCGAAAAAGGGGTTGCTCCTCGTGGGGCAACCCCTTCTGTTTGGTGTTTCTTAGAATGGTTGCGGGGGTCAGATTTGAACTGACGACCTTCGGGTTATGAGCCCGACGAGCTACCAGGCTGCTCCACCCCGCGGGAGCATCATAACACACAACTTAGATTTTTCTGCAAATGCCCGTTTGCAGGTTTGCAGGGCTGTCGTTATAGTTGCCCGACGAGCTACTAAAACTGCTCCACACCGAGCGTTGAAATTGCGCGACTTGGCGCTCTTCTGCGCTTTCCAAGTGCCCGTTAAGTGCTCAAAATTTTGGCGCGCTGGACGCTCGAATTCTCTAGGAGACCGTTGTATCTACCTCGCCTGATTGACGTTAGAACGCTAAGGGATTTTCCGTGGGCCTTGCAGCCGTGGATATGGCTCTTAGTTAATAGTTAGGGGTGTTTTCACGCCCGTACTCGCCAAGCACACGAAGCACCCGAGCGTCGTGGACATCCTTTCGGTCGGCGTGGATCGCATGCAGCGGAACTTCGACCCGGTGAGGCCGGTGAGGAAGCAAGTCGAGGAGTGGAAAGGGACTCACCTCCAGGACGAGGCTGCGAAGCTGATCATCTAACGGGCCTTTGTGGAAGGCGAATTGGATGTTCCCAAGCATCTCGCCCGCCGCGTCCACGATCTATATTTCAATCCGCACGCCGGAGAGTTCGCTCTCAGGACGACGTGGAGCCACTCCAATGCGTTCACGAGCGCGTTTAGGGAACTCGATCCGATCCCGCAGTTTCAAGGCAACTGCAAAGCTGGGATCCTTCATCGAGCTGGCAGCTGCAGTGTGGCGAACTAATTGCGAGCCCGCGGTGGATAGGGCCGTTCCAAGGCCGTGGACGTCGGTGCCCGTCAGTTCGCGGAAGTGACCGCTGGGCTGAATCAAATCATGGGGTTGAGCGAAACCACCACGGCCGCCGAGAGAGAGACCGAAATTGAGTACAAAAAGTACAAAACAGCAGGCGACGGCGGTGGGGCAGGTAAACGCGGCTGTCTCCAATGTTGCCAATCATACGGACATGTCACCTGCTAACGACACTCGACACACTCGACAAAATATGCTTGACAACATCGTACTTGCTGCATACGCTACGGCCTCTACGCTGTTACGCTGTGCGAGGGAGAGTTAGTGTTCTTCCTGATCACCGTAATTTCTTCGCAAGCGCAAACATCAGTTTACACAGCCGCGTGTTTGGAGTGTGTCTGGTTGTGGTAAGCGTCCCAGTCGAGGGGGCGGTGCGCGAATGAATCTGCTTGTCGGGGTTGGAGGAAATCGCGTATGAAAAACAACAGGGATATCGTTTTCTTTCCTTTGCTGATTGTTCTTTTCACTGCCTGCCTAGCTTCATTTAGCCCGCCGGTCATCGCCCAATCCACTTATGGTTCGATTGCCGGGGCGGTCACGGACCCCTCGGGAGCAGCAATTGCCGATGCGCAGGTAACCTTAACTAACCTGGGTACTTCCGAAAAGCGGACGCAGCCTACTGGGAGTGACGGACTGTACTCCTTTGTGAACCTGTTCCCAGGCCGTTACAAGATCGAGGTAGAGAAAACTGGCTTCAAGCACTTCACACGGCCAGAGGTGGTGGTGGAGGTCAACCAGAGTGCACGCATCGATGTAACGTTGCAGGTGGGCGACGTCACACAATCTGTCGAGGTGACCGGCGAAACTCCTCTGCTTCAGGCGGAAACCTCCTCGCTAGGTCAGGTTGTGGAAGAACGCAAAGTAAACGAGTTGCCCCTGAATGGTCGCAACATTTTCAATCTCACCGACGTGGCTCCCTCCGTAGTTCCGCAAGGAAACTCCTACGGCACGCCCGTCGGCAAGAACCCATTCGACTTCGCTAATTTTCAAGTGGGCGGTTCCTTTGCAAACCAAAGCGCGGAGTATTTGGACGGCCAGCCACTCAACATCGGCTATATTAATTTGCCGCTCATTCTTCCGACGCAGGATTCGATATCGGAATTCAAGGTGCAATACAATAATCTCGGGCCAGACTGGGGCAAGTTCTCCGGCGGAGTCATCAACCTGAGCACTAAATCGGGCAGCAATGAATGGCACGGTTCTGCGTATGAATTTCTGCGCAACAAAGTTTTGAACGCCAACGAATTTTTTGCCAATAAGGCGGGGATTAAGCGTCCGCCGTTCACACAGAATCAGTATGGAGCAAGCTTGGGCGGCGCTCCGCTTAAAGACAAGCTTTTCGCCTTTTTCAGTTGGGAAAAGTTCAGCTTGCGCCAGGGGACCGTGTTCACGACCACAGTTCCGACGCTTTCGGAACGCGGGGCGGGTGCATCGGGAAACTTTGATTTTTCGGATCTCTGCGTCTCGGGCTTTACAAGTGGCGTTTGCAACGATAGAAGGATCGCTTCTAGCGCCCCAGTCGGTACTACGTGCCCTCCGGGCGTAGCACTAAGCGCTAATTGCCTCCAGGCACACCAGATCTACGATCCGCTTACAGTGAATACCAGCACAGGTGCTCGCCAGCCGTTTGCCGGCAATGTTATCCCTGCAAATCGTATCAACCTGACTTCCAAGTTTTTGCTGGGTTTGATTCCGAATCCAACCAACAGCGCGACCGTAAACAATTTCGTAAAGGCAACCGGTCTGGGCGGGGATAGCGACGAATACGTTCCCCGTGTGGATTACAATATCAACGATAAAAGCCGTATCTTTGGCCGCTACAGTTATTGGAAGTTGGCGGACCTGCCGCGCGATCCCTTCGGCACGGGCCTCTGCCAGGATCGCTGTACCGAGACGTATCACACCCATGCCTTGGCAATCGGTTACAACTACACCTTAACTCCCACGACTACGGTGGACGTCAATGTGAGCGCCAGCCGTTTCCGCTACCTCCGTGTACCCGTGAATGCCGACTTCGACGTCACGAAGGAAGGTTTTCCGGCGGCATACAATGGCGCTGTCCCCAACATAGAGCGAACGCCCCTGACGCCCTGTTTCGGCATTTCCGACCCCCTTATTACTTGTAGCCAGGGACAGAGCGCGATTTCAGACAACGACACACAGTTTAACTTCTCCCCGCGAGTCACGATGATCCGTGGGAAGCACACCCTCGTCGCCGGTGTGCAGTTTGAATTGTCTTATGACAACTATTTGCAGACCAACACGGGGGGAGGTCTTATCTCCTTCAATGGGTTCTGGACGCAAGATAAGGCAGCGGGCGCTGGTTCGCCTGGCACGGGGGTCGATTTCGCCGACTTCATTTTGGGCTTTGGCCTGGGGATTGGCTCCCCCTTGGGCAACCAGACATCCGGCGCCGTAAATATCTCTGGTCCGGTTGCCGGCAAGGAATTCTATCGAGCTGTCTATTTCGGCGACACATGGAAGCTAACCCGCAAATTGACCGTAAACCTAGGGCTTCGATACGACTTCCAGGGCCCCTGGTCGGAGCGCCACGATCGATTGACCTACTTCAATCCGAGCGTTACGAATCTAACGGTTACCGGATGCGGCGGAACTGCAGGAAGTCCCTGTCCCGGTGACCTGTTCCTGGTCAGGACTGGCGTGAACGGTGGAAGGAACAATCTGCCGCTTGACAAGAAAAATATCATGCCGCGTCTGGGCGCAGCCTACAGTCTTAATCCGAAGACTGTGGTCCGTGCGGGCTACGGAATTTTCTTCATTCCCAACTTTGTATCCTTCGGTGTTAACCCTTACATTGACCCGGTCAGCAGCTCTACCAATCCCTTTTTCGCGAGTAACGACGGCGGCTTAACTCCTGCCAGCACGCTGCACGACAGCAACTGTACGTTATCTGCATCTGGTGGCGTGCTTACGTGCGCGACTCCGGGCCCGTTCGGTTCGACGCTCACTATCCCGCCGGGCCGAAATCCGAAACCTTCGCCGTCAGGATACGCTCTCAATTTGCAGAGTTTTTCGGCAACAGGATATACCATCCAGAAGAATGGATCTGTGCAGCAATGGAATTTGGATTTTCAGCGTGAGTTGCCGGCGGGTTTCTTCGCCGACGTTGCCTACGCTGGAGCGCATGGCGTGCACCTGCCACAGTTCAGCACGAACATAAACCAGATCCCAGACAGGTTCATTGTAGCGGCCGCTGTGCAAGCCGCTCAGGGCCAAACGCCCACGATTGCTCAGGTCCCTGCGGCAAGCTATCCGTTCAGCCCAGGTCTCTCTGGAAGTCTCGCAGTTGGAAACCTCAAGCAAGGCCAGCTTGATCGGCCATTTCCGCAATACACGGGCCTGAATCTCAACGGGCAAGGTTGCTGTGGCAGCACGTATCACTCCCTGCAGGCAACCGTAGTCAGGCGCTTCGCGGGGGGCGGCACCATGCTGGTGGCCTATACCAACGCTAAGCTCCTGGCTAACACGGATTCTCTTACCTCCTGGCTGGAGGGAGGAGGCACTGGGGGCGTGGGGCAAGTTCAGGATTGGAACAGCCTCGGTGCCGAGAGGTCTCTGGCTTCCCAGGACGTGTCGCAGCGCCTTGTGATCAGCTACGTGCTTGATCTGCCTCTTGGCCACGGTAAAAAGTTCCTGAGCGATCTTAGCGGAGTCGGAGAAAGGCTGGTTTCAGGATGGGGTGTCGATGGTGTCACGATATTCCAACGGGGCTTCCCCCTGAAGATCAGTTATGGGGGGTCGACTCCACTCTCGGCTTTGGGCCTTGGAATTGGAACCTTGCGGCCCAACGTCGTGGCAGGTTGCAACAAGGGAGCACCTGCAGGTGTGTCGCGCCTAAACGAGTGGTTCAACACGGCATGCTTCACGGCGCCGCCGCAGTGGGGTTTCGGCAGTGAGTCGCGCGTGGATCCTACGCTCCGGCAGGATGGCGTCAAGAACTTCGACTTTGCCATCTTTAAGAGAACGACTTTCGGTCCAAGCGAACGCATGAACGTGGAGTTCCGCACGGAGTTCTTCAACTTGTTCAACCACCCACAGTTTGCCGCTCCGAATACGACTCAGGTGTCCCCCAACTTCGGTGTGGTGACCAGCACGCTCGGCAATTCTCGGCTCGTTCAGTTCGGGCTGAAGTTTGCGTTTTGAGGCGTAAATCTCACATGTCGAGGAAGGGACTGCCTCCAAGGCATTCCCTTCCCACACTGGTTAACGAACGTTCAGCCGAGAACCCAACCCTGTTGCGGCTCAAGGGACTGGCCGGTCGGTCTTACCCCGATCAGATTTTGCAGATTGGGATTAGGTCCGATATGCTCGGTAGGGCTAAGGGCGCCGCGAAACATCCCGACCTCCAGTGACACAAGCTAAATGCGTTCACGAGTCAACCGCCGGAACTTTCTCCGCTTCTCAGCTATGGCTGGCGCCGCTCCGATTTTTGATGTGAAACTCCTCCGCGGGCTGGACTTCACGCTGCAGAATTCGCCCACTCCTGAAAAATACCTTATCGAGACCATGCCCGGAGGTGTGGCCTTGTTCGACTACAATAACGACGGTCTGCTCGACATCTTTCTGGTCAACGGCGGCCGCCTGACACGTTCCATGCAGGTCCCGGAGAAATTCGATCGCGCCGACCCCCGGTATTGGAATCGGCTCTACCGCCAGAACAAGGATGGCAGCTTCACGGACGTCACCGAAGCCGCAGGCTTGGCGAACGCGGGTGCGGGCAATTACGGCATGGGCGTCGCGATCGCCGACTATGACAACGACGGTTTCGCTGACCTCTTCGTGACCAGCTACGGGAAAAATATCCTGTACCACAACAATGGCGACGGAACCTTTACCGATGTCACCGAAAAAGCAGGCGTGGCGGGTGGCGGCTGGTCGGTTTCCGCGGGCTTCTTCGATTACGATAACGACGGCTATCTCGATCTTTTAGTAACTCGCTACATGGAATGGGATACGAGACGCAGTAAGACCTGCGGCGGGGCTTGGCGAACCTATTGCCCTCCGGCCGAATTTCCCGCCACGACAAATCTTCTTTACCGCAATCGCGGCGATGGCACCTTCGAGGACGTTAGCCAAAAATCCGGCATTGCCGCCAAGAAGGGGCGGGCTTTAGGGGTAGCCTTCGCCGATTATGACGACGATGGCTTTACGGACATCTTCGTTGCCAACGACGGCATGCAACAATACCTTTTCCACAACAACGGCGATGGAACTTTTACTGAATGCGCTCTAGAGTCCGGCGCAGCACTATCCGCGGATGGTAAGCCTCTCTCCGGTATGGGCACCGTGTTTCAGGACTACGACAACGACGGCAAGTCGGACATCCTTGTGACCGTGCTTCCGCGGGAGATTTACGGTCTTTACCACAACGACGGCTCGGGCCTCTTTACCGCTCGAAGCTTGGAAGCCGGTCTGGGCGCGCTTACTGCGGGCAGCTCGGGCTGGGGTGTTGGCCTCGAGGACTTTGACAACGATGGGTGGAAAGATTTGCTCGTGGCCCAGAGTCACGTACTGGACAATGTCGAGGCCATCGACCGCTCCTTGCATTATATGGAGCCGCCCCTGCTGGCGCTGAATCGGAATGGCCGTTTCGAGCGCGCCGACTCTGGAGTTACGATTCCAGTCGCCGGCCGCGGATTGGCCTTCGGAGATTTGAACAATGACGGGTGGACGGACGCCGTGTTAACCGTCCTGGGAGGACATCCTCTCGTGTTGATGAATCGAGGCGGCAAGCGCCATTGGCTCTCCATTACGCTGCGCGGCACACGGAGTAACCGCGACGGGCTGGGCGCGCGGGTTTGCGTGAATCGGCAAACTCGATTTGCAACCACCGCGGGGAGCTATCTCTCTGCGAATGACAAACGGCTCCACTTCGGTCTGGACGATTCTGACACAGCCACGGTCGAGGTGTTGTGGCCTTCCGGCACCCGTCAAATCCTGAAAGATGTGCGGGCCAACCAGTTCCTGGAGATACGGGAAGCGGAGCAGTCGTGAGACATTCGGTCCTCTTTTTTTGGCTGGCACTGCAGAGCATCTCTCCCGAGGGCGCCAAGCATATGCAGGCTGGCGTTGAGGCTCACAAGCAAGGGCGCGTGGAGGCGGCTATCACGGAATTTCGCAAGGCAACGGAAACCGATCCTGAATTTGCTCAGGCGTTTCTGAACCTTGGCGAAGAGTTGATGCAACTCCACGACTACGGCGCCGCCGTCGCCCCGCTCAAACGGGCTCTCGAGCTGCAGCCTGATCTCGACGCGGCACACCTGCAACTCGGCTACGCTCTGCTGTCGCTGGGTTATGCCTCCGAAGCCATTCCTCATCTTGAGCGCGTTCACGCTCTTGAGGCTCTGGGAATCGCTCAGATCGAGACGGGGCAATATCAGGAGGCAGTTGCAAGCCTCAGCGCGGCCTGGGTCAAACAGCCCAATGATCCAGACCTGCTGTATTATCTTGGGCGCGCCAGCGGTCTGCTCTCCAAGCGCGCCATCGATACGCTCGTCAGCTCCCATCCTGATTCCGCCCGAGCGCACCAGGCAATGGGTGAAAACTATTTTGTGCTTCGGCAGATGCCACAAGCTGAACAGGAATACCGTGAAGCGATTCGCCAGCGCCCCGAGATTCCTGGGTTGCAGTTGGAACTCGGACTCGTCTACGCCGGCGCCGCGCAATGGGATAAAGCCGAAGGAGCGTTTCGAACGGAGGCCAAGCGGCAGCCGGGCAGCGCGGAAGCTGCTTACCACCTTGGGACAGCACTGCTCCAGGAAGGAAAAACTCAGGAGGCGCGAGCTGAATTGGAGCGGGCCGAGAAATTGCAGCCCGACATGCCTGAAACGTTGTATTCGCTTGGCAAAGCAGCCTCGCTCGACGGCGACCTCCTGCTTGCGGAAAAATCATGGATTCGTGTGATCGCTTTGGAGAAGGAAACCTCCTTGGCGGCCCAGGCCCATTTCGGACTGGCCTCTCTCTATCGCAGGCAGGGTAAGATCTCGGAGGCTCAACGTGAAATGCAAGAGTTCAAGCGATTGCAAAGTGCCATGGAGTCCCCGAGATCGGACCCGAAATAGGGGCGATTTCGTGCCGTTTAATACTTGTTGGAACGCTCCACCTGATTGAGCCAGGAACCAAGTCCTTTGAATCCAGGGTTATGACACGTTCAAATCCTCGCGCCCCGGCCCTAGCTAAAGGCTGTTGAAAAACCCCGAGTTTGGATTTGCTCTCTGGAGACCCGGAATTTCGTCAGAGATTTGCTCTGTTCGTTCTCTACGCTGCCCGCCTGCCCAGCAGCCTTACAACCCGTAACCA
>Ga0209471_1001378_pt1 | contig 14524 bp, 14 predicted proteins | sample GraSoiAngelo_128_FD_185885 | JGI IMG/M metagenome (GOLD analysis project Ga0209471, IMG submission 185885) | Grasslands soil microbial communities from the Angelo Coastal Reserve, California, USA - 14_0927_12_20cm (SPAdes) (version 2) | ecosystem: Environmental > Terrestrial > Soil > Grasslands ...
GGGACCGTCCCTGGCCGCTGGAGAGTCAGATGGCTCACGCCACCCGAGACGCGGATCGGCACCACGCCGGCCGGCTTCGGCAGGCGCAGTTCAACCTTGCTGACGCCGCCGCGCACGTCGATGGCGGCCACCTCAAGTTGGCGCAGGTCGCCATCCCAGTGCGCGACGCCCCCACGGATCTCGATGACCCAGGCGACGGATGGGCTGAGCGTCACCGCCGCGGACGTACGGCCCCAGATGAACGGGTTGAAGCGTGGATAGTCAATAGAAATCACGCCGTCGGCCTGCGTCACGCTCGGCTTAGGGCCGAAAAACTCGCCGCGATAGGCCTCCGACATTGATTGGTCGGCGCGGATGGTGAGATTGGCGACGCCATGTGGGAAGGCGAGCCGCATGGTCGCCTTCGCCACCTGACCGGGGGTCGCTGCTGTGGTCTCAACGGTGTTCATGGTTTGTCTTCTCCTGATGTGGTGTTTACGCGACGGACGCCCGCTCCTGGTGCGCACCGGCGATGGCCTGGGCACGCGGCGGGTTGTTACGCGCCCACAAGGCGCCGACCGCGGCCACGAGGATGACCACGATGGCGAGTGCCATCGTCGGCCGCATGGCATCGACGAAGGCTTGCGTGAAGACGGCGTGGGCGACCTGCTGGATCTGCTGGGCCACCTGGGCCGGGATGCCCGCGGGCAATGCCAGCGTGGTCCCACTCTGGCCACGACCGACCTCGAGGCCCGCTGTGGCGGCCTTGCTGAAGCCATCGACGAACGGCCCCTGCGCCTGCGCCGGCAGCTGGGTCGCGTAGCTCACCGCGAGGTTGTGCAGGTCAGTGGCCAGCTGGTTCTGCAAGAGGGCGCCGATGGCGGCGCTGCCCAGCACGGCCCCCAGCTCCTGCACCGTACTGATGACGCCGGACGCGACGCCGGCAAAGCGTGGTTGCAGGTCACGCGTCGCCAGGCTGTAGACGGGCGTCCAGATTCCCGCCATGCCCGCGCCCGCGATCACGAGGCCCGGCAGGAAGAGCCAGCGGTTAGAGGTGACCTGGGCCGTCCAGGCGATATAGGCCATCCCCACGGCGAAGAGCGTCAACCCGACGACCAGGATGTACTTCGCGTAGCGCGCGGCGAGCGGCGCCGCGACGCCCGACAAGAGCATCATCGCCAGTGGTTGCGGCGCGATCGCCAGCCCCGCGTCGAAGGCGCTCAGCCCCAACACCGACTGGTAGTACAGCGTCAGCGGCAAGAAGACACCGACGATGGCGAATCCCATCGCCAGCAGGACCAACGCCATGAACCGGTAGTTACGGTCTTTGAAGACGGCGAAGGGGAGCAACGGCTCGCGATCCTGGCGCCGCCACTGCACCAGCAGGAAAACGGCCAGCAGCAGCACGCCGGCGGCGATGATCTCGGGGATCGTGATCCCTGACACCACCGTGCCCCACTCGTAGCGCTGCCCCTCGATCAGCCCGAAGACGATGCCAAACAGGCCGACCGTCGCCAGCACCACGCCCACCCAATCGAGCCGATGCCGGGTGCCGGGCCGCAGGTCCGGAACGAACAGGAAGGCGAGCACGAGCGTGATCAGCCCGACCGGCAGGTTCACGTAGAAGATCCACCGCCAGCCGAAGTGCGTCACGATGAAGCCGCCCAGCACCGGGCCGAGCAGCACCGCCAGGCCGGAGAGCGCGCCGTAGATGGCGAAGACACCACCGCGCCGCTCGGGCGGAAAGAGGGTGGTCATGATGGGCAAGCCCTGCGGCGCGAGGATGGCCGCCCCCAGACCCTGCGCGCCGCGCGCGAGGATCAACTGGGTGGGATCGTGCGCGAGCCCGCTGAAGGCGGAGGCGACGGTGAAGACGACGATGCCCGCGCCGAACATGTTGCGCGGCCCGAAGATGTCACCAAGGCGCCCCGACGTGATCAGGAGGACCGCATACATCAGGCTGTAGCCGTTGAGCACCCAGAGGACCTGGTCGAGCGAGGCGTGCAGATCGTCGACGATGCTCGGGATCGCGACGTTGACGATGGTGAGGTCGAGCAGCGTCATGAAGAGACCCAGGGCGAGGACCGCGAGGGCCAGCCAGGGTGATGCGGATCGACGATTTTCAATCATGGTTGCCTACCCCCATTACCGGATGATGCCGCTCGACAAAGAACCGGCGCAGTGCCTGCGCGACCCGCTCGGGTTGTCCGCGTCGATCTCTATTGCCTGAGGCCTCGTGACCGAGTCCCGGAAACTCAACACGTGTGGCATGTGGCAGGACCTTCTCCAGGGCAGCGACGGCCCGCGTCAGGTACGCCGGGCTTTTGCTCCCGCCGAGCAAGAGCACATCGGTTCCCAACGCTCTAAAGCTCTCCAACCGCCCATCCATCTCGATGACGAGCTGAAAGTCGTAGTGCAGGGTGGGAGCGAGCATCCTCATCGTCACGTCGTCGGCGCCGGCCTTCTTCTCCTCGCTGGCCATCATCATCGTCGTCAGCCGCTCGAGCAACCAACGGGGCATGAGATTGAGCATGGGCGGACCCATCTCGGCGCCTTTCATGCCGGTGATCATGGCCGCGGCGACCTTGCCCTGGGCCATCTCATCGTCAAAGCGTTTCAACCAGGCCGTGGGCCCCGGGCCGTTTACGATGAGCGGAGGTTCGAAGATCGCGGCCTTCTGAATGGCCGGAAGGGTGAGGGCGGCCTGGAGCGAGATGATCGCGCCCGAGCTGACCCCGAAGACATAATGGGCACCCGTTTTGGCGAGGAGCGCGTCGAGATCTTCAACTGCCTCACCCACGACGGAGCCCGTACCGTAGGGACCGCTGAGTCCACGGCCACGGCGGTCGGGCAAATATACGGTGTACTTGTCAGCCAGCGCCTCGGCAAGCTGCAGGTGGCTTTGGGCCGACTCCATGGCGCCGTGCAGCACGACCAGGCCAGGACCTGCGCCGAGCTGGCGATAGCCGATGGTGGTGCCGTCTTTCGAGATTACGGAACCGGCGATGGAGTGGCCCGGCCCAGCCACGATCGATCGGTCGTTCACGATGGTTTTCGACATGGGATTTGACGCTCCTTCCTGATTACGCGAGAGGAGACTGGTTATACTCCGGGTTGCGCGCCCTTGAGCACCCAGGTCTCCTGGACGGACTCGAGGAACACGACCTCTGACGGAGTGCTTAGAACACTTCGCCGGAGGTCGTTGTCATTCATTCACGTTCACCTCCTTCTTCGCGGTTCTCAAATTTTTCCTGCACGCCGTGCATGTCCTCTTTGGTGATCCACAGCCGATCGCCTTCGATGTCGTCGATGAGCTGGCGGATCCAGTCCCGTTCGGCGCGCTTCATAGCCACCGCGTAGTCCCCTTCGACCAGGAAGAGGCGCGGCAACCCCATCTCCATGAAGCTCTTGACCTGCTTCTCTTCGCCGGCCGCCTGCCCGTCGAGCAGCGCCATTCGCAACTTGAGCAGGCGGACCACCTCGTCTTTGTCGAGGGCGGCGAAGAAGGCGAGCGCGGCGCCAAACTGCGGAAACTCGTTGACGGGTTGGGCCAACAGCTCACGCAGCCACGCCATGATTTCGTCGCGGCCCGCCTCCGTGATGGCATAGACGGTCCGCTCCGGCCGACGCCCATCCCGACTGGTCGCCTGGGCCTGGATGAATCCCCCACTCTCCAGGCGTTCGACGGTGTCGTAGATCGACCCGCCCTTGAGTCGGATGACCTGGTCGTGGCCCCGCTCCTTCATCGTCGCCTTCATCTCGTAGGGATGCATCGGTCGCTCCGCCAGCAGGTTCATGACGGCCAGGGCCAGCGGCGTTCGTGGAAGCTCTCTAGTGGTCTTCATCGATTAGTCGAGTCCGACTATACAGAGCCGACCATTCGATGTCAACTAGCTTGGCCAGGTCTTACAGCATCCTTACTGAGTTGGGGGAGGATATACGGGTCGTGAGTGCGTCGCCCCGGCGGATCCTGGTCGTGGACGACGACCCGATGGTCGCCACCACCATCCAGCGCGTCCTCCGTCCGGAGGGCTACGACGTCGACGTCGCGCTCGGCGGCGCGGCGGCGCTGGACCAGGCCCGGGCCCGGCGGCCCGACCTGGTGGTGCTCGACCTGATGATGCCCGGCATCGACGGCCTGGAAGTCTGCCGCCAGTTGCGAGCGAACGGCAGCCTGCCGATCCTGATACTGACTGCTCGCAGCGGGACTGCCGACCGGGTGCGCGGACTCGACACTGGCGCCGACGATTACCTGGTCAAGCCGTTCGCCTACACGGAGCTGCTGGCCCGGGTCCGGGCGCTCCTGCGCCGCACGGCGCCGCCGTCGACCATCCTGCAGTATGCCGACCTGACCCTGGAGATCGAAACCGGCGAGGTGCGGCGTGGCGGGCGGGTCATCCCCTTGACGGCCCGCGAGTTCGCGCTGCTGACCCACTTCCTGCGGCATCCCCGCCTGGTGCTGACGCGCGACCAGCTGCTCAGCGCCGTGTGGGCCGATGAGGAAACCGATGACAACGTGGTCGCCGTCTACATCGGCTATCTGCGCACCAAGCTGGACGGCGCCGGTGAGCCCCGGCTGATCCAGACCATGCGCGGATTCGGCTATAGCCTGCGCGAGGCGTGACGTGTCCTTCAGGCTCCGGCTGACGTTCTTCGGGGCGGCCCTGGTGGCCCTGACGGTGCTGGCCTTTGGCTGGCTGGTCTTCACGCTTGCCACGACAACACAGGGCACGACGCAGGACGACGCTCTCAAGCAACGGGCCGCCGATGCGCAGGCCGCGATCGCGGCCGCCCCGGCCGGCCAGCTCAGCGTTGCTGGCTCGCTGACCGGCGCCGAGGACCTGGCGCGCCGGACGGATCCGTTCATCGAAGTCCTGACGTCGAGTGGGACGGTGCTGTCCAGCACCGGCCGGGTGGGCGACGCAGCCCCGGCGATCCCCGCCAGCCTGCTGGCGTCCGCGGCCGAACATGGCAGCGCCCTGGCAACGGTCGACCTGCCAGGGGCGCCATCGCTACGCCTTCTTGCCACGCGCTGGGCGCGAGGGGACCTCGGCCTTGCGGGTTTCGTCGTCGCCGGCCAGCCGATCAGCATCCAGACGAGCAACCGTCGCGGCATTCTCGGCTTCCTCATCATCTCGTCGATCCCAACGCTGCTGGCGGCATTCATCGCCAGCTGGTTGATCACCGGGCGAGCGCTTCGGCCGCTCAAGACCGTGATCGAGACCGCCGACTCGATCGCGCGGACGCGCGACCTGAAGCGCCGGCTCCCGCCCGCGAATCGGCGGGATGAAATTGGGCTGCTCAGCGAGAGCTTTAACCGGATGCTCGAGCAGGTCGACGCTGCCAACCAGCAGCTGACCGCGGCGCTCGAGGCGCAGCGTCGCTTCGTGGCCGACGCCTCGCACGAGCTACGCACGCCGCTGACGACGATCCGTGGTAACGCGGACCTGCTGGCGCACGGTCCCACCGTCCCGGAAGACGTCCGCACGGCCGCCGCCAGGGACATTGCCAGCGAAAGTGAACGAATGAGCCGGCTGGTCGAGCATTTGCTTACCCTCGCCCAGGCGGACGCCGGGCAGAACCTGGCGCTGACGCCGATCGCCTTGCGGCCCATCATCGAATCGGTCGGCCGCCAGGCGCAGGCCGCCCACGATGACCGCAAGATCCGGACCGTCGGACTGACCGACGCCATGGTCGCCGGCGACACGGATGCGATCACCCAACTCCTCTGGATCCTGGTCGACAATGCCGTGAAGTTCACCAAACCAGGCGGGTCGATCGAACTCGGGCTGCAGCAGCATGATTCGGCTGGTCTGCTGACCGTCGCCGATGACGGCAGCGGCATTCCCCCGCACGATCTCCAACGCATCTTCCAGCGCTTCTACCAGGCGGATGCGGCTCGGTCGAACCAGGGCGCGGGCCTCGGCCTGTCGATCGCGCGATGGATCGTGGAGCAGCATCACGGCACGATCGCGGCCCGCAACAACAACGGACCCGGCGCAACGTTCACCGTGATACTTCCGCTGGCGCGCTAGCCTTACGTCGCTCTTACCGGGCTGGGCTAGGTTGGCGTCATGTACGACATCGCCACCGACCATGCCGGCGGCTTAAATGCCGCCCTGATCACGCTCGCGTTTGGCTTTGTGTTCGTTCTCGGGCTAGGGTTGTTGGCCGGCCGTCGCGTCGCCTGGGCCGTACGCATGATGCAGGTATACGACGCCGCTCCGGCGATGACGAAAGTTGCGGCCACCTTGATGCTGCTGAGCGGCGGAATCCATCTCGCCCTCGTACCCGGTCACGAAGGTATCACCGGGCTCCTGTTCGTCATCGATGGGCTCGGCTTCGTCGGTTTCGCGATCGCCGCCTTTCTCACGACCTGGTGGCGCCGACCCGCCATTCTCTGGCTGGCGGCAACCATCGTCGCGTACATCGTTTGGGTCGTCGCCGGCTGGGAAACGCCGGACCAAATCGGCATCGCGTGCAAACTCATCGAGCTCGTCGCGCTCGGCCTGCTCACGCGGCTCGCGAACCCGACGCGCCACACCTGGCCGCGTCGCGCCTGGCGGGCCATGGCGTTTCCGCTGATGGCATGCGTCACGACGCTCGGCATCTGGGTCGGCGGACTTGCCCATCCGGATGCGCTGCATGCCCACGCCGGCGCGCTGCTGCAACCGGTCGCCGCGGTCGCCACCCCGGACCAACAGGCGGCCGCTGCGCGACTGCTGGCCGATACTCGGGCCAGCATCGCCCGCTACCAGGATCCGGCCGCGGCGATCTTAGCCGGCTTCAAGCCCGGGCCGGCCTCGAGTGCCGAACCATTGCGCCACTTCGAGAACAAGGGGAACGCGGCCGCCGTCCTGGATCCGAACCGACCGCAGGCGCTCGTCTACGCGCAGACGACGCACGGACTGCAGCTGATCGGCGCCATGTACCAGATGCCGCGTGCCGGCCAGTGGGGTCCCGACCCGGGAGGGCCGCTAACCCAGTGGCATCAGCACGAGGGCATCTGCTTCTCCCCCTTCGGCTTCGAATTCAGCTTCGAGACGCCCTTCTGGACCTGCCCGGTCGGCTCGACCAGCATTACGACGCCGCCGATGCTCCACGTGTGGATCATCGACAACGGAAAAGAAGGACCCTTCTCCGCCGACCTGGACAAGACCGTCCAGCGCCAACTCACTGGGAGCTCATAACACCGTGAATCAGAGACCCTCGACGAACAAGAGTGCCGCCGAAATCGCCTCGGTGCTCGTGGTCGTGCAGGCCAGCTTCTCGCTCATGGCCGGGTTGAGCGCTATTCCATTTGCCATCGTCGAGCCGGGTCTCCGAGTGCTTGCTGTGGTGACGATCCTGATGGCCGCGGCCATGCTCTGGCTCGCCCGCAACCTCCGCCGCGGGCGTCGCTGGGCCTGGCGGTGGTTGGTCGGCCTGGAGGTGGTGAGCCTCGCGATGACGGCCTTCCTTTCGCTGCTGCCGATTGGAACCATCCGCGGCCCGGTGCCGCTGCTCGTGAACCTCGTGATCCCGACGGCAGTTCTGGTCTTGCTCGCGGCCGATCGATCAGACGCGCGCGGTGCTGCCTGAGGTCGCCCCGCGGCGCGAGAGGGCATCGATCGTGACCGCGACGAGCAGGACCAGGCCGGTCACGATGAACTGCCACTGCACATCGATGCTCAGCAAATACATGCCGTTATAGATGCCGCCGATGACGAGGCCACCCAGGACCCCGTGGAGTACCTTCCCCCGTCCGCCGAAGAGACTGGTGCCCCCGATCACCGCTGCCGCGATGGCGTAGAGCACGAGCTGACCACCGTTGACGTTATTCGACATCCCGCCCAGATAGGAGGCATAGAGCAGGCCGCCGATGCCCGCCGTAAAGGAGCAGAGCACGAAGCACCAGGTCACGACCGTCCCCACCTTGATGCCGGCTCGTCGGGCCGCCTCCCGATTGCCTCCGATCGCATAGACGTAGCGACCGAATCGTGTTCGCTGGAGCAACACCGTCCAGACAGCCAGCACCGCCAGCACGATGGGGATGACCCACGGCACGCCAACCAGCGTGCCGATGTTGGCTCGGTTGATGCTGCAGATCGCGACGACCGCAATGGCCACGATCGCGATCAAGGCGATCTTCAAGAGCGTGAGGCTCACGGGTGGCGCGACCAGCCCGCTACGCCGCCGGTGGTTGTCGGTAAACCAGAGCAGGAAACCGAGTGCGCCAACGATGACAGCCATGGCGATCCAGCTGATCGTGGGATCGATCGTGCCCCACATCAGCTTGTAGAGCACCTGCAAGTTGGGATTATTTCCCGTGAGGCTCGGGTAACCAGAGAACGGCCCCACGGCGAGCACGATGAGCAGCACGCCGTTGAAGATCAGCCCACCGGCAAGGGTCACGATCAGGGACGAAAGTCGAAGGCGAGTGATCAACGTGCCCCACAGGGCGCCGACCATGCCGCAAACCAGCACCGCCGCGATGATCGCTCCCCACCACGGCCATTTCGCCGTGACGGGCTGTGCCAGTTGAACGGCGATGACGCCACCGGTGGCACCGACATATCCGACCGAAAGGTCGATCTCACCGAGCAGCAGGGCAAATGTCTCGGCCATCGCCAGCACCATGAAGACGGCGCTCTGCTGAAACAGGTTGACGAGGTTCCCCGCTGAGAGATAGAGGTGGCTCGGGCTGATGGCCGTAAAGACGATCGAGATCAGCAGGAGGCCCACGATGACCGGGAGTACCCCGCTCTGGCCCGCCCGGACTCGTGCAAGCCAGGCGCGGAACCACTCGCCGAGCGATTGGGCGACGAGTTCCGGCGGAACCTCTACGATCGCAGCTTCTGGAGCCGCGGTTGGGTCGGGAAGAGACTCCGGTGCTTCAACTCGAGCCATGCTTCGCCTCGCCATTGCCGCCCTGCGCCTGGCGGAATCCGCCCGTCGTCATGTACTCGACCACACTCTGGCGATCAAAGGCTGAGGTGCGATCCTGCACCACCATCCGGCCCAGGTACAGGACCGCGATCCGGTCCGCGACCTCGAACACGTCGTTGAGGTTGTGCGAGATCATCATGACGGCCAAGCCCCGGTCACGTAACCGACGGACCAGGTCGAGCACCATTTTCGTTTGCACCACGCCCAGCGCGGCCGTTGGCTCATCGAGCATCACCAGCTTGGAGTTCCACATCACGGCCTTGGCCACCGCCACCGACTGCCGCTGGCCGCCGGATAGCGACGCTACCGGCTGCCGGATCGAGCGCACCGTCGTCACCCGCAAGGTGGCCAGCGTCTGGCTCGCCGCGCGCTCCATGTCGTCCTCGTTCAGCAGACCGTTTCGGAGGCGCTCTCGCCCCAGGAACATGTTCTGCACGATGTCGAGGTTGTCGGCCAGCGCCAGGTCCTGATAAACCGTCTCGATGCCGAGCTTGGCCGAATCGCGCGGCGTGTGGATGTGAACCGGGTGGCCTTCCCAGAGGAACTCACCATGATCAACCTGGTAGATACCGGCGATGCATTTCGTCAAGACGGACTTGCCGGCTCCGTTGTCGCCGCAGAGCGCGGTGATCTGCCCGGCGTAGAGGTCGAGGTCCACGTTATACAGGGCTTGCACTGGCCCGAAATGCTTCTCAACTCCACGGAGCTTGAGAAGCGGCTCCCCTGTGGAGGGCGAGTCTCTCACCACCTGCGCCACGGGCTCCACTTTATCCCTCCGTGAGCCGGAGGGGAAAGGCGCCGCCGCAAACGGCGGCGGCGCCATCGTGGTCTAGCTGATACCGGCGGCGCTGCAGGCCTGTGCGCCGGCGGCGCTGCAGAGGGCGGCCTTGTCGACGAAGTTGTCCTTGATGACAGTCGCGTTCATGTTCGACACATTGACCCAGATCGGCACGAGCAGCGATGCCGGTTGCTGGCTCCCCGCGGTCCCCGACGGCGGTGAGGTCGTGCCGTTGAGCAGGGCCGAGGGAGGCGTCTGGCCAGCACGCAGGATGGTTGCCAGCGCAACCGCATCCTGGGCCTCCAGGTAGACGGCCTTGTACACCGAACCGCACTGGTAGTTCTGCAAGACGTTGACCATGCCCTGCAGCGTCGCATCCTGGCCTGTGGTCGGAATTTTCTTGGCCGGGACATTCGAGTTCTTGAGGACGTTGATCACCGCGTTCGCAAGCCCGTCATTGGCCTCGACGGTGGCGTTGATGGTCTTGTGAGCGGTGAACTGTTGCTGGAAGATCGTCCCACCGGTGGCGTTAACCCAGTTGGGCGTGATCACGTCGCCAACCAGGGTGAAGCCATTGGCCGTCTTCCCCGCGGTCAGCGGCGTTGTCGGGTCACCCCAGATGGACTGGTTGTAACCCTGGGCGAAGGAGACCGCGTTCGGGTCCGAGTTCTCTCCGCCATCGAGCTCGAAGACCTGCGGATTCGACACGGCCCAGTCGGTGACACATTTCTTGAAACCGTCACCGATCAGCCTGCCGACCTGGACATTGTCGAAGCTGACGTAGTAGACGTTGGTGCCCGAGAAGGTGGCGCGATCGTAGCTGATGGTCTTGACGCCGTGTTGCGCGGCGGCCGCCTGGATCGCCGCACCGACCGTGCCGTTAAGCGGGTCGAAGATCAACACCTTCGCGCCGGCGGTGATATCCGCTTGAGCCAGGGACAGTTCCTTGGCATCGTCGCCCTGCGCGTTGTCGATCTTGAAGTCCGTTGACTTGTATCCGGCCGTCTCGAAGGCCTTCTGCAGGTACGGCTTATCGAAGCTCTCGTACCGGGTCGATGAGGTGGTGTCGGGAAGGATCACCCCGACGAGCCCGCTCCCCGCATCGTGCAGCCCCTTGAGCTGCGCCATCACCGAGAAGCTCTGGTCGAACGACGTGACGCTGAGATTCGGTGGTACGGTCGCGCTTGCCGAGGTCCCTGCGGTCGAGTTCCCGCACGCCGCGGCGACAATCGCGATCGCGCCGAGGCAGGCGAATAGAGTCAGCGATCTAAGTTTACCCAATTGTGTTTCCCCTCCTGAAGTTCTTGCCCTAGTGGGAACCATCATTCTGGGGGCTCGGGCATCGAATTCGCAAGCGCAAAGCCGCTTTTCCCGTGAAGTTCTAACACTCTCTAACGAGCACGGAATAACCAGACGCGTGCACTTGTGCGACCAGCACAACATCCCACGTCTTACGAGCGGGCTCAGCAAACGCCGCGGTTGTGCTTAGCCTTTGAGCGATCCGGCGAGGAGCCCTCGTACGAAATAACGACCGAGCAGGATGTAGACGAGCAAGGTCGGCGCGGCCGCGAGCAAAGAGCCCGCCATCTGGATCTGGTACTGCGCAAGCAGGCTCCCGGCGAGATTCTGAAGTGCCACTGTGATCACCTGTTGCTGCTGGGCGATGGTGATGGCGAACAGAAACTCGTTCCAGATGCTGGTGAACTGCCAGATCATGACCACGACGAAGCCCGGGATCGAGATCGGGAGCATGATGTATCGGAAGATGCCGAGTACGCTCGCGCCGTCCATGCGGGCGGCTTCGAGCAGCTCGCGGGGCACGGTCGCAAAGTAGTTGCGAAAGATCAGCGTGCAGATCGGAATGCCGTAGACAACGTGAACCAGGATCAATCCGGGGATGCTGCCATAGAGGCCGATGGTGCTCAGGAACTGGAACAGCGGGATCAGGATGCTCTGGTAGGGGATGAACATGCCGAATAGAAGCAGGGCAAAGATGACGTTCGCGCCACGGAACTTCCACTTCGACAGCACGTAACCATTCAGCGAGCCCAACAGCGCCGACAGCAGGGTGGCCGGCACGACGAGCAAGACGGAATTGAAAAACGCGGGCGCCAGTGTCTCGAACGCCGAGCCGAAGGCTTCTAGGGTCGGGGCTTTGGGCAGCTCCCAGAGCGTCGAGCGGGACACTTCGGCGAACGACTTGAGCGACGTCACCACGATGGCGAACATCGGAAGCAGGTAGAAGATGGCCAGGAGGACCAGAAGCACGTACACCACGATGGTCGAGGGCCGAAGGTGCGCCCGGGGCCGTGGTGCCGCGACCAGCACGCTCACCGTTCGGTCTCCCCACGCAAGTTCCAGATCAGGTAGGGCACGATCAGCAGCGCGACCATCAGCAGCAGCACGGTGGCGATCGCGGCGCCGCGGGCGAAGAGGTCCTGCCGGAAGGTGGTGATGAACATGTTCAAGCTGGGCATGTCGGTCGAGTAGCCGGGACCCCCGAACGTCATGACGAAGACGAGGTCGAAGATCTTGAGCGAGATGTGGCCGAGGATGATGACCGCCGAGAGCGTGATCGGGCGGAGCAGTGGAAACACGACGTACCGAAAGGACTGCCATTCGGTGGCACCGTCGACCCTGGCCGCCTCGCGGAGCTCCTCCGGGATGCCTCGCAGGCCCGCCAGGAACATCGCCATACAGAAGCCGCTCATCTGCCAGACGGCCGCGATCGTCAGCGAGTTCAGCGCGCTGCTCGGCTTCGTCAGCCAGCCGGACTGAAGGAAGTCGAGGTGCAGGTTGTGAAAGAGGACGTTGAGGCCATATCCCGGGTTGAAGATCCAGCGCCACACCGTCCCGGTGACGATGAACGAAAGCGCCAGGGGGAACATGAAGACGTTCTGGAAGACGATGCTACCCCGCAGCTTCTGGTCGAGAAGCACGGCCGCGCCCAGCCCGAGGATGAGGCAGCCCGCGAGGAAAAATGCCGTGAAGTGGACAGTGTTGACGATGTCCGCCTGGAACTTTTCGGTCTGGAAGAGCCGGATGTAGTTCCGCAACCCGACGAAGGTGTAATCCGGCACCACCCCGCGCCACGCCGTCAGCGACGTATAGGCGGTCCGCCCGATGAACCCGTAGACGAAGATCGCGATCAGCACCACCGAGGGCGCGATCATCAGGATCGGCGTGATGCGGTCCCACGAGAAGGGAGTCATGGAGCGGCTCCGAGGGAGCCGCCCCACCATGACCGGCGGCGCGGTGGCCGTGGCCATCAGCGTTTCGCCAGGAACTAAGCCTTCAGGAATTCGTCCGAGAGCTTCTGCAGGTTGCTCGCCGACTTCTCGACGTCTTTGTTGATGACGAACTGGCCCATCTCGTCGTTGACCGCCGAGGCGAACGCGTCCGGCGTGGCCGAGCCGTGCGCGGAGCTTGGGACCAGCGCGTCGGTCTTGAACTCGGCGATGAACTGCTGCGCGATCGGGTCGAAGATGCTGGCCGAGACGTCGGTGCGGGCCGGGATCGATCCCTTCTTCGGGTTGAAGGCCGCCTGGCCCTCCTGCGAGCCGCAGACCTTGATCCAGTTGACCGCGTTGTCATGGTCGGGCGCGCCCTTGGGTATTCCGAAGGTGTCGCAGACGATCACGTATTTGCCGGCCGTCCCCGGGGAGGCAACTGCGCCGAAGTCCTTGTTGGGGACCCAGTTGGCGGCGGTGAAGTAGCCCTTGGCCCAGTCACCCATGATGTTAAAGGCCGAGGTCCCAGCGATCAGCCGCTTGTCGGCATCGTCCCAACCCAGCGTCGGGTGGTCAGCGTTGACGTAGCTGAGCATGGACTTGATCCAGGTCAGCGCCTGCTTGACGTTGGCATCAGTAAACGACGCCTTGCCGCTGAAGACTTTCTTGTAGAAATCTGGCCCGCCCGCGGCGAGGATGTTGTTCTCCAGCAGCATCTGCACCTGCCAGTTACCCTGCGAGCCGAGCGCCAGCGGCGCCCCGCCAGGCAACTTCGACTTGAGCTTGCCGAGCGCCGAGAGGAACGCATCCATCGTCGTGGGCGGGGTGATGCTGTTGTCGTCGAGGATTTTCTTGTTGTACCAGAGCGCATTGCCGCGATGGATGTTGACCGGGACCGACCAGACGTCGCCGTTCGAGCTGACGATGTCCTTGAGGTCCTTGGGGATCGTGCTGTCCCATCCTTCGCTCTTCCAGACGCTGGTGATGGGCTCCATCTTCCCCGCCTTCACCCAGGTGCTGATCAGCTCCTGTCCGGCGTGGACCTGGAAACTGTCCGGTGGCTTGCCGCCCTCCATTCGCGTCTTCAGCACGGCCTTGGCGTTGGTCCCGGCGCCACCCGCAACAGTGGCGTTGACGATGTTCACGCCCGAGTACTTGTTCTTGTAGATCTTGAACATCTCGGCGAGCCCGTCGGCTTCACCGCCGGCGGTCCACCAGCTGAAGATCTCGAGCTTTCCGCTCCCAGCTGCCGTGCTGGGCGACGATGCTCCGCAGGCTGCCAGAAAATCCGCGAGGCTGAGGCCCACGACGACACCCCCGGCCGTCTTCCCGGCGCGGCCGACGAACTGACGACGAGTCCAACGCTCGTTCCCCATGTCTCTCCCTCCTTGATCGCCCGGCTCACCCACGGTGCGTGGGCGGCCAGCGAGAGTGTACGTCGAAGGCACGCCCCATGACAAGAAGGGGAGCGCGGGCCTAAGCCTTTCTAATGGATGGGCTGGAGCACCGCTGGCGCTGCGAGGGTCCGGACGTCTGCGCCGTCCGGACCCCCACCGACGTCGGTCGGTGCGATCAGCGAGCCTCGGCGTGGAAAGGCGAGCGTAAACCC
>Ga0209471_1001379_pt1 | contig 14520 bp, 13 predicted proteins | sample GraSoiAngelo_128_FD_185885 | JGI IMG/M metagenome (GOLD analysis project Ga0209471, IMG submission 185885) | Grasslands soil microbial communities from the Angelo Coastal Reserve, California, USA - 14_0927_12_20cm (SPAdes) (version 2) | ecosystem: Environmental > Terrestrial > Soil > Grasslands ...
ACGTATTCAAGTCCGTCGCGCAATTCCTGGTGCGGTTTGAAGTAATCGAGGAGACTCGGATCGGTGTTTAGTTTCCTCAGACCGAAGCCCAGGCCGACGCTAACGAGGATCACAGCCGCCGACAGAATCGGAAAGCGACGCGACCAAAACCAATGAGGCGGTTCGGCTTCCACGATTTTGCTTTCCCGCGGTATCGCCCAGCGCAAAAACGGCGGATACATCACGTAAGCGCACCCAAAAGCGACGATCGTGCCGAGCACACCGCCGAATCCGAGTTCGCGCAGCGGTTTGGCTTGGACGATCAACAAGCTGGCAAATCCGAGCGACGCACAGACCATCGACCAAAACGACGGCGGAAATGTCATTCGAACCGCGTCTGTTCCGAGATCGGGCGATTTTTTCTCCAAACGATGCATCCGGTCGGCCAGCGTTTGCCAATTGAACGTCATGTAAACCAAGTGCGACAACGCCACTATGAACACGATGGTGCCGAGGTTGACCGTGAGGATGCCGATTCGCCGGCCGAACATCTGTTGCAGGAGCAAAGTCAGCAAGACCGCGCTTGTGCAGGTAGCGAGCATTCCCAAGAACACCCGGCTTGACCGGAACATGGCGGCCATGGTCAGGCCGAACAAGACAACCGCGGTGAGACTGAAGTACCAGAAATCGTGGGCCAGACTGCGCCGGATCATCTCCACGACATAAGGCGCACCGGCGATGTGAATTCTAAAATCTGTTTCATCGAGCTGATGCATGATTCGCTCGATGCGTTTGATCGGCTTCTCTGGGTCCTTGTTTTCAAGGAACACCAGGACATTGCTCGATTTGCGGTCCTCGGCGATCAGCATCCGGCTCCAAAACGGGCTCGCCAGCGCGTCCTGAAAACTTTTCGGTCCTTCAGCCAAGCTCTTGACCGCGCTTACCTCGTCGATCGCGTTGATCTGCTGCGTGAGTTTTTGGATTCGACCCAAGTAGCGCGGCGAAGAAATGTCGCGGGACGACACCGCCAGGATAACTTCCGGCTGCGACGGGAAACGTTGCTCGATCTTTTTGGACTGCCCGAATCCGGGATCGCTCGTGGAAAAGAAAAAATTTTCATCCACCACCGGCTTAAGATCGACAAAGACCGCCACCAGCACGAACAAGACGACGGTGAAGGCGAGCATTTCCCAATGCGCCCCGGGCAGCTTTTTCCAATTTGGGAGCCGAACCTTCATCGATCGGAAATTACGCAATTATATCGGCGGCCGACGCCGCTCCCCGTGCAACGCTGGCGGCCAAAACTAAACAATTTCGACCGGACACTTCGGCAGTGCCTGCATAAAGGCGCGGCCGTAAGGTTTGGTCACGATCCGATTATCGAGAATGACAATGATTCCGTGGTCGCTCTTGGTCCGGATCAGACGACCGACGCCTTGTCGCAGTTTCAAAATCGCTTCCGGGAGCGAATACTCCGTGAACGCATCCCCACCGCGTTCTTGAACGAGTTCCAGCTTCGCTTCGATCAGAGGAGTGTCCGGCACCGCGAAGGGCAGGCGCGTGATAATTACGTTCGAAAGCGCTTCGCCCGGCACATCGACACCGCCCCAAAAACTGTCCGTCCCAAAAAGCACGCTCCGCGGCTCGGATTTGAATTGTTCGAGCAATTTGCTGCGTGGCGCGCCACCGCCTTGCACGAGCAGATTCATTTTCTTCTCAACAAAAAACTTTTGCATTTCACCGGCCACTTGCTGCATATCGCGATAACTTGTGAACAGCACAAAAGCGCAGCCGCCGGTTTTCTCGACGAAATGCGCGATCCAACGTTCCAGCTCTTTCTGATAAGTCGCCTCGCGCGGGTCGGGCATTTTTTTCACGACGAACATTTTCATCTGCTTCTGGAAATCGAAGGGGCTGCCGAGCTGCAACGGCTCGGCTTCGGTGGCGCCGATCCGTTCGCGGAAATAAGCGAGATCGGCGCGTCCCACCGCCAGCGTGGCGCTCGTCATCACGCAGGTGGCGTTGTCCCGGAAAATCATCCGCCGAAGAACCGGCGCGAGATCGATCGGCGCGGCGTTGAGCGAGAGAAATTGCGCTGTCTTGCCCGTGCGCTCGACCCAGTAGACATGTTGCGGTGCGCTTTGCTCCAGAAAAATTGCGATCCCGTCACGCGCGTCGCGAATCCGGCGCCCGAATTCCTGGAGTTCGGCTTTTAGAATTTCGTCATCGGCGCGTTTCACCACTTCGGCAATGCGCGCCTGGAGCGCGACAAGCCGGCCGGTGATCGTGTCCGGGACAAGATCGACACCGCGCACCCGAAACTCGCGGCCCTTCCGAAAATCGGATTTCGACTCCACCGCGTCGAAGAATTTCTCGAGATCATCGATCGACTCAGCTGCGAGGCGCACGCCGGCGGCATCGCGCATGACGGTAAAGAGTCCTTTTCGCGTCCGCGCATTGTAGAGCCGTTGAATTGTCGATCTTAACCCGTATTGCGAAACGCCAACCCCGATCTGCTTGGATGCGACTTGCTCGACCCTGTGCGCTTCATCGAAAATAATGAAGTCATTCGGGAACAAAAAACCGCTCTCACGTTCTTCCTGCTCCTTGGGATCGCCAAGCAGCACGAAGAGCAGAGTGTGATTGAGCACGATCACGTCCGCCGCGAGCAATTTCTTGCGCGCCTGTTGATAAAAACAGCGCGGATTCTGGCCGCAAGTTTTTTGCGTGCAGATGTGCGCTTCGCTGCAAACCTGCGCCCACACTTTCGGATCGGGTTCAATCGATAAATCACTGAGCGAACCGTCACGAGTCTTGCTCGCCCACTCCGCGATTCGATTCAGCTCGTTATCCTCGGGTCCGGTGAAGAGTTCCTTTGAACTTTGCAACGCGCGCTCGAGCCGGCGCGGGCAAAGATAATTTTGCCGGCCTTTCATCAGCGCCGCGTCAAACTCGACCGGCAGCACTTTTTTCAAAATCGGAATGTCTTTGTAGAGAAGCTGCTCCTGAAGATTGATCGTGTGCGTCGAAACAATTGCTTTCTTGTGCTGCTCGAGCGCGAAAAGGATCGCCGGGACGAGATAGGCGAGCGATTTGCCGACGCCGGTGCCAGCCTCGACCACCAGATGTCGATCTTCTTCCAGTGCCCGCGCCACCGCTACCGCCATTTCCTGTTGTTGCGGGCGGAATTCGAAATTTTTCGCCTTTGAGAGGAGCCCATTCTCAGAAAAGATTGTCCGAACTCGTTCGACAAATTCGGTTCCGAGGGAATCTTTCAGCGCGATCATCGAAATTTGATTTAATCTACTCCGTGAGACTGCTCGACCGCTACGTCATTCGTAATTTTTTGCAGGCCTATATTTACTGCATCGCCGGCTTTCTCTCCATCTGGCTCATCTTCGACGTCAGCGACAACATTTCGACTTTTATCGACGAACATTTCGGGTTCGCGCTGATCGTTCGCTACTACGCCACGCAAGTGCCGGAGGTTTTCATTATCCTGTTGCCGGTCTCGTTGCTGCTGGCGCTGCTTTTTTCGCTCGGCCGAATGTCGCGCGCGAATGAAATCGTCTCGATGTTGACTGCTGGGGTAAGCATCCCGCGCGTCCTCGCGCCGTTGATCGGGATCGGTTTGCTCACAGTCGCGGGCAGCCTCGCGCTCAACTACTCGCTCGCGCCGCACGCCGAGATGGCCAAGAAAAATTTTGTCGCCACGGCGCGTTCGCACCAATACTCGGTGCAGGGCCAGATTTTTCGCAATCGGACTGACGCGCGCACCTGGTTCGTGCAGAGCTTTCGTCCCGGGCACGACGTTTTCAATAACGTGCAAGTGCTGCAACAAGACGAGCACGACAACATCGTTACAAATTTTCTCGCCCCGCGCGCCGTATATCACCCTGAAACAAAAACATGGGAACTCGAGCAGGTAAAAGTGGTCCACTACGACGATGCCGGGAATATTACCGACGAAAAAATGTATCCCTCTCTCAAGATCGATAATTGGAGCGAGACGCCGTTTCGCCTTGGTAGCGCCAACGTTCGCGCTGAATACCTCAGCTTTCCCGAACTGCGCCAGTACCTCCATTTCAATTCCGATTTTCCCGTTACACTGCTCGCGCCGTTCCGGACGCATTTGCAATATCGCCTCGCCCTGCCGTGGACCTGTTTGGTGGTGGTTTGTATCGCCGCACCGCTCGGGATCGGGTATTCGCGTCGCGGCGTGCTGGCCAGCGTTGCAAGCGCGGTCATTCTCGTTTTCTCAATGAATTTTCTAACCCATCTTTTTCTCGCGCTCGGAGAGGGCGATCGCATCTCGCCGCTGGTCGCCGCCTGGACGCCGAATCTGATTTTCGCTCTGATCGGGCTTTACCTGCTTTACCTGCGCGCGACCAACCGCGAAGGGCTGCGCTTTCAACTGGCGGGCGGGCGGCGTATATTCGCCCGATGAATCCGTTGCCAAACGATTGGGCAATCAAGCATCGCGCTGACGCCTGCGCCACGACCCAACGTCCATTCGAACCCGGGGAAATTTTTTACACTCTCCTCTTTCGCGACGCCGATGGTTTCCGCCGCGAAGATTTGAGCGAGGAAGCATGGAAGAACCGGAATGAAAACATCCAGCCGTTTTCTTTTTGGAAAACACGCTATGAACCGCTGCCCGACTCCGCGCCCGAGCCGTTGGCAAAAGAAAACGCCGAGCAACTGTTTCGTCGATTGATTTCGTCGGAAAAGCCGCCGGCCAACGCCTGTTACGTGTTGGCCGCGATGCTCGAACGGAAACGCGTTCTCAAACAAATCAAAACTGAAAATGCCGAGAAGGGCCGCCTCCTGATTTACGAACATGGCGCCACCGGCGACGCGTTCATCGTGCCCGATCCGGGTTTGCGGCTCGACGAACTGGAGAACGTGCAAAACGAGGTGGCGCAATTGCTCCGCAGCGCGGCTTAAAATCACCCTCATTCCCTCCTCTGGGCTCGGATCGCGACCGGGTGGAGCGCCGAGAGGAAAACCCAAGCCGATCAGGTGCGACATCGCCGATTTTGTGAGAAAATAGCGCATCGGAAATATGCCCCTAACTTGGTTTCAAAATCGTTTCCCGCTCTATCTCGCGCCGATGGCTGGCGTGTCGGATAAGATTTTTCGCCAGCTCTGCAAGGAATACGGCGCGGACGTTCTCACCACCGAGTTTGTTTCGGCGGAAGGAATTTTTCGGCGGAACGAGCGCACTCGCGAATATCTCGACTTCGATGAAATCGAGCGGCCAATCGGCGTTCAACTTTTCGGGGCGAACGCCCAGCACATGGCCGAAGCCGCGAAACAAGTTGTCGATTGGGTCCGTCCAGACTTTGTCGATCTAAACTTCGGCTGCCCCGTTAATAAGGTCGTTTGCAAAAATGGCGGTTCGGCGCTGCTGAAGGATTGCCCGACACTTGCCAATGTTGCGTCCGAGGTCGTGCGCACGATTTCGCCGATGCCAGTGACCGCGAAAATCCGAATCGGTTGGGATGCAGACTCGGTCAACGCCGTGTGCGTCGCGCGCATTCTTGCCGATGCCGGAATTGCGGCACTCACCGTGCACGGACGCACTCGCGCGCAAGGTTACTCGGGCAGCGCGGATTGGAACGTCATTGGCGAAGTCGCCGTCGCCGTTCCGATTCCCGTGATTGGCAATGGCGACCTTTCCAGGGCCGCTGACATCGCGAGACGACGCAGTGAAACCGGAATTGCCGGTGCGATGATTGGCCGCGCGGCCATGAGTGCGCCGTGGATTTTTCGCGAAACGAAAGGGTACCTGACCGCCGGCGAGATTTTCGATCCACCGGGGTTAGACGAGCGCTGGAAATTAATTTTGCGGCACTGTGAATTAATCGTGCGCGAATGGGGCGCGGAAGAACCGGCTATTCGCTCGATGCGGGCGCGGCTGATGGCTTATTCGAAATCGATGCCGGAGGCGAAGCGGCTTCGGGAAAAATTCTCACAGGTTTCGACTTTGACCGAAGTTGAAGCGATCGCAGAAGACAATCTCTCGATCCAATTTACAGAACCAGCGGAACACTCGAAATTAGAGCCGATAGAAACTTGACCGGTTAAACCGGTCAAGTTTTGCGGACATTTTTATTTTGATGAGTACTGAAACAGCGAATCCTAATTACAAGATCGGCAACGAGCGCCTGATCCGGGTCACAGACAAGGCGGCAAATAGACTCGCGTCATTGCTCGAGAAAAAAGGAAATCCAAACGGCGCGTTGCGCCTGGCCGTGGTGGGCGGCGGTTGCTCGGGTCTGCAATACGCAATGGACTTGGTCGATGGACCAAAAGAGCGCGACATTCTCGTCCCGACCTCGAGCGTTCGCATCGTGGTCGATCCGAAAAGCGCGCTCTTTGTTAGCGGCTCAGTCCTCGATTACAGCGAGGACCTGCAAAAAGGCGGATTCAAAGTCACAAACCCGAACGCCGTCGCCCACTGTTCGTGCGGCGAAAGCTTTTCGGTGTGACTTCTCGTCCGCCTGTTTAAATTTACCGTCCGCTTACGGCGTCGGCTGCGGCGTCGAAGGTTGCGGCGTCGTCGGCTGCGGCGTCGTCTTCCCTGTCGCCTTCGCCTTCGGGGTCGCGGTCGCCTTCGCCTTCGCTGTCGTTTTCTTGGCCGGGGCGCGAGTGGTTGCCGTGGTCGTTGTCGCAGTCTCCTCTTTCTTCTGTGACTGACAGGAGCTGACAAATGCGACAACCGCCAGCGCGGTGATGAACGACAAAAGAGATGTTTTCATAGGATTAGTTAGGATTGGTTAAGCTTAACGAACACCGAGAATGTCGATCCGCGGGCCGCAGGGCAAGCATTAAAATCGGCCTTTTTCCTTCCTAATTTCGACTTTCTCCTTTCTAATTCGGCCATGAGCACTCGCATCTTTTTCGCCGGAATACTTGGCGGCGTCGTCATGTTCATTTGGACGTCGATCGCGCACATGATGCTTCCGTTGGGAGAAACAGGCATCAAAGAAATCCCGAACGAATCGGCCGTGGTTGCCGCCATGCAAAGCAACATGGGCGACAAAACCGGACTTTATATTTTCCCAGGGCCGGGCGTCGGAGAGAACGCAACTCGTCATGAGAAACAGGAAGCGATGAAAAAGGCCATGGACAAGCTGGCCACCGAGCCGTCGGGGATTTTGATGTATAACTCGGCCCGTCCATTCACGTTCGCCCGGTATCTTGGTATCGAGTTCGCCACCGAAGTTGTCGAAGCCATCCTGGCCGTTTTCCTTCTCGCTCAAACCAGCATTTCGAGTTTCGGCGGCCGAGTTGGTTTCGTTTTGACCACTGGAATTCTGGCCGCCATCGCCACGAATATTTCTTATTGGAACTGGTACGGCTTCCCCGCCATTTACACGGCGAGCTACATCCTCATCCAGGTCATCGGCTTCCTTTGCGTCGGCATTGTAGCAGCGCTGATGTTGGGACGAGGAAGTACTCAACCTGCGCCCTGATCGCCGCTTTTCTCCACCGCTTCGCCCTGGGCGCCGAGATAGCGCATTTGTTTAGTGCGGCTGGAAGCGCAGCCGTTCCTCAATCAGCTCTTCCGCCGGCATGTTGTGAAACGAAACAACCATCCAATTGGCATCTTTCGGGGATTTTGCTCGACCATGAACTTGGAAGCGGCGATAATACCTACCTGCGAAGGACGGCGAGTGCCCACGCTACCTACACCGGAGCTGCCCCAGCCCGATCTCCAGCTCGAGATCGCGCATTTACTCTTAATCGACATCGTCGGTTATTCGAAGCTGCTCGTAAATGAACAGATCGATTCGGTCCAAGAACTTGGTCGCGTCGTCAAAAGCACCGAATGTTTTCGAAAGGCCGAAGCTAGCGGCAAATTGATCCGCGTCCCGACCGGTGATGGGATGGCGCTTCTCTTTTTTCAGAGCCCGGAAGAGCCGGTCCGCTGCGCTTTAGAGATCAGCCAGAAACTAAAAGAGAATTCCAATGTCCGTTTGCGAATGGGGATTCACAGCGGTCCGGTCAATCAAGTGCGAGACGTTAATGACACACTCAATGTCGCCGGAACCGGAATCAACGTGGCCCAACGGGTGATGGACTGCGGCGACGCCGGCCATATTCTCCTATCCAAACATCTAGCCGACGACCTGGCCCAGTACCGGCATTGGCGACCTTACTTGCACGATTTCGGCGAGTGCGAGGTAAAGCACGGCTTGCGCCTGCACATCGTCAACCTCTACAAGGACGGCCTCGGAAATCCGACTTTGCCGGAAAAGCTCAGACGTGGCAGAAGATGGAAGCAAAAATCCGCCGTTGTTCGGCCGATCAGTCCCACCAGCTGGCCCAAGTCGGCCGTTATCGTTGCTCTGTCTCTGTCGATTCTGGTCTTTGCTGTAACTTCGGTGATTTTCCTGCGACGATCGACATCAGTCATTACAGTTGCCGGTCCATCCATTCCTAAAAAAAGCATAGCAGTACTGCCCTTTGAGAACCGGAGCGGGGAAAGAGCAAACGCCTACTTTGCCGACGGCATCCAGGACGAGATTCTGACCCGCTTATCAAAGATCTCCGATCTGAAGGTGATCTCGCGGACCTCGACTCAACATTACAAAAGCATGCCGGAAAATCTTCGCGAAATCGCAAAACAACTGGGGGTCGCGCATATCGTGGAAGGAAGCGTGCAAAAGAGCGGCGACGCAGTGCGCGTGAATGTTCAGCTCATTAACGCTTCAAACGATGCCCATATGTGGGGTGAAACCTTTGATCGCAAGCTGACCGATATCTTTTCGGTCGAGAGTGAAGTGGCCAAAGCGATCGCCGATCAAATACAAACAAAACTCACCGGTCGGGAAGAGGAAATTCTTGCAGCCAAACCGACAAACAACCCCGAGGCCTACGATGCCTATTTGCGTGGCTTGGCTTATAGTCTGAAAGGGGCCAACACACCTGCCAACTCCCGTGGTGCACAGCAATATCTGAAAGAAGCGGTGCGGTTGGACCCGAAATTCGCCCTGAGCTGGGCGCTGCTGTCATATGTGGATGCGATCGGCTTCAGCACACAGAATCTTCAACCAACGGTCGCTCTGCGCGAAGACGCGCGGCAGGCAGCTGAAACCGCCCTCATGCTTCAGCCCAATCTCGGCGAAGCGCTGCACGCCAAGGGATATTACCACTACGCCTGCCTAAAGGATTACGACACCGCGGTGCATTACTTTGAGCAGGCACGCCAATTCCTGCCAAATAGCAGCCGGCTTCTTGAAGCGCTGGCCTATGTCGCACGAAGGCAAGGCCACTGGGACCAGAGCGAGTCTTACTTCAGCGAAGCCGAGAGGCTCGACCCACGCAACGCGAGATTAATCACCCAGCACGCGGCGTCCTACATCGCGCTTCGCCGTTTCCCCGAAGCGCTGCGAAAGCTTGATCAGGTTCTCGATATCATTCCGGGGGATGTCGGCACCATTGCGGAAAAAGCGGCGATCGCACAAGCCGAGGGCGACTTGCCGCGTGCATCCGCACTGCTCGCTCCGCTGCATCCGAACGCGGACGACCCCTCCGGCTTGGAAACAGAAGTTTACCAAGCGATTTTAGAACGGCACCCGGCACCGATTATCGCTCGGCTAAAGGAAATACTGGTCAAGCCGGATCCGGCGTTAGGGTACTTCAATGGCGAACTGCGGTTTTGGTTGGGCTGGGCCCAAGAGGTCACGGGCGACCATGGCGGCGCCCAGGCAACGTGGCGGCAGGCGCGCAGCGAACTGGAATCTGTCCTCAAAGAACAGCCGGAAAATTGGGGCCTCATTGCAGACCTCGCGCTGACCGATGCGGGCCTTGGTGATAAAGCCGCCGCGTTGGCTCTGGCCGAACGCGCCATCGCCGCGAATCCGATCGAGAAAGACGCGCTGACTAATCCTATTCCGATCGAGATTCTCGCTCGAGTGTCGGCGCGGACAGGGGAGCCCGAGCGCGCAATCGCGGCTCTACAGAAATTGCTTTCGATACCATATGCAGGCCACCTGGCCGGAAACGTACCGCTTACTCCTGCGTTGCTGCGGCTCGACCCGATGTTCGATCCCCTGCGGAGTAACCCACACTTCGAAAAACTGTTGGCTTCGGGGACACGCTAATCGCGGCGGGTTTTCGCCGTTTCACCCTGCTCGCTGAGATAAAGCATTTGTTTAGCGCCGGGCCTTTCCTCGATCAATTCGGCTGCGGGCACGGTGTGAAACGAAACCACCACCCAATCCGCGCCTTTCGGAATCACCGGCCGATGCCAGATATTTTGCGGAATTGAAACCCAGCGCCGCTCCAACAGCGCTTGCGGATCACTCACCAAAAGATTCGACTGCCAAACGATCTCAGACTCCGTTTGGACTTCGTTCTCGGCAGACTTCGCATCGGTTTTGAGATCGCCCGTGCCGTCGAACGACATCATGCGTTGGTGACTGTTGGGATGGCGCTCGGCTCCCGTGTCGGAGCCTGCGCGCAGGATAAAGAACCAGCCTGAGCGAATCGCCGACGGCAAGGCGCCGAACGTTTCGAGAGCGATCGGTTCCCAGGCCATCAATGAGTTTGGTCTGCGCGCGAGCTGAGTGCGCACGCGCTCCAGAATCGGAAGGATCTGTGCGTGCACTTTTTCCGATCGCACGCTTTTGTCCAACGTCTCCAACAGCGATCGCTCTTCCCTTGTCACAGTGTCTTTCTCTTTAACATTCATACTTCATCCTTGATACTTTCATAATGAACGACGCCTTCACCGAATTCGAACACGCCGGCTGGGAGCGCGTCGCGAACAAATACGATTCGACCTGGTCAAGCTCGACCCGCCAATTCATTCCGCGGTTGCTCGATGCCGCGAAGGTTTCCGGGAAGATGTCGATCCTGGATGTCGGTTGCGGTCCAGGTTATGTGTCCGCCGCTGCCGCGGAACGCGGTGCAATTCCGATCGGTCTCGATTTTTCCGAGGAAATGATTGCGATCGCGAAGAAAAAGTTCCCGCGGATAGAATTTCGTCAGGGCGATGCGCAAAATCTTCCCTTTCCCGATGCCAGCTTTGATCGCGCCGTCGCGAACTTCGCGCTGCTGCACCTCGCGAATCCAGCGCGTGCCTGTGCAGAAGCGGCTCGCGTTCTCAAGAGTGGCGGCAGGTTCGGTTTCACGACCTGGGCGAAGATTTCCGAAAACCCATTTGTGAAACTGGTGGATGACGCGATTCGGGCGCACGCGAACCTCGACGTCGATCTTCCACCGGGGCCACCGCATTATTTATTTGAGAGCGAGGAAGAATTCCGGAACGCGCTGGGGCGCGCCGGGTTTGACCGGGCATCAATGACCTTCCAGGTCCACCGGATTGAATGGAACGTCCCGACTGCGCGATTCGTCTTCGATGCCGAACTAAACGCCGGCGTTCGCACCGCCGGACTTCTTGCGCGGCAAACGCCGGAAGTACTTCGCAAAGTCCAGACCGCGATTGAGAAAGCGGTCCAGCCTTATGCCAAAGGCGACGAGTTCGCGATTCCGAAAGCGGCGTACGTCGTCGCCGCAAGTAAGATGTAAGCTGCCATTTCTAGCTTTTCTACATTCTAATTTTTACTTCCTACTTTGAAGATTCACGTCCTGGATACTAAACAGCTCGGGCATCCCGGTATCGTTGCCGCGACCGCCCTCGAGACGAGCGACGGCATCGCCCTCTTCGATACCGGACCGGAATCGACTTTTAAGAACGTGACTGCTGCTCTCCGCGACTCCGGCTCGGAACCGGAGGACGTGCGCCACGTTTTTCTCAGCCATATTCATTTCGATCACGCCGGGGCCGCGTGGCGATTCGCGGAATCGGGAGCAACGGTTTACGTCCATCCGCGCGGCGCGCCGCACTTGATCGATCCGACAAAGTTGATCGAGTCGGCCACGCGCATTTTCGGTGACGACATGCAACGTCTTTGGGGGCGGATCGGGCCGGTACCGGCGAAGCGCGTCAAAATTCTGGAAGACAACGAGATCGTGCACGTGCCGCCGTTTGAAATTCGCGCCATCGCCACGCCGGGCCACGCCAGTCATCATCATGTTTATCATTGGGAGGATAAGGTTTTCGGCGGCGACATCGCCGGTGTTCGCATCGGCAACGGCCCGCCGATTCCACCGTTCGTTCCGCCGGAGCTGGACGTCGAATCGTGGCGCGAATCGATCGCAAAAATTCGCAAACTAAACGCCGCAAATCTTTATCTGCCACACTTCGGGAAAATTGCGGGACCGGTCTCGGAACATCTCGATCTTGTAGATGAGCGCGTCGCGCGCTGGTCGGAATGGTTTCGCGAACGGATTCGCGCGGGTGACGACGAAGCAAAGCTTAGATCGACATTCGCCGAGCTTGAACACGCCGACTTACGCAAAGGCGGCGCGACTCAGGCCGAAATCGACGGCTACGAAGCAGCCGATCCCAGTTACATGGCAGTCGGCGCCGCCATTCGTTACTGGAAGAAATATCACCCGGGAGCGCTGACCGAGTAAGAATGGAGCGCGCGGGACGCGCGACATAAAAGGTTAAGCGACCAGGGTAGGAGCGAGCGGTCATGCTCTCATTATTTGCGTTGATGCCTGGAACGATCGCGAACTGATTTTGCATAATCTCGTCCACATCGCTCAATGCGAACGCAGCGGAGGGCTCGAGCAATGGGTCCGGGAGTATCTTGGCCGACCGCACCACTTGTCCGAATTTCACCATTGGCTCGCTCGAAGAAGAAGCGCGTCGCATCACGCGCGAAATCGTTCAATCGCCGGAGTATAACGTAGGAGGCTGCGCCGCCGACGCCGCAGTCTCAACAGTTCGATAATTCCTGCCCACCCGTGAATAGCGGCACGGCAGGATTCGTCTTTTAGTACGAGGCCTTCGAATCAGCGAAGGCGGGAAAAAGGAGGGAAAAGATCATGAGATTGATCGTCACGATTGTGGCGGGATGTTTTTTGCTGTCCATCTACGCCATGGCACAACCGCACGGCAACGGGATCGGGTTCGGTCCGAATAATAATCCAGCGAGGGTATCACCGAAACCGACACCTCCGGGACATCACTTCGGTTGGCAAAAAGGAAAACACAACCCGCACCGGATGTAGCGCCAGCTACATTCCGTTGTTTGGCAGAGTTAGAAACGTAAGAGCCGCGTAACCGCGGTCACGCGGCTTTTTTCTTCGTCTTTTTCTCGACGATAATACCGGGAAATTGCACCACTTCCGCAGCTGCAGCGCCGTTCCCATTTTGGCCGAGGGTAGACTCGTAAGCCAGCTTGAGGTTGGCAATCTCGGTTAGCGCGATGTCGGCGTGCCCGAGCCCAGGCGCATATTCAACCAGGGGTCGATGGCCGCGGCAGAGCTGCCGAACGCGGCGCGATACCATGTTGACCAGGATTTGCTGATTAGTAATTACTTCGGCCGCAGCTTTAACGAGTTCGGGTTTCATAATTGGGTATGGCGAGAATCACGGGGGCGAAGGATTAACCCCGGACCGGAGTAGAATCTGTTCAGGTCCCGGGAAATCGCCGCAGAGAAACTTATTTCGATTATCGCTCATAATTGTCATAAAACAAGCCCCAACCGGCTCCAGGTGGAACGGCTCTCTTCTGACTTCCTAATTCTTCCCACTTAATTCTTAATTCCGTCCGTGGTTTCGGGAACCGACATTACCGTCTGGATCATCTCGGCTCTCATTGCTGCCGGAATCGGCTGGAGCAAGTACGCTAAATATAAGAGTCGCGACAAACTGGTGCGCGACCTCGCCGCGATGGACCCAGAACGCCGCGAAAAAATACTCAGCCGCTTGCAACCGGACCTGCAAATGGAGATCCGTCAGGAGCTGATGAAGCGCTTTCGTTTGAAGACCGACATCTGACGTTGCACCGGTCGATTGGGCATTAGACCTTGAATTTGTGAATGGCGATCAAAAACCGCTCGTTTCGCGTCTCGACATGCCGACCCACTCGAGCGCGTACGGCGGCGACACTGAATTTCGTCTCTAGCATTTTCTAACTTCTACTTCCTACTTTCCCCGTGTGAGCGCCGCCATCTTCGAAATGACCGTTCCGGTGCTGTCGACCGACATTGATGAGCAAAGCCACGTGAACAACACCGTTTACTTGCGCTGGATCCAGGATGTTGCGACTGCGCATTGGAAATCGCTCGCGAGCGCGCAATCGCAGGCCGCGATCGGCTGGATCGTGCTACGGCACGAGATCGATTACAAGTTGCCGGCGTCTTTCGGAGACGAGATTGTTTTGCGCACGTGGGTCGGCCAAGCCAGCCGGCTGAAGTTCGAACGCTTCACCGAAGTCCGTCGCAGGATCGACAACCAGCTGCTTTCCCAAGCGCGCACGCTTTGGGTGCCGATAGATGTTCGCACGGGAAAACCCACCCGCGTCTCTGCCGAACTCCGCGCTCAATTCTCGACCTAGCGTCCTCTATCCTCGCCTGCTCATCCGGCGAGCGTCTTCCACTCTTCCGGCGTCAATTTCAATTTCGCCGCAGCCACGTTGTCCTCGAGATGCTGGATGTTCGACGTGCCGG
>Ga0209471_1001380_pt1 | contig 14516 bp, 12 predicted proteins | sample GraSoiAngelo_128_FD_185885 | JGI IMG/M metagenome (GOLD analysis project Ga0209471, IMG submission 185885) | Grasslands soil microbial communities from the Angelo Coastal Reserve, California, USA - 14_0927_12_20cm (SPAdes) (version 2) | ecosystem: Environmental > Terrestrial > Soil > Grasslands ...
CAGGACCAGCAGCGCCAGCTCGTCGCCGAACAGGACCAGCTCCGCTACCAGGAGGTGACGCTGCACGCGCCCGCCCAGGTTCAGCAGCAGGCGGCCCAGAGCGGCATGCAGCGAGTGGCGCCGGTCGCCTACGTGCCGGCGCAGCAGATCGCGATCGACCTGCAAGCTCCAGCCGGCGACAGCGGCACCGATGCCACCCCGTTGTGGGCGCGCTACGCGGCGGCGATCTTCAACAAAGTCGGCGGCACGCGCGACGTGCTCGCGGCGAGCCACTGAGTGGTCCGCCCCGGAATGCGCTCACCAATGCATCGGCCTAGTCGGCCGGGCGCCGTCTCACCCCGCGGAATCACGCGATTCCGCGGGGACCCCGAGAAGGGCGCTGAAGCCGGCGTCGCCTCTTGCGCGCGCTCGGTCACGCATCTACGCGATGCGCTCCCTCACGTGCTCATCGGCTCCTTGGCTCCGGCCGCCGAGGCCGCGCCTTGGCGAGCTGATTCCGTGGCGGACCACTAAGTGGCCACAGGGGCTCTTCGTAAAAGGGCCCCGCGAGTCGAGCACGTCATGGGGGCGCGGCTGCGCATCCTCGTGCTGCTGACGATCGCGGCCCTTCTCGCCGGCGCGGTCTGGACGCGCCTTGCCTACTGGCAGGTGTTTCGCCACGTGCAGCTGTCGGCGCAGGCCCAGGCGCAGTACCACGAGCTGGTCCCGCTGCCCGCGATGCGTGGCGTGGTCTTCGACCGCAACTTGACCCAGCTCGTCGTCAATACGACCGTGTATTCGGCCTTCGTCTCGCCCGACCAGGTGACGGCAGCCGACCGTGACCGGGTCGCGAGCGGACTGGCGAGCGTCCTCGGCGTCGACAAAACCAAGAGCTTGCAGACGCTGGCGTCCGGCTCGAAGTTCGCTTACGTCCTGCGCCGCTTCCCGAAGGCGAAGGCGGACCAGCTGCGGGCGCTCAAGCTGCCAGGCGTCGGACTGGAGGAAGAGACACAGCGCTCGTACCTACCGGGAATTGCCTCGGGCTCGAGCCTGGCGGCGAATCTGTTGGGCTTCGTGACCTACGACGGGCAGGGCCAGCGCGGAATCGAGCAGTACTACCAGAAGCAGCTGGCCGGCACCGCCGGCTACATCTCGAGCTACCGCGACCTCGCCAACCGAGAGATCGTCCTTGGCACGCACACGCACCAGGACCCCGTCAACGGGTCCGACCTGGTGCTCTCACTGGACGCTAACGTCCAATACCAGGCCGAGCAGGCGCTGGCCGATGGCATCAAGTACGCCAAGGCCGAGAGCGGAAGCGTGCTGATCATGGACCCGACGACGGGGGGCATCGTGGCCTGGGCCGACTACCCGAGCTATAACGCCAACAATTTCAATCACACCGACCCGACTCTCTTCCAGGACAACGTCTCCAGCTACATGTACGAGCCAGGCTCGGTGATGAAGGTGGTCACGCTGTCAGGCGCGATCAATCAGGGCGTAATCACGCCAGACACGGTCATCAACGACCCCGGTTACCTCAACGTCGGCGGCTACCGGATATACGACTGGGACCGGCGCAACCACGGCAACATCAACTACACATTCGTGCTCGAGCGCTCGCTCAACGTGGGCGCGATGAAGGCCATGCAGGCTGAGGGACACGCCGCGTTCTACAGCTACCTGAAGGGTTTCGGACTCACGCAGCCGAGCGGAATCGACGTCGCGGGGGAGACCTACGTCCCCTTGCCGTCGCAGGGCCAGATGAGCGACAGTCAATACGCGACCACCTCGTTCGGCCAGGGCATCGGCGTGAACATGGTCCAGATGCTGTCGGCGGTAAACGTTGTCGCCAACGGTGGGAAATACGCGCCACCCCACGTGGTGGAGCGTATCGGCACGAGCATCAATCCCCTCGTCTTGGCGCCGCAGAGACAGGTCATCACCCCGGCGACGGCGCAGGAGATGACGGTGATGATGGAGGCCGTCGTGCAGCACGGCTCCGGCTACACCTCGCGGGTCAAGGGCTTCACTCTCAACCAGGCCGCCAAGACCGGCACCTCGCAGATTCCGGTCAACGGCCAGTACACACAGGACGTCTGGGCATCCTTCGTCGGTTTCCTGCCCGCGAATCACCCGAAGTTCACGATGCTGGTCGTCGTCCGCAAGCCACACGCGCCCGGCAGCGACACTAACTGGACCCTGAACGACGGCTACATCACGGCCGGCCCGATCTGGCAGAAGATCGCGCAGTCGATCGTGGTCGACTGGCGCATAACACCGGGATAGCCCAACCAGTTTCCATATACATATGAGGTTGACGCTCCTCGAGCTTCTCGAGGCGACCGGCGGGGGCGAGATCGGTGGCACCCAGGTCGGCAACACGTTCTCGACTTATCACACGGATTCGCGTGAGGTCGTGTCAGGTGGCGTCTTCTTCGCGCTGCGCGGCGGCAAGATGGACGGCCATCGCTTCATCCCCGACGCCCTCGGCCGTGGCGCCGCTGCGCTGGTCGTGGAGCGGCGCACCGAGATCGCCCACGGCGTGGTCGAGATCATCGTGCGCAACACGTGGGACGCCCTTTTCGCGGTGGCGAAGCATGTGCGCAATCGCGTGAACCCGCTGGCGGTCGGGGTCACCGGCAGCAATGGCAAGACGTCGACCAAGGAGATGGTGGCCGCGATCCTCGACCGCCAGTACAGAGTGCTGCGCACGTCCGGCAATCTCAACACCGAGACCGGTGTGCCCTTGACGTTGCTGCAGCTCGAGCCCGAGCACACCGCCCTCGTGGTCGAGATGGGGATGCAGCGCGCCGGCGACATCGGCCGCCTCGCGGAGCTCGTGCGGCCGTCGGTCGGGATCATCACCAACATCGGCGTGGTCCACATGGAGTTCTTCGCCTCCCAGGAGCACCTGGCGCGCGGCAAGGGTGAGCTCGTTGCCGCGCTTCCACCAAAAGGACTCGCGGTCCTCAACGCCGACGATCCTTTCTTCGAGCTCCTGTCCGGGATGTCAGCCGCGCCGGTCAAGACCTTTGGGTTTGGCGCCGCCGATATTCGCGGAGAGGGCTACGCCGCCGGCGCCGGTGGTGGCTGCGAGTTCACCGTTCGCGGCGTCCCGGTGCGCCTGGCTCTGGAAGGGCGCCACCAGGCGCGCAACGCGCTGGCCGCACTGGCCGCGGGCGAGTTTGCGGGCGTGAGCGTCGAGGAAGGGGCGGTGGCGCTCGCGACCGTCGCGGTTCCGCACCGCCTGCAGGAGCACCAGACGTCGAAGGGCGTGACCATCGTCGACGACGCGTACAACGCGAGCCCCGAATCCATGCTTGCCGCTTTCGAAACCATTGCGGAGCGGCCGCGACAAGGCCGGCTGCTCGCAGTGCTCGGGGCCATGGGCGAGCTGGGTGCTCTCGCGGACGAGTCCCACCGTCGTGTCGGCCGCCGTGCGGCGGAGGTGTTCGACGCGGTGGCCGTTCTCGACAGCGAGTGGGGACGCGTGCTCGCCGAAGCCTCCGACGCCCACCTGGTACCGGACAGGGAATCGGCCGTGATGTGGGTCCAGAACATGGCCAAGCGCGGCGACCGCGTGCTCGTCAAGGCCTCGCACAGCGCTGGACTCGAAGAGGTGGTCAAAGCACTGACCAAGTGATCAAAGAAGCCTGGCTGGGCCGCCTCGACGGATCTCCGGCGCCCATGCGGCCCGTCTGCGTTGTTGCGGCCTCCGCTCCTCGCTTACGCATCAACGGATGCGCTCGCTTCGGTGCTCGGCCGCGCCTAGCATCCGGACCGCCTGGCCACCGGATCTCTCGCCGAGGCACCCAGCCATGCTTCTAGATGTACTTACATTTGCGGCGGCTTTCCTGATCGCGCTCATCCTCTACCCGATCGCGATCGACGCCCTGCGGCACCTGAAGTCGGGCCAGGTCATCCAGGCAGAGCTGCCCGAGAGCCACCAGAAAAAGGCAGGCACTCCCACCGGCGGAGGGATTCTCTTCTCGGCGCTTGGCATCCTGGGCGGTGTTGTTGCGGCGGTCAACGGGCATGCGGGCGCGTGGCCTGCGGTGGCCGGACTCATCGGCGGCGGGCTCATCGGTTTCGCCGACGACCAGAGCAAGCTGCGCGTCGGCTCGCGTGGCATTCCGGCGCGGCTGAAGCTTCCTATCCAATTCCTCATCGCCATCCCGGTGGCGGCGGTGGCGCTGTCGCAGGGGGGCATCCATCAGTACCTCCTTCCTTCGACGCCCTGGTTCCTTTATCCGTCGGCGGTGGTCGCGATCGTCGCCACCGCGAATGCGCTCAATATCACTGACGGCATCGACGGCCTGGCCGGAGGGCTGTCTGCGATCGCCTTCGCGGCGATCGCGCTGCTGCTGCCGGGTGCGCCCGCTGGCGAAAAGGCGGTCGCGATGACTCTCGCAGGCGCGCTGGTCGCCTTCCTGGTGTTCAACCGGTATCCGGCTCGCGTGTTCATGGGCGACACGGGTTCCCTTGCGATCGGCTTCGCGCTTGCGGCCATGGCGATCCAGCAGGGATTGCTGATCCTTCTGCCGCTGCTCGCGCTCGTGTTCGTATTGGAGACGCTGTCTGTCATCATTCAGGTGGCTTACTTCAAAGCCAGCGGCGGACGTCGTGTTTTCAAGATGACCCCGATTCACTACACGTTCCACCACGAGGGTTGGTCTGAGAACCGCATCGCGCTCTCCTTTTGGGGCGCGGGGCTCGTCTCAGCGCTGGCTGCTGCCGGGGTGGCGCGGCTGATCACGTGACCGCGCTCGTGGTGGGTCTCGCGCGCAGCGGCGTCGCGCTGGCCGACTACCTGGTGCGGACCGGCGTTCACGTGCGCGTCTCAGACAAGAAAGGTGAGGCCGACCTGCGTGATGCGCTCGCGCAGCTGCCAGCCGGTGTCGATGTGAGGCTTGGCGGCTACGACGACTCCGTCCTCGCGGGCGTCGACGTCGTGTACGCGAGCCCTGGTGTGCCGTGGGACGCGATTCTCCTCAACGACGCGCGACGAGCGGGCATCAAGGTGTCGAGCGAAATCGACCTCTTTCTCAGCCTTTGCCCGGGAACGGTGATCGGCATCACCGGGACCAACGGCAAGACCACGACCACGGCGCTCGCCGGAGCCGTGCTCGCGGCCGGCGACCGGCCGGTCCTCGTGGGCGGCAACATCGGCGACACCGTCCTCGACCGTCTCGACGAAGTGACCCCACGCCACTGGGTTGTGCTGGAGCTGTCCAGCTTTCAGCTCGAGTCGGTCGAGAGGCCGCGGCTGCACGTCGGTGTGATTCTCAACATCACGCCCGACCATCTCGACCGCCACGGCACGTTCGAGCGCTACGTCGACATCAAGGCACGGGCGATCGAGTTCGCGGGCGCCGATGACTTCGCCGTCCTCAACGGCCGCGACAAAGTCGTGCGCGAGCTGGCGACTCGCACGCGCGGGCACGTGGTGTGGTTCGACGAGCACCGGCCAGTGCCGCCGATGCCGCTTCCGGGCCGGCACAACCTCGACAACGCGTTGGCCGCCGCAGCCGTAGGCAGGATCGCCGGTCTCTCCGACGAGGCAATCGATCGCGCGATCGCCGCGTTCAAGGGCGTCGAGCATCGACTCGAGCTGGTCGGCGAGTGGCACGGCGTGCGCTGGTACAACGACTCCAAGGCCACCAATCCCGACGCGGGCCAGGTCGCGCTCAGCTCGTTCCCGGATCAGCCGGTGGTTCTCATCGCCGGAGGCTATGGGAGCGGTTTCGAGCTTGCCGCGTGGGTGGCTGATGTGCGGCGACATGTCGACGCGGTGGTCTTGATGGGCGCGTCTGCAGACCTTCTCGCCAACGAGCTCGCCGGTCATCCGAAGGTGGTGCGGGCGAACAGCCTGGCCGACGCGGTCGACCTGGCGGCGGGTCTCGCGGGTCCGGGCGGCGTCGTCCTGCTGAGTCCCGCCTACAAAAGCTTCGACATGTTCAAGGACTTCGAAGACCGCGGCAACCAGTTCAAAACGTTGGTCCACCAGAGGTTCGAAGGTTGAGCTCCAGCGCCTCCACCTCCCGCCATCCCGACCGGCTGCTCATGTTCACGACCGTGCTGCTCTGCGGTGCTGGCCTGGTCATGGTCACCAGCGCCAGCGTGGCCTTCTCCTACACGCAGCACCAGTCGGCGTTCTACTACGCGGAGCGCCAGGCGGCATGGATGGCGATCGGCTTCGCCGGTCTCTTCTTGCTCGGTCGCGTCGACTATCGAAAGCTGCGCCCGCTGGCGCCGGCGGGTGCGGTCGCGGCAGCGCTCCTGATGTTGCTGGTCCTCGTCCCGCACCTCGGTGTCACCGTCAACGGTGCGCGGCGCTGGTTCGACGCGGGTGCGTTGGGAACCTTTCAGCCGTCAGAGCTCGGCAAGCTCGCGTTCGTTTTCTTTATCGCCCATTGGGTCGACCGCAACGCCGCCCACCTCGGCGACATCCGCAAAGGCCTCGTGCCGTTTGCCGCCATGCTCGCGGGCGTGCTCGTCCTGCTCATGCTCGAACGGGACCTCGGCACGTCGATCGTGATCGTCGGGATCTTTCTCAGCGCGTACTGGGCGGGCGGTGGGCGATTCCGCCACATGGTGTTGCTCGTCGGCGGCCTCGGCCTGGCCTTCGTCGCGGTCACGCTGCTGGAGCCGTATCGCTTTGCGCGTTTGACCAACTTCAAGAACCCATTCGCGGATCCGCTGGGGGCCGGCTTCCAGTCCACACAGGCGATCTTCGGGTTGGGCTCGGGTGGGCTGTTCGGCGTGGGCATCGGCCACTCGGTCGAGAAATACGGCTGGCTGCCCGAGGCGCACACCGACTTCATCTTCGCGATCGTTGGCGAGGAGACGGGCCTCATCGGCACGACCCTGATCATGCTGGGGTTTCTCTTCTTCGCCGTGCGCGGGTACCTGGCCGCGCTGCGCGCGCCGGACCGCTTCGGCGTGTGCCTGGCCACGGGAATCACGACGTGGATCGCATTCGAGGCGCTGATGAACATGGCCACGGTCACCAACACGCTGCCGATCGCAGGTGTGCCGCTGCCGTTCTTCAGCTACGGCGGCACGGCGGTGGCCACGACGCTGGCGGCGTCGGGCGTGCTGCTGAGCGTCGCGCGTTTCGGCTCAGGCTCAGGTTTTGGGCATAAGAACACGAGGAGAGATGAGACTTCTGATAGCTGGCGGCGGGACCGGTGGGCACCTCTATCCGGCGCTCGCCGTCGCGCACGCGTTTCGCGCTGAGGACCCGGATGGAGCGCTGCTGCTCGTCGGGCGCGCAGGCGGCCCCGAGGAGACGCTGGTCCCGGAGGCCGGCTTCGACCTCGAGACCATCAACGTGCGCGGGCTCGACCGCGACGCGCTGTGGAAGAACATCGCGTTGCCGGTCGTCGCGCCAGCAGCGCTGCGCTCGGGGCTGCGCATCGTCGACCGCTTCCGGCCGGACGTGGTGCTCGGCATGGGTGGTTACGTGATGGCGCCCGCGGTGGCGGCAGCCCGATTGAGGAGAATCCCGTACGTCTTACATGAGAAGGACGTACGGCCGGGCCTGGCGACGCGTTTCTTCGCTCGCGGCGCGGCAGTGGTTTGCACGACGCTGCCGGGCACGGAGGCGCGGCTGCGCACCAAGCGAGTGGAGCTCACCGGCGTGCCCCTTCGCGAGGGTTTCCAGCCGCGCATTCCCAACGTGCCGCCGCGCCGCCTCCTGATCACCGGCGGCAGCCAGGGCGCGCGCCACATCAACGAGGCGGTGTGGGGTGCGCTCGACGAGCTCCTCCGGCGTTTCGCAGAGGTCGTGCACGTGGCGGGGAAGCAGGGAGCCGAGGGAGTGAGGAGTTATGCACGTCCCGGCTACCGCGGGCTCGAGTTCACCGGCGACATGCCGCAGCTCATGGCGGAGGCCGACCTGGTCGTCAGCAGAGCCGGCGTGGGCACGATCGCGGAGATCAGCGCGGTCGGTCTGCCGATGGTGCTGGTGCCGGGAACGTTCGGTGGCGGCCACCAGGAGGAGAACGCGAATGCGATGGTCGACGCCGGCGCCGCCGTGCGCATCGGCGACGCGGACCTCGATCCGGAGTCGCTCGTGGCGGCGCTCGACTCGCTGACGCCGGACAAGCTGCGCGCGATGGCCAAAGCGAGCGCAGCATCCGGTCGGCACGACGCCGCGAAACGCGTGCTTAAAGTCCTGCACGACGTGGTAGGGACATGAAGGTTCACCTCATGGGTGTGGGCGGCGCGGGTGTCTCAGCACTGGCTCGCGTCTTCCTCGCGCGCGGCGACGAGGTGAGCGGGTGCGACCTGCGCGAATCGGACACGACCGCTGAGCTCGAGGATGCGGGTGTGCGCATGTACATCGGCCACGACCCCGAGCACGTCCTTTTCCAGGACCTGCTCGTCTACAGCGGCGCCATCAAGTCGTCGCCGGAGCTGGATGCGGCACGGGCGATGGGGGTGAAGGTGGTCTCACGCGCGGAGATGCTGGCGGAGCTGATCGCGGAATCCGATTCGGTCGCGGTGGCCGGCAGCGCGGGCAAGACCACCGTCACCCATATGACCGGCCACATCCTCACCGAGGCGGGATTCGACCCCACGGTTCTCGTCGGCGACGGCTCTAGCGCGCGCGCCGGCCGCTCGCGGTGGCTGGTCGCGGAGGTCGACGAGTCCGACGGCAGCCTGGTGCTCCATCATCCGAAGCACGCGATCGTCACCAACATCGAGTTCGACCATCCCGACCACTTCCAAGACGTCGAAGCCGTGCAGGAGGTGTTCGGGGAGTTTGCGGCCGGCCTGCCGGCCGGCGGGGTGGCGGTCCTATGTGCGGACGACGACCGTGCGCGATCCCTGCAGACGCCGGCTCGGCGCGTGACCTATGGCTTCAGCGAGGCCGCCGACTACCGCTGCGGCGAGGGACGCCCGTTTGCGATCCACCACGCGGGCCGCGAGCTGGGCAGGGTCAATCTCCGCCAGCCCGGCCGCCACAACGTACAGAACGCGACCGGCGCCGCCGCGATGGCGCTCGAGCTTGGCGTCAGCTTCGCCGACGTGGCCGGCGCGCTCGAGCGTTTTCCTGGCGCGCACCGGCGGCTCGAGTACCTTGGCATCTTCCAGGGCGCCCCTGTTTACGACGACTACGCGCACCACCCGACCAAGGTGCGCGCCACTCTGCAGGCGGCGCGAGAGCTGAAGCACCGCCGGCTCATAGTCGTCTTTCAACCCCATCGATATTCGCGGCTGGCCGCGCTTCTGCAGGACTTCTCGCGGTCGTTCAGCGGCGCCGACAGGGTGCTGATCGTCGACGTTTACAGCGCCGGCGAGGACAACCCGACCGGCATCCAGGCGCGCGACCTCGCCGACCTCATCCCCAATGGGACGTACGTCGGCTCCTTCCAGAGCGCGCGCGAGAGTCTCGAAGGCCTGGTCGGTCCGGACGACGTCCTGCTCTTGATGGGAGCAGGCGACATCAGAAAGTTGGGCGATGAGCTGGCGCAAAAGTTCTAACCTCGCGTGGCTGCGCGACCTGCCCGGCGTGCGTGAGGGCGAGCCGCTCGCCACGCGGACGTCGTTCGGGATCGGCGGTCCCGCCGAGTTCTTCATCGAGGCCGCCAATCCGCAGTCCATCGAGCGCGCACTCGAAGGCTGTCGCCTGCGCGGCATCCCATATCTGCTGCTTGGCGCCGGCACCAACTTGCTCGTTGCTGACGCCGGGCTGGAGGGGCTGGTCGTTCGTGTTGTCAACCGCGACTACGAGGTGGACGGCACGAGAATCCGCGCGGGAGCCGGGCTGAAGATGATGAGGCTGGCGAGAATCGCCGCCGACGCCAACCTGCGCGGTTTCGAGTTTGCCATCGGAGTGCCGGGCACGGTCGGGGGGGCGGTCTATCAGAACGCCGGCTGCTGGGGCAAAGAGCTCCGTGAGGTCCTGGTCGAAGCGCGGGGATTCCAGCCCGGCGCCGACCGGCGCACGTGGAGCCCCCAAGACCTCGCCTTCGGATATCGCACGTCGGCGCTTCGCGACGGACCGCTGCGCGGCTCGCTCGTCATCGACGCCACCATCAAGCTCGAGCGTGGGGATGGTGAAGAGGCCAAGCGGCTGATGACCAAGCTCACGAACGAGCGCAGCCAGACGCAGCCCATCAAAACCAAGAACTGCGGCAGCGTGTTCATGAACCCGCCTGGGGACTCTGCCGGCCGGCTCATCCAGGCCGCTGGCCTGAAAGGCGCGCGCGAGGGCGCGGCGGTCATCTCGCAACTGCACGGAAATTTCATCGTCAACGAGGGCGGCGCCAGAGCCGCCGACGTGGCGGCGCTCATCGACCGGGCGCGCTCAGAGGTCATGCGCCGCTTCGGCGTCGAGCTCGAGCGCGAGGTCGAGCTGGTCGGTAAGTGGAATTGAAGATCGCCGTCTTGCGTGGAGGCCGGTCGGCCGAGCGCGACGTCTCGCTGCGCTCGGGCGCGCAGGTCGAGCAGTCGCTGCGCGGCCGCGGCCACGACGTCACCGGCGTCGACCTCGACAGGAACACCTGGGACGTCCTCCGCGATGGGAACTTCGACTGCGTCTTCAATGCGCTGCACGGCCGGCTGGGTGAGGACGGCACGGTGCAGGGAATGCTCGAGCTGCTGGCCCTGCCGTACACGGGGTCGGGTGTTCTGGCGTCCGCGCTGTGCATGGACAAAGCCAGGGCCGGAGCAGTCATGACGGGCGCGGGACTGCACGTGCCCGAGTTCGAAGACCTCGAGGTCGAGCAGGGTGTGAGCGCGGACGTGGTCGACAAGCTGGTCGCGCGCTTTGGGCTTCCGCTCGTGATCAAGCCCGTCCGCGAAGGCTCGACCATCGGCCTCACCATCGCGCGCGATGCCGACCAGGTGGCCAGTGGGCTGGTGCTCGCCGCACGTTACGACCGGCGCGTGCTGGCCCAGCGCTTCGCTGTGGGTACCGAGATCACTGTTGGCGTGCTCGCCACGCCCGACCTGCAGGTGCTGCCGACGCTCGAGATCGTGAGCGACAACCCGGTGTACGACTACGACGCCAAGTACACGGCAGGCAAGTCGCACCACATCATCCCGGCGCGAATTCCAGAGGCCGCGCGCGCTGCCGCCTCCAAGGCGGCGGGCCATGCATTTACAGTCCTGGGCTGCTCGGGGATGGGCCGCGTCGACATCATCGTGGATGCGGACGGCACGCCCTGGCTCCTCGAGGTCAACACGGTGCCGGGGCTGACCGAGCTCTCTCTGCTGCCCGACGCCGCGCGCGCTGCCGGCGTCGAGTTCGGCGACCTGTGCCAGCGGCTCGTGGACCACGCCATTGCCCGCCACCAACATCACGTCGGTCCGGGACAGGCGCGATGAGGTTCCGCCGGCGTCGCTCGCTGATGCCCAGAATCGGACGCCGTCCCAGTCCCGAGGAAGCCGCGCCGCTGAAGGGCCAGCTGTGGACTCGATCGGAGCGCGCCCTCAAGGAGCCCGACGTGCACTGGCTGCGCCGCGCGATCGCGGTCGGGGTCGCCGTCGCCGAATGTGCACTGCTCGGCTGGCTCTGGTTCGGGCCCACCCTGTCGATCAAGGCGGTCGAGGTTTCCGGCGCGCACCACCTGACCGAGGCGCAGGTCGCCGCCGCGTTGGGTCTCGACAGCGGCAGGTCGATCCTTGCCATCGACGGCGAATCGGATCGGCGCCACCTCGTCGACCAGGTCTGGGTGCGCACCGCCACGGTCGATCCCCAGCTCGACGGCACCGTGGTGGTGCACGTCACCGAATGGCAGCCGATCGCGGCCTATCACGCCGGTCCGAGCAAGAATTACTTCTTGCTTTCGAGCCAGGCGACGGTGCTCGGCCCGGCGGCAGCGGCGGGAGCTCTCGTCGACATACAGGGACCGGCGGGCCCCGACCCCAGGGTGGGCTCGCAGGCGATAGATCCGGCGCTGCTCGTCGCCCTCGTCAACATCCAGCGCGGGTTGCCCGGCCTCATCGGCCAGCAGGTGGCGGGGTTCGTCTTCGATTCCTGCGGCGAGCTCACCCTCATTTCCAAACGTGGCTGGAAGGTTTACTTTGGCCGCGTGCTGACGCCTGAAGAGTTCTCGAGCCTGCATGAAAAGCTCGCCGCCTTGAAAGCCATCGCAGGCCACGGCAACGTCGATTACAACTCGGGCGACCTCGTTTACGTCAACGTGATGAATGCGTCGGAGCCTGCGGCCGGATACAAATCGCGTGCGCCCGCCACCCCGACACCATCCCCCGGCGCGCTCCAGCCGTCGCCTTCCCCCACGCCCGCTCCTGTATGCAAATAATCGTCGTCGCGGTCCTGTTCGCCCTGCTGGGCGTTGTGCTCGGCCTGATGTCGCCGCTCACGATTCCGATCACCTACGCGCGATACACCGCGGTGGCGCTGCTGGCCGCGCTCGACTCGATCTTCGGGGCCTTCAAGGCCTACATCTCGGGCACATTCGAGCCGCGGGTCTTCTTCAGCGGGCTGCTCACGAACATGACGCTGGCGGCCGGGCTGACCTACTTTGGCGACAAGCTTGGGGTCGACCTCTCGATCGCCGCGATCGTCGCTTTCGGGGTGAGGATCTTCAATAACCTGGGTGCCATCCGACGGCATTATCTGTAGGCCTGGCTATCAAGCCGAGGCACAAGTGCTAGCCCCGAGGCGGGACTGACCCACAAAATCTGGTCCGCTGGCGCCCGGATGCCCTTATAATCTCGGGCAACCCGCCCGTCTATCTCTACGTTCCAGGAGGCGTTCCAGCACCAGTTTTGTCAAGGCGGAAACGTGCCGTCGGTCTAGACCTTGGTACCAGCCGGGTCGCGGTTGTCATCGCCGAGTCTGACGAGTCCAACGGGCCCGTCAGCATCATCGGCGTGGGCGAGAGCCTGTCCGACGGCCTGCGCAAGGGCGTGGTGGTCAACCTCGACAAGACGATCGCCGCGATTCAAGCCGCCGCCGTCGCCGCCGAGCGTATGGCGGGGCAGCGCATCGAGACGGTCGTGGTCTCCTTGGGCGGCACCCACCTGTGGTCTCAGAACTCAATGGGCGTGGTGGCGGTGGCCGGCGGCGACCGCGAGATCGGTGACGACGACGTGCAGCGCGTGGTCGAGGCCTCGCGTGCGGTGAGCGTCGCCTCCGACCGGCAGGTCATCCACGTCATCCCGCGCGCATACACGGTCGACGGCCAGGAAGGCGTTCGCGACGCCATCGGCATGATGGGCCATCGGCTCGAGGTCGAGACGAACATCATCACCGGAGCGCAGACGGCTCTTCAGAACGTGATCAAGTGCGTGCACGGCGCAGGCTTCGACATCGAGGACGTCGTCTGCGCGGGACTGGCAGCCGGCGAAGGCGTTCTGACGCTCCAGGAGATCGACCTCGGCGTCTGCCTCGTCGACATCGGCGCCGGCACCACCTCGGTGGTCGTCTACAACGACGGCGCCGCACGACACCTGGCGGTGCTGCCGGTGGGCGGCAACCACGTGACCAGCGACATCGCGATCGGCCTCCGCACCACGCTGGACGAAGCCGAGAGCCTGAAGCTCAACTACGGCCACACGCTTCCCGAGGTGATCGACCACGGAGAGAAGGTCGAGGTGCGCCAGGTCGGCGGCGATCGCATCAATGCGCTGCCGCGGCGCTTCCTCGCGGAGATCATCGGCCCGCGCATGAAGGAGATCTTCCAGATGGCGCGCGAGGAGGTTCGCAAGAGCGGCTTCGACGGGTTGCTGCCGGCGGGGGTGGTCGTCACCGGCGGCGGATCGCGCCTGATGGGGACGACGGATGCGGCGCAGCTCGTGTTCGACACATCCGTACGGCTCGGCCAGGCGTCCGCGGTGTCGGGCCTCGCCGACCGCGCGCAGGGCCCGTCGTACGCGGTCTCGGTCGGGCTCGTGAAGTGGGGTTTGAGAACGCACGCGCCGACATACAACAACGGCCGGCAGCAGGTCGGTTTCGGCTCGACCTACCAGAAAACAGTGAGGTGGCTTCGAGATTTTTTCTAGAGAACAGACCCGGAACCAGCTGGAGCTCGCCATAGCTAAAGCACATCACCAGGAGGACGTCATGAAAGAAACCGAGTTGCATGAGGGGCGAGCCCGCATCAAGGTCGTGGGCTGCGGCGGCGGCGGCGGCAACGCCGTCAACCGGATGATCTCGAAAGCGATCAAGGTTCAGTTCATCGCAGTCAACACCGACAAGCAGGCGCTCGAGCGTTGCCAGGCCGACGTCAAGGTCCAGATGGGCAACAAGGTGGCCCGGGGACTGGGCGCCGGCGGTGACTGGACGCGAGGCCGCGACGCCGCGGACGAGAGTCGCACCGAGCTCTCAGCCGTGGTTCAGGACTCGGACATGGTCTTCATCACCTGCGGCATGGGCGGCGGCACCGGCACCGGGTCGGCGGCCATCGTCGCCGAGCTGGCCAAGGAGGCGGGTGCGCTCACCATCGGTGTCGTGACCCGGCCGTTCGCCTTCGAAGGCCGCATTCGCAACGACACCGCCGAGGAGGGAATCAAAGCCCTCCGCAGCCAGGTCGACGCCTTGATCGTCGTACCGA
>Ga0209471_1001381_pt1 | contig 14507 bp, 13 predicted proteins | sample GraSoiAngelo_128_FD_185885 | JGI IMG/M metagenome (GOLD analysis project Ga0209471, IMG submission 185885) | Grasslands soil microbial communities from the Angelo Coastal Reserve, California, USA - 14_0927_12_20cm (SPAdes) (version 2) | ecosystem: Environmental > Terrestrial > Soil > Grasslands ...
CACCCGGGCGGCAACGCCTTCGGCCAACGGCACCTTTTCGAACTTGCGCTTCGCCGCCGCCACCGCCTTGGCCATCTGCTCTTGCGCCTGCAGAAGCGGCTCGATGGCGCGCTGGCCGAAGAGGAGCGCTTCGATCATCGTGTTCTCATCGACTTCCTTGCCGCCGCCTTCGACCATGAAGATCGAGTCGCGGTTCGCGGCCATGATGATGTCGATGTCCGACTGGTCGCGCTCCGTCTCGCTGGGATTGGCGATGAAGCTCCCTGCCACCCGGCCCACCCGCACGCCGGCGAACTGGAAGGGAAAGGGGATGTCCGAGACCGCCATCGCGAAGGAGGCGCCGGTCAGCGCCAGCACGTCGGTGTCGTACTGATTGTCGGCGGAGAAGACGGTGGCGATGACCTGCGTGTCGTTCTGATAGCCCTCGGGAAAGAGGGGCCGCAGGCTGCGGTCGATCAGCCGCGAGATGAGCGTCTCGCGCTCGGTCAACCTGCCTTCGCGGCGGAAGAAGCTGCCCGGGATGCGGCCGGCGGCGCTGAGCCGCTCCTGGTAATCGACCGTGAGCGGAAAGAAATCGAACCCGAGCTTGGGCTCCCTCTGCGAAACCGCCGTCACCAGGACCATGCTGTCGCCCGCGCGCAGCACGACCGATCCGTCGGCCTGCTTGGCGAGCTTTCCTGTTTCGATGGAGATGTTCTGGTTGCCGACGCGCGCGGTGACCGTGTTTGGAACTGCCATGTGCAAAGTCCTTTCGCGCGGACTCTGGTCCGCGCTCGCTTCACTGCTCGTTTTGTCAGGGTTGGATCCGGGGACCGTTGGATCCTGATCGCAGGAGCGAAACCGCGTTTCGCTGCTCCGATGAGGGTCCCGGCGGCTCCCGGGTACAACCCGCTCATTTGAGTGCCTTCGCCTCCGGGCTCGGGCACCTTCTACAGTTCTACAACAAACGAGCCGCGCCGATTCTGACGCGGCCCTCGTTCATTTGCGAATTCCCAGCCCGTCGATCAGCTTCCGGTAACGGGTCGTGTCCCTGGTCTTCAGGTAGTCGAGGAGCCGCCGCCGCTGGCCGACCAGCTTGAGCAGGCCGCGCCGCGAGTGGTGGTCCTTCTTGTGAGTCTTGAAATGCTCGGTCAGGTAATGGATGCGCTCGGTGAGAAGGGCGACCTGCACCTCGGGCGAGCCGGTGTCGCGCTCGTGGGTGCGGTACTTCTCGACGACCGAGGGCTTGATGTTCTCGTAATGCAAAGGGCCTTGCGACATCCCGCTTCCTTCGATTCCCCCCGCTCCTCCGCCGGCCAGGCGGGAGGGCGAGCAGGCGCTGCAATCCGGGCGGAATTGCCCGAAGGGCGCGAGAAACTACAGGCCTCGACTCTACAGGTCAAGCCGAAGTGGCGACGATGCCCCGTGCTCGCTCACTCTCGCCGGGCGGCGGCAGGATTTCCTCGGGCAGCACTGACTCATCGAGCTCGAACCAGAACAGCGCCCCAGCTCGCGGCGCGGCGCGGACACCCACGGATCCGCCGTGCGACTCGACCAGCCGCTTGACGGTGGCGAGGCCGAGGCCGATGCCCGGCGTTCCCGCCTTGGGTCCGCGCACGTAAGGTTCGAAAATCCGCTCGCCCAGATTCGCTGGAATCCCCGGCCCGCTGTCCTCCACTTCGAAGAGCACGCGGCCGCGCTGCCGTTTGACGCGCAGCTCGACCTCGCGCCGCGTGCTGTCGCCCAGGTGCTTGATCGCGTTGGTCATCAGATTCGAGAGGAGGCTGAGCAACACCCCTTGGCTGCATGCGACCGAACACGCTGGTGGCGGCTCGATGCGCAGCGCGGCGCCGTGTTTCACCGCGAAGGGCCGGATCTCCTGCTCCAGCCCCGTGACGGTCGGCTGCACTTCTGCGCGCGCTCCCGCCTCAGGCCGGGCGCCGGCGCGGGCGAACTCGAGCAGCCCATCGACGATGCGGCGTACGCGGCCGAGGCTCTGCTGGCCGCGCGCCAGCGCATCTTTGACCGTAGACGTCGCGCTCTGCTGCGCCAGGCCGAGCGAGAGCGACACCGCCCCGAGCGGACTGAGCACGTCGTGGGCGACGCGCCCGGCGAATTGCTCCAGCTCCTCGGCCTTGCGTTCGACCTCGGCGCGGTGCTCGTCCTGCACGCGCTGCACCTGCCGGACGGCGCGCAGGGCCAGCCCGGCCGCCACCAATGCCAACAGCGCAGAAAGCGCGTCGAGCTGGTAAGCGAAGCGGTTGGCTCGCGCCCGCGCGCTCTCGATGCGGCGCGCAGCCTCGGCGGCGAGCTGCGCGTCGTATTCGACCAACTGGCGCGCCAGATCGGCGGCGGCATCGCCCCGCGGTCTCACCTGCGCGCCGAGCGTCTCGTGCGCTGTCTGGACGTGGCCGGCCCGCGCCTGCTCCAGCGCCCGCTCGGCAGCTACGTCGAGCGCGCGCATCTCGGCCTGCAGCCGGCCGAGCAGCCGCGATTCGCGCGCGTCGCTCGGCAGCGCGAGCGCGCGGGCCATCAACGCATCGATGCGGATGCGCGAGTCGTTCACCCGCGCCCCCTCACCTGTGTCGGCGGCGCGCAGCACCTCGAGCTCGAGGGCGCGCAGCTCGGCGCGCAGGCCGGACATCACCTCGATGCCAGGCGCGGCGGCGCGGGAGATCAAAAGCGCATCCTCGTCGATGCGGCGCGCCACCTGCTGCGCCCAGATGGTCGAGCCGATGAAGGCCGCCACGACTGCCAGGAAGGAGACAAACAGCGCTCGCGTGGACGCTGCCATCGGCCCGAACTTAAGCGCCGCCGCCGCTTTGGGGGTGCGACAAATTGTCCGCTACTGCCTGTGCGACTGCAGCGGCACGAGCTGGGCGTAGCCGGCGTAGCGCTCGTCGATGTGGCGCACGTAATCGACCGGCTCGCTGCCGCGGCAGAAGCCGTAGCGCGCTTTGCTCGCGTACTTCTTGTCGGAGAGCTTCAAGACCCACGGCGCCACGTTGCGCCAGACGGTCGCGTCCGCCCCGGCGCGCCTGGCCAGCCGGCGCGCGTCGTCGATGTGGCCGAGGCCGGTGTTGTACGCGGCGAGCGCGAAACGGTAGCGGTCGATCGGATCGACGACGTCCTTGTAGTGGTCGGAGAGCTGCTGCATGTACTTCAAGCCGCCCCGGATCGACTGTTCCGGATCGGTCGGGTCGGTGATGCCCAGCCCCTTCGCGGTAGCGGGCATGATCTGCAGGAGCCCCTGCGCGCCCACCCAGCTCTTGCGCTGCGGATCGAAGCGGCTCTCCTGGTAGATCTGCGCCGCCACCAGCCGCCAATCGAATCCGTGCTGCTCGGCGTACTTGCGCACCAGCGGGTCGTAGGCGCTGAGCGTGCCGGTCTCCGAGGCGTAGAACTTGTCCTTGCGCTCCTTCTTCAGAGTGCGCTCGGCCTCGAAATATTTCTTCCGCAGGACGTTGAATTCGGGCTTGCGCCGCTCCTCGCGGAAGACGTCGTCGATGGCCTTCTTGAGCGGCAGGTCGCCCTGCCGAACGGCCCAGGCCAAGTCCCGTTCGGCGCTCACCTTCGGCCCCAGCACGAGGTTGTCCCAGTAGGCGCTGTGGAGGTTGGCGAGGAGCTCGTCGGCGACGGTGTAGACGATCTCGCCCTTCGAAACGGCCTCGAGGATGGTGTCGGTCTCCCAGTCGTCGGGCGCCGCCTGGAGGATGATCTCAGGCTTGCCCTCGGCGCGGAGCTTGCCGTTGAGCTCGATCAGCGTCTGCCAGTAGCTCGAGCCGCGCCGCACGTGCACGTCCTTTCCGGAGAGCTCCTCCGCAGATTTGATCTCCGGGCTGCCGTCCTTCCACACCACGACTTCGCGGGTATGGCCCCAGGGCTCGGCGAAAAGGACCTGCTTCTTGCGTTCCTCGGTGACGGTTACTTCAGCGGCGATGACGTCTCCTTCGCCCTTGAGCAGCGCCGGCACCATCTCGCTCCAGCTCTGCGTGACGATCATGTCGACGCGGATGCCGAGGTGCTGCGCCAGCCTCTTGCCCAGCTCGTAATCGAAGCCCATGCGGTGGCCGCGATAGATGAAGAAGCTGGTGTCGTTGTTGCGGGTGAGGACGCGGAGGTAGCCGCTCTTGACGATCTCCTCCAGCGAGCGCGGATGGTCGGGGCGTCCCGAGGCGCGCGAGACGATCCCTTCCGGCGCGGCATCCTCCTTGTCGTCGCCAGCCTCCGCGGCTGCGAGGTGCGCACCCTGGCTGGGGACAGGCGGCACGTCCTGCGCCAGCGCGAGAAGAAGAGAGAGCAGGGGCATGTCCCCTGACGGTAGGGGTCCTCTGCCGGACCGGTCAAGCGCACATCTTGCGCTCACCCTCCGCGAGAGGCGAGCATGGGAAACGTGCCCGCCTCCGCCCAGGAAATGACCAGCTTTCTGGTCGCGCTCGCGCTGCTCCTCTTCGTCGCCCTGCAGCGGCGGAGACTGGCCACCAGGACGAGGAGCTCGCCGCTCCGGCAATTCTTCCAGGAGCTGGGCGCGCCGCAGCGGCTGCTCTTCCTCTATCTGGCTGCGCGCATCGCCGGCTTCTTCTGGGGCGGCGCCGTCCATCCGGCCATCGCCCACGGCGTCGACGCTGCGGCCAAGTTCTTCGGCGCGGTCGGCGTGCTGCGGTTGGGCGACTCGCTGCTCTTTGCATTCTTGCGGGCGCGCGGCCGGCAGGGAATGTCGCGCATCGTCCGCAGCCTCTCGGTCTGGGGCTTGACCTTCCTCTGCGCGGCGGTGGTGCTGCGCATGGAGTACAAGTTCGACTTGAGCAGCCTCGTCGCCACCAGCGCGCTGCTCTCGGTGGTGCTCGGCTTCGCGCTTCAAGAAACGCTGGGCAATCTCTTCGCCGGTCTGACCCTCAACGCCGAGGAGCCTTTCGAGCCGGGCGAGTGGGTCTCGTTCGGGAAGTACACGGGCCGGGTGATGGAGATGGGCTGGCGCTCGACGCGCCTGATCACCATCGACGAGGACGAGCTGCTCGTTCCCAACAGCCTGATCAGCCGCGAGGTGGTGGTCAACCACATGCGGCCGCAGAACACCGACGTGATCGAGCTGATGGTCGCCGTCGATCTCGACGTCTCGCCGGCGAGGGCCAAGGCGGCGCTGCGCGACGCGGTGCGCTCCTGCCCCTTGGTGCTGCAGCAGCCTGAGCCGGAGGTGCAGCTCGCCGCCTTCACCGAGACCGGGCAGAGCTATCGCATCAAGCTGCACACCGAGGGGTTTCACGTCGAGCGGGCCGCGATCGATCAGATGAACGAGGCAATCTGGTACGCGCTGCGCCGCGCCGGGATCGACATGCCCTATCCGCAGACGCAGCTCAGCTTCCGCGAGCGCGCGCAGGAGTCGGAAGAGCGCCGCCGCCGCGAGCATGCCGCCGAGGCGGAGGATCTGCTCGGCCGCATCGACTTCGTCCAGGCGCTCTCGGTCGAGGCGCGCAAGGTGCTGACCGAGCGGGCGCGCTTCGTCGAGTATGGTCCAGGACAGGCGATCGTCCGCCAGGGCGAGCAGGGCGACACGCTCTATCTGGTGGCGCGCGGCGAGGTCCTGGTGCGAGTGCGCATCGACGCCGGCGAGAGGGAGGTGGCGCGCCTGGGCCGCGGCGCTCTCTTCGGCGAGATGAGCGTGCTCACCGGCGAGCCGCGCACCGCCACCGTCGTTGCGCTGGGCGATGCCGCGCTCCTGGCGGTGGACCGCGACGCCTTCGAGCGGATCCTCTCGCGCGAACCAGAGCTGGCGGAGCGGCTCGCCGAGGTGATCGCCCGCCGGCGGATGGCGCTCGACCAGGCCCGCTCCGAAGAGGCCCCGCCCGCGGTCGAGAAGGAGACTTCCAACCTGCTCTCGCGCATCCGTTCCATCTTCGGCTTCCGCGCGCCGAGGGACGACCGCGCCACCGGCTCATGAACCTCGGCGGGCAACGCCGCAGGGTGGTCGGCGGGTAACGCCGCATGGTGATCGACGCGCACGTCCATCTCTTTCCCGACCGCCTGGCGCAGGCCGTCCGCCGCTGGTTCGACGAGCACGCCTGGTCGATCGAGCACCGCATCGGGGTGGACGAATGCGTGGCGAAGCTGCGGGCGGGCGGCATCGACCGGATGGTGGCGCTGCCTTACGCGCACAAGCCGGGCATGGCGCGGGCGCTGAATGACTTCACCGCGCAGATCGCGGCGCGGCACCCCAGCGTGATCCCCTGCTGCACCGTCTTTCCCGGCGAGGAAGGCGCGGAAGAGATTCTCGAAGAAGCTTTGAGCGCAAACTTTCGCGGCGTGAAGATCCACAGCCACGTCATGCGCGTCGCGCCGGAGGATCCGCGCATGGACGCGATCTGGCGCGCCTCCGCGCGACATCGCAAGCCGGTGGTGATCCACTGCGGGCCGGAGCCCGCCTCGTCGGGGTACGGAATCGACGTGAAGCAGTTCTCGGGCGCCGATCGGCTGCGCCGCGCGCTGCAGCGGCATCCGGACGCGATCGCCATCGTGCCGCACCTCGGGTTCGATCAGTCCGACCAGTTCGAGGCGATGCTGCCGGACCACCCCAATCTCCATCTCGACACCACCATGGCCATCTGCGGCTACTTTCCCGGCGGGCCCGACGTGGAGATCCTGCGCCGCCATCCGGGCCGGATTCTCTACGGCACCGACTTCCCCAACCTCCCGTATGCCTGGGACCGCGAGCTGCGCGCGCTGCGAGCATTGAAGCTGCCGCCCGAGGACGAAGAGAGGATCCTCTCCGGCAATGCGCTGCGGCTGTTCGGCGGATAGCGCCCGGGTCAGACGCCGCGCAGGCGCTTGAGCATCGTCCTGCGAACGGTCTCGTAGCCGAGGTCCTTGTAGAGGTCGCGCGCGCGTCGGTTGTTCCCGGCCACTTCCAGCTCGATCACTTCGATGCCGCGCGCCCGCCCCTCCTGCTCGGCCTTTTGCATCAAGAGGCGGCCGTAGCCTTTGCCGCGCTCGGCCCGCACCACGCCCATGCTCGTCACCTGCAGCGTGCGAGTGCCGTGCACGGCATCGTCGCGCTCGCTCAGCCAGAGATGGCCGATGAATTCGCCGCGCTCGTTCTCCAGCACCCAGAGCTGCACGCCGGGAGTGCGCGGCCCGGAGCGGGCCATCCCCTTGCGAACATCGAGGAGAGCCGGCAGCCGCTCGCGCAGCGTCTTGCGCTCCTCCTCGGTGGAATCTCCCAGCGCCTCCAGCTGCGTCTCCAGCTCGAGCTCGAGGAAGTGCGGCCAGTCCCTGGGCGCGTAAGGCCGGATGTTGGGCATGGCAGGCGCATTAACACACGCCCGCGAAAAAGATCGCAACTGACGCTTGCCTTCCGGCGCCGTTTCCGCTTGAAGGGGCGATCGCTGGAGGTTTCCTTGGCGAGAAAGCAGCGGGGAAAGGGTCAGCCGCAAAGGCCCGGGCAGCCTGGCGCGCCGTCCGGACCGCGTCCGCAAGGCAGCGGCGGCGGATGGACGCCGCTGCGGGACGCCATCCGCCGCGACGTGGAGCAGGCCGTCTCCGCGCTCGCTTTCGCCGAGCGGCTCTACCACAAGCTCGACACGCAGCGACGTCTCTTCCATGACTTTCCCCGCTCGATGGAGCAGCTCCGCTCGGGCGCGCTCGAGCGGGTAGCGACAGCGCTGGCGCGGCTCTACGAAGGCGGGCAGGGCTTCGATGTGCAGCGCTTCCTCCGCGATCTGCCGCTCGCGCTGGCGCAGCTGGCGGCGGCGGAGAAGAAGGAGATCTCCTCGCCGCCGCCGGGCAGCGAAGAGAAAGCGGCCGAAGCTGCCCCCGAGGCGGCGCCCGCTGCCGAAGCCGCGCCCGCCGAGGAGAAGCCGGCGGCGGAGCCTGCACCCGCTGCAGAGGAGAAGCCGGCCGCAACCGATGGCCCGCAGCCTGTCTCTCCCCGCCTCGAGTTGCGCGCAAGGCTGCTCGCCGCCGCGCCGGATCTCGCCAAGGCCGCGCTCAGTTATCGCCGCAACGTCGCCACCGTGCGCCGCGCCGCGCTGCCGCGCCGATCCCCCGGCCCCTGGCGCGCCGACCGCGAAGTTCTCGAGGAAGCGCGCCGCGCGACGGAATTCGTGCACAAGCTTTACGACACCTACGCCGAGGCCTGGGCCGACCAGCCGCTGCCGGCGGATCTGTACGAGGGGATGGCGGACGAGACGGATCGCCTCCTCGCCTGGACCCAGCTCGACCGCTACGTCGAGCTGGCAGTGCTGGCTTCGACGAACACGCCGCGGCCCCCCAAGCCTGGACAGCACGTCATCAGCGCGGGCAGGGAGACCGCGCCGGCCGCCGAGGCGCCGGCCGTTCCAGAGACGCCGCCGCCGCCCGCTGAGGAGAAGCCGGCGGAAGGGCAGCCCGCGCAACCCGAACCAGGGCGTGCGTGATGCGCTGGTCGATCGTGCTCGCTCTCTGCGCGCTGGCCGCTCGCGCGGAAGAGGAGCGCGTCAACCTGCACTTCCAGTCGACCGTCGCCATCCAGGCCCACCCCGCCTTCGACGCGGCGTACTCGGGCAAGAACAGCATGCGCACCGACGCCGAGTCGGCAACCTCCATCGTCACCGATCTCTTTGCCGGCGTGCGGCCCTGGCGCGGCGGCGAGCTCTACTTCCAGCCGGAGCTGAGCGGCGGCACCGGGCTCAGCCTCACGGTCGGCGTCGCGGCCTTCCCGAGCGGGGAGGTGTATCGCGTCGGCAATCCCAAGCCGGCGGTGCTGCCCGCGCGGCTCTTTTTCCGCCAGACCTTCGGACTCGGCGGAGGCAGCGACTCCTTGGAGAGCGGACCGAACCAGCTGGCCGGCGCGCGCGACCGCGACGCTCTCGTAATCAGCATCGGCAAGGTGGCGACCACCGACTTCGTCGACAACATTCCTTACTCGAACGATCCGCATACACGTTTCATGAGCTGGGGCTTGTGGGCCTCCGGCGCATACGACTATCCGGCAGACACGCGCGGCTATACCTGGGGCGCGGCGGCGGACCTCTCCGTCGACTGGTGGTCGCTGCGCGGCGGCATCTTCCTCGAGCCGCAGTACGCCAACCTCATGCCGATGGAGTTCCGCATTGACAAAGCGCGCGGCCTGGTCGCCGAGCTCGAGGGGCGCTTCGCCATCGGCGGCCGCAAAGGCGCTGCGCGCGTTCTCGTCTTCCTCAACGACGCCCGCATGGGCAGCTACCGGCTGGCGCTCGAGAACCCGAATCCCGACATCACCGCCAGCCGCGCCTTCGGCCGCACCAAGCATGGATTCGCCGCCAGCGCCAATCTGGAGATCGGCCCGGGCGCTGGCGCCTTCATCCGCGGCAGCTGGAACGACGGGCAGAACGAGACCTGGGCCTTCACCGAGATCGATCGCTCGCTGGCCTTCGGCGCGATCCAGTCCGGCGAGCGCTGGCGGAGACCGGAAGACGAGGCCGGCGCGGCGATGGTGATCAGCGGCCTCTCCAACCTCCACCGCCGCTATCTGGCCGCCGGCGGCTACGGCTTCATCATCGGCGACGGCAGGCTCCGGTACGGGCCGGAGATCCTCGGCGAGGTGTACTATCGCGCCGCGCTCTCCAGGGAGATCTCCGCCAGCGCCCACTACCAGCCGGTGATCAATCCGGCCATGAACCGCGACCGCGGGCCCATCCACGTCTTCACCGCGCTGGTGCACGTCGCTTTCTGAGGAGGAGCCGATGAAAGCCTTCTCCTTGTTCTTGCTCTTCGCCATCGCCTGCGGAACGCACGCAGAGAGCGTCTGCGAGGACGTCGGGCTCTGCCGGGCGCAGACCGACGACCAGATCACCGCCTGCCAGAACGAGGCGAAGTCGCTCGAGCTCGAGGCGCGCGCCTCCGACTGCGGCGGGCCGTTCGACGAATACTTCTCCTGCGCCGACGACCATTACCTCTGCACCGGCAACGTTCCTTCCTTCGCCGGCTGCGAGCTTACCCGCGGCCTCCTCGACAGCTGCCTCTCCGGCGCTCGGGCGCAGAACTCCTGCGGCGCGCTGGCGGTTCGGCTCGCCGCCTGCCCGGGCAAGCCGCCGGCCAGCCCGACGCCCGCGCCTTGCGGAGCGACGGAACTGTGCACTTCCCGCTGCTATCTCGACGACGTGGCCGACGTCTGTCTGCCCCAGCCGCTCGAGCTGAGCGAGTTCGCGCACTGCGTCCAACAGTGCCCTTGAAGTGGCTGGCGGTTGGGATAGATAACCGGCCCCGTGAGCACCAGTCTGCGACCGGTCCTCAGTCCGCCCGAAACCGAGCTCTCGCCCGAGCTCTTGCGCAAGCTGCACGAATTGATGGTCAAGGGCCGGCTGCTCGAGGAACGGCTCATGCAGATGTACCGGCAGGGCGACGGCTATTTCTGGATCGGCGGCCCGGGCGAGGAGGCGTTCAACGTCCCGCTCGGGCTGCTCATCGAGAAAGGAAGAGGGCCGCAGTACGATTATTGCCATTTCCATTATCGGCAGAGCGCGACGCTTCTGGCGATGGGCGCAGACCCGATCGATTCCCTGCGGATGATGAAGAACACCGCGACCGATCCCTATACCGGCGGGCGCAATTTCTCCGGCCATTATTCCATCCGCGAATGGAATGTCGTTCCCATCTCGAGCCCTATCGAGGTGCAATATGCGATGGCGCCGGGCACGGCCATCGCCCAGAAGCGGATCGCCGGCGGGCGCGGCATCACCATCGTGACGGGCGGCGACGCCGGAACGGCCGAGGGAGATTTCGCCAGCTGCCTGATCTGGTCGTCCCGGCCGGCAAATCCATTGCCGGTCTTGATCCTCGTCACCAACAACAAATGGGGAATCTCGACGCACTGGCAGGGGCAGCACGGCGAGAAGCGGATCTCCGACCGCGGCAAGGCTTTCGGCATCGAATCGAAGACGATCGACGGCAACGATCCGGAGATCTGCTACCGCGAGCTGCGCGGGGCGATGGAGTACGTGCGCAGCGAGCGGCGGCCTTTCCTGATGGAGGCGATCGTCTCGCGGCTCTACGGCCACAGCTCGGCCTCGGGCGCGAATCGCGTCAACGACGAGGCCGATTGCCTGCAGGGTTTCGAGCACCGGCTGGAAGAGCGCGGCCTGCTCACGCGCGCGCAGATCGAGGAATTGCGCGCCCGCTTTGCCGCCGAGCTGCAGGAGGCGCATCGCAAGGTCCGGCAGGAGCCGATGCCGGAAGGGCGGACCATCTTCGACCATGTCTTCAGCGACCGGGACCTGGTGCGGGAACGGCCATGAGCAACATGGTCCAGGCCATCCGCATGGCGCTGCACGTCGCCGAGGAGCGGCACGGCGTCACCGACATCTTCGGCGAGGACGTGGGTCCGCCGCTGGGCGGCGCCTTCACCGCCACGCAAGGCCTCAAGACGGCCTGGAACTCGCCGCTGGACGAGCGCGGCATCGTCGGCGCCAGCATCGGATTGGGTCTCGCCGGCTGCCGCAACGTCGCCGAGATTCAATTCTGCGACTATGCCTTCAACGCGATCGATCTGCTGAAGCTCGGCGGGATGATCCATTGGTCTTCCAATGGCGATTGGAACTGTCCAATGACCATCATGACGCCAGTCGGATCGGGAATTCGCGGGAGCATCTATCACTCCCATTCCTTCGATGCGACGGCGACGCACATTCCCGGATACAAGATCGCCATTCCCTCCACGCCCAAGGACGCGTACGGGCTCCTCCTCTCCTGCGTGGTCGATCCGAATCCCTGCTTCTTCCTCGTGCCCAAGGCGTTGATGCGAGTCCGCGCGCAGCCGGGCGAGGAGATCCCCGGCGAGCCCGGCGACGACAAGGCGCTGAGCAAATTGATCGACGCGCCGCTCGGCGAGCGAAGCCAGTGGAAGCCGCAATGGCCGGACACGCCCGACCTCTTCATTCCCTTCGGTGAGGCCCGCACCGTGCGGCCCGGGCGCGATCTCACCGTGGTCAGCTACGGTCGCACCCTGCCGCTCTGCGCCCGCGCCGCCGAGGAGCTCTCCCGCGAGGAGATCGAGGCGGAGGTGATCGACCTGCGCAGCCTCCATCCCTACGACTGGGAACGCATCGCCGAGTCGGTGCGCCGCACCGGCCGCGCGCTCTTCGTCAATGAGGACACCGAGATCACCAACTTCGGCGAGCACCTCTTGCGCCGGACGGTGGAGGAGCTGTTCTACGAGCTGATCGCGCCGCCGCGGCTCCTCGCCGGCGCCCACGTTCCCGGCATCGGGTTGGCCGACAGCCTGGAGATGGCCTCGGTGCCGCAATTGCCGAGCATCACCGAAGCGATCCGCTCGCTCGCGAGGATCGAACCATGACCCTGCTCATCGCTCTCTTGATCGCCGCTCACCCCTGCCTGCAGGACGCGCGCAAGCTCTGCGCCGGCGTGAAGCCGGGCCAGGGCCGCATCGCCGCCTGCCTCAAGGAGCACGAGGCGGACCTTTCGGCGGAATGCAAGGAGGAGCGCGCCGAGTTCCGCGAGGAGGCCGAGTCCTGCCAGGCCGACCTGGCCAAGCTCTGCCCCAACGCCAAAGCCGGCAAGGAGCGCGCCGCCTGCATGCGCGAGCATCGCAATGAGATCTCGGCGGAGTGCAAGGAGTTCTTCTCCCGCATCCGCGAGAATCGCGAAGGGGTGCGCGCCTGCCGGGCCGATGCCGAGAAGCTCTGCAAGGAAGTGAAGCCGGGTGAGGGCCGCATCCTCGACTGCCTCAAGGAGCACCAGGCCGATCTCTCTCCGCAGTGCGCGGCCGAGATGAAGTAGCGCAGGCGCGCATGCCCAAGGCCGAGGAGAGGCGGTGGCGGTTTCGCGCCACCCGGTCGTAGCCGAAGTCCATCAGGATCCGCAGCCCCGGCAGGCGCATCAAGGCGCCGACGACGGACCAGCGCGGCAACTCGCGCAGCAGTCGAGCCACCGCCTCGCCGCGGACCAGCTTCCGCCCGCCCTCGAGGACGACCAGGGTGTGCTCGGTCTCCTCGCGCGACACGCCGGCGGGAAGGTGCGCCTCGTCGTTGCCGACGAACTGCAGCGTGCCGCGCCGGTCGCGCTTGCGCAGCCAGGCCACGCTCGCCTGACAGACGCCGCAGTCGGCGTCGTAGACGACGGTCATCCGCCGCTCTCGGCCGTGGGATAGGCCTCGATGTTGTGCTCGGCCATGTCGAGGCCCTGCCGTTCCTCGTCGGGAGTGGAGCGAACGCCGACCATCCAGTCGCAGACCTTGAAGATGAAATATCCCGCGGGTAGCCCATAGACGAGCAAGGAAAGAAAGCCGCAGATCTGGATGCCGAGCGTGGGGATGGTCGTGCCGCCGGCGAGATCGCCTCCCGGATGCACCCAGCCCTGCGGCAAGAGGCCCCACCAGAAGAGCTGCCCGTAGATGCCCGCCATGATCCCGCCGATGACCCCCGAGGCGAGATGGCAGGCGATGGTCCCGATGGCATCGTCGATGCGCAGCGTCCGCTCGACCCAGCGGAAGGTGTAGGGGAACTGAAATCCCGCGACGAGGCCGACCAGCAAACCATATCCGGGCGGCGCGAATCCAACGCAGGCGCAGATGGCGACGAGGCCGCCAAGCAATCCATTCGCCAGGACCAAAGGGTCGGCCGCGCGGTGCAGACGGAAGCCGGCGATGAGCGCGCCCAGCGTCCCGCCCGCCGCCGCGAGCGCGGTGGTGACGAAGACCCACCAGACGTCGCTGAAGATGTAGTCGGCGAGATAGAGCCCGCGCGCTCCCGCGCCCTTGCCCAGAGTGGGGTGCGAGGCCGCGTTCGCGACCACTGACCCGCCGTTGAATCCGAACCAGCAGAAGGCGAGCAAGAGCGCGCCGAAGACGGTGAGCAGGACGTTGTGCGCCGGAATGGCCAGCGGCGTTCCGTCGCGGCGGTAGCGGCCGAGGCGCGGGCCGACGTACCAGCCGCCCACCAGCCCCACGATGCCCCCGAGCGCGTGCACGCCGGTCGAGCCGGCATAGTCGGTATAGGGGGCCCAGAAATATCGGCCGCTCGCGTCGGCGCCCATGCCGTAAGCCTGCAGCTTCGCTCCGAGCGGGCTGGTCAGCTCGGGAGTGAACCAGCGGTCCATCGCCTGCACCAACGCACTGTGCGGGTCGAGCAGTGGCGATCCGCCCACGCCTCCCCAGATGAGGAATCCGAAGATCGGATAGACCAGCCCCGAATAAAGGAACGCATAGAGGAGATATGCCTTGAACCGGAAGCGCTCGGAAAAGACCGTGCCGGGGATCGCCGTCGAAGTGATGCAGAAGGTGAGCGAGCCGAAGAAGCTGAACAGGTAGACGTCGGGGAGCGCAGTGAAGCTCCACGGCGTCCAGGCGGTCGAGGCGCCCGTCCAGCCGACGTAGCCGGTGATGGCGTCGTCCAGCCGCGTGAGCACGGTGCCCGTCCCGGCCTGGCGGATCAGGTAGCAGAGGGGCCAGGCGAAAGCCTTGATGGCGAAGCCCACCAGCCAGAAGGAGGCGGTGGCGATGGCCGTGTGCGAGAGCACCTTGGCGCAGACGTGCGCGGCGTTCTTGGCCCGCACCGATCCGG
>Ga0209471_1001383_pt1 | contig 14497 bp, 15 predicted proteins | sample GraSoiAngelo_128_FD_185885 | JGI IMG/M metagenome (GOLD analysis project Ga0209471, IMG submission 185885) | Grasslands soil microbial communities from the Angelo Coastal Reserve, California, USA - 14_0927_12_20cm (SPAdes) (version 2) | ecosystem: Environmental > Terrestrial > Soil > Grasslands ...
GGAGGCAGGTACGTCCAATACAGGTACACGACGAACGCAACGTTCGCGATGATCGAAACCGCGATCACCCAGAAGGGCACGCCCGCTCGCAGGAGCACCAGGTACCAAATGAGGAAGACCACGTTCGTCCAGAAAGCCCACGGTCGGATGCCGATCTCCGGCGGAGGCGTCGTACGGCTGCGCCAGTTGTACCAAATGATGTTCGCGATGAACGACACCACCACCGCGATCACCGCGGGCCAATAGAAGCGGGACTCGCTGTTGAATGGCTGGAACAAGCGATCAAAGAAGTGCTGGGGATCGAACGGCATGGACTGGCTATACTAGTCGCGCTGCGAGCCCTCCTCTCTGTCTCTGATCGCACCGGACTCGACGCGTTCGCGCGCGGATTGCAGGACCTCGGATGGGAGCTCATCGCCACCGACGGGACGCGGGCCGCGCTCGCCGCCGAGGGCATCACCTCGCGCTCTGTCGAGGACGTGACCGGCCAGCCGGCGCTTCTTGGCGGTCGCGTGAAGACGCTGCATCCGAAGATCCACGCCGCGCTCCTGGCGCGCCGCGATGATCCGGCACATCGCGATGAGCTCAAGCGCGAGGGCATCGAGCCGATCGATCTGGTCGCCGTCAATCTGTACCCGTTCGCCGAGAATGCGGCCTCCGGAAAGAGCGGCGCCATGCTCCTCGATCAGATCGACATCGGCGGCGCGACGATCCTCCGGGCCGCGGCGAAGAATTACGAGCACGTCGTCGTCGTCGCGCGGCCGGAACGCTACGCCGCCGTGCTCGATGAGCTGAAGCAGCGGAGCAACGTGTCGCTGGAGACCCGTCGCGTTCTCGCGTCGGAGGCGTTCAGCCACACCGCTGCCTACGACGCGGCCGTCGCTTCGCGCTTCGCGAGCGAGGCGGGCGTCCAGTTCCCGGACGAGCTGACGCTCTCGCTCCGCAAGGTCCGCGACCTGCGCTACGGCGAAAATCCGCACCAGCAGGCCGCGATGTATGCCGTGCGGGGCGAGGACGGCGCCATGACCAGCATGCAGCAGCTGCACGGTAAGGCAACGAGCTTCAACAACATGCTCGACATCAATGCGGCATGGCGAGTCGCGACCGACTTCGCGCAGCCGACGGTCGCGATCATCAAGCACCAGAACCCGTGCGGGGTCGCGTCGGACAACGAGGTCACGAAGGCATACCGCCGCGCCTTCATGTGCGACTCGGTCTCGGCGTTCGGCGGCATCGTCGGAGCGAATCGCATCGTGACGCGCGATCTCGCCGCGGCCATGGAGGGCACGTTCTACGAAGCGATCATCGCGCCCGGCTACGAGGACGAGGCCCTGCCCATCCTTCGGCAGCGAAGGAATCTGGAGATACTCGCCGTTCCCGGCCACGCGATCGTCGGCGGACGGCTCGCGCGCAAGAACGGCGGCGCTTTCGATTACAAGCGGATCGCCGGCGGCATGCTCGTGCAAACGCCCGACGAGTCCGCGGTAGACGAGGGCAACTTCAAGGTCGCCACGGAGCGCACCCCGTCGCTCGAGGAGCTCACTGACCTTTTGTTCGCGTGGCGCTGCGTGAAGCACGTGACCTCGAACGCCATCGTCCTCGCCAAGGGCCTCGCGACCGTCGGCGTCGGCCCGGGCCAGATGTCACGCGTGGTCGCTGTCGAGACCGCTGTCCGCAAGGCGGGCGAGAACGCGCGGCTCGCGGTCATGGCGTCGGACGCGTACTTCCCGTTCCCCGACGGCATCGAGGTCGCCGCGCGCGCGGGCGTGACCGCGATCATCCAACCGGGCGGGTCCCTCCGCGACGCGATGATGATCGACACCGCGAACAAGAACCACATGGCGATGCTGTTCACGGGACGCCGGCACTTCAAGCACTGATGCCGGACCAGCAGACCTGCGGCAAAGGCCTATCGCAGAACGCGGCGCTAGCCGCAAAGCTCGCTCTGGTCACCGACGCCGTCGGCGACAACCACGCGGAGCACCTGACCGCGCTCGATGAGCACGATCCGGCGGCGCGACGGGAGCGTGACGCGTACACGGCGCTTCTGACGAAGCATCGAGTCGCCGCGCAGCAGCTTCGGGAGATCGCTGACGACATGGCGGGATATCGCGATATGCCCATGGCGCCGCATGACCCCGTGGTCATGCGCGATCCGAAGCTTCGCCGCGCGTTCGAGCAACTTGTCGCGCGTGAGAAAGAGCTGCGCGCGTACCTGGACGAGCGGATCGAACGCGAAGAGGGGATGCTCGCCGCGGCGAGACGCGGCTAGGCGAGCGCGCGCTCGAGCTCGCCTCGGTTCTCGTCGATGTATCCGAGGTCCTTCACGAACATCTGGCGTGGCGTGTCCCAGCCAACGAGCCGCACCATCCCGGGATCGCCGAGCTTCGCCTGCTCGTCGATGAATCGCCCGACATACACCAGCCGTGCACGGAGCGCGGGGATGAGCGCTGCGCGATCTCCGAGCCCGTAGGCGTCGGCGAAGAGCCCGAGACGCCGAGCGCGCTCGCGGCTTTCTGGTATCGCGCTGGCCCCTGCGATGAGCGGCACCCAGCAGTACGCGGCATTCGCGACGTCCCACATACGCGGACCCGGCCCGGCGAGATCCCAGTCGAGCGTGAGCGCGAACCGGCCGTCGCGAAACAACGCGTTCCACGGCGACCAATCGTTGTGGAGGATGAGCTCGTGCGGCCCCGGACTCACGAGCCGCCACACAAGCTCGGGAGACGGACGGAAGCGGGCGACGATGTCGTGGTAGCGGCGCAGCAGACGTGCGGCTTCGATCATGTGGCCTTCATCGAACACCGAATCGGGGAGCGGGATCGGGTTGCCCGCGTGGGCCTCGCCCTCGATGTAGTCGAGGACCTCGCGCCCTTCCTCGTCCATCCCGCGAGCGCGTGGCGCCGGAAACCCTTCCGCCTCGAGGAAGCGCAGCAACGTATGGACGGCTGGCGTCCACGGCCCTGCGCGACGACGCACCGTGTCCCCGACACGGACGGCATCGTTGAGATTGCCGCCGAGCGGTAGTTCCTCCGCCATCGTGGGAAGAGACTAGGCGCGCTCGAAGTGGTGGAACCTCTCCCGTTAGGTCAGCGCCCGCTCGAGCACGCCACGATGCTCGTCTTGATAGGCAGCATCGCGCCTCATCCGCGCCGGGACGCCCCAATCGGCCAGCTTCATAGCGCCCTTGTCTCCGAGGTGCGCCTGCTCCGCGATGTGCTCGCCCACGAAGAGCGTGCGCTTCCTCAGCACGTCGAGGAGCGGCGCGCGGTCCGACAGTCCGTACGCATCGCAGAAACGACGCAGGCGGACCGCGCGCTCGTCGATCGAGAATCCGCCCGACTCTGAAAGGAGCGGGACCCACGAGTACGCGGTGTTCGCGATGTCCCAGAGGCGAGTCCCTGGACCCGCCATGTCCCAATCGAGCATGACCGCAAGACGGCGGTCGCGGAAGAGCGCGTTCCCTGGTGCCCAGTCGTTGTGGCAGATGATCTCGTGGGCCGTCGGCGCGACGAATCGCCATCGCGGGTTGGCCGGCGGCACGAAACTCTCGACGAGGTCGTGGTAGCGACGGAGCAGACGGGCACCCGCGGCGAGGTGATCGTCGTCCCTGACCCAATCCGGGGCCGGATCAGGCCAGCCCGGATGCACATCGCCGTCGATGTACTCGAGTATTTCGCGGCCCTGCTCGTCAATCCCACGGGCGCGAGGCGCTTCGAACCCGGCGCTCTCGAGGAATCGAAGTAGCGCGTGGACCGCCGGAGTCCACGGCCCGGCGCGCCGCCTGACCGTGTCGCCGACGCGCGTCGCGTCGTTCATGTTCCCGCCGATGAAGGGCACTTCCTTCATGGCGACGACCTCAGGCGAGCTCGATGTAGCGGAATGCCTCCGCGGCTCCGAGGTTCCAAGTCGAACCGGTGGTCTTCGCCCACCACCGCATGCGCTCGGCGAAGCCCTTGCGCCCGCCCACCTGGCTCTTGTGCGCTCGGAGAGCCGCGATCTTGCCGTCGATCGAACCCGAGATGTCGAACCAGATGTTCGGGTCCCGCGTCCCGAAGAGCAGGACGCGCGAAACGCGGTGAAGCTTCAGCCCGCCGGTGAGCTGCTCGGGAAAGAAGAGGTGGTCGCGCGCCGCGATCACGCCGTCGAGCCCGCTCCATCCGGCGACGCGATGGTCGGGGTGCATCTGGAAGTGGGCCCAGGGGTCGTTCGTGAACACCACGTCGGGCTTGTCCTCGCGGATGGCCAGGCACACCTCGGCGCGAAGCTCCATCGTTCGCTCGAGCTCGCCGTCCTGGTGCCCGAGGAAGACGAAATCTTTCACGCCGATCGCCTCGCCGGCGGCGCGCTGCTCGCGCTGCCGTGTCTCGGCCATCTGCTCCGGGGTCACCTTCGGGTCGTGCGTGCCCTTCTGCCCGCTCGTGATGACGCAGTACGTCACGTGCGTCCCGGCCGTCTTGATCCACGATGCGAGGGTCCCCGAGCAGCCGAAGTCGACGTCGTCGGGGTGAGCGAATACCGCCATCGCGCGTTTCGGGATCGTGAAGCGATCGGCCACTAGACCTTCAGCTTTCGCTCGTCGAGCACACGGTCGTACAGGTCGACGATGCGGTCGCCGACCCGCCGCCACGTGAAGTGCTCCGCGCGGTCGCGCGCGCCGTGCGCGAGGTGCATGCGGAGGCGAGCGTCGGTCAGGACCTCGGCCATCGCGTCGGCCAGCGCCTCGTCGTCACCTGCCGGCACGAGAAGTCCCGACTGCCCGTTCTCGATGACTGTCTGCAGTCCACCCACCCGTGTTCCGACGACGGGCGTGCCGCACGCCATCGCTTCGAGCGCGACCAGGCCGAACGATTCGGTGAGCGACGGCACGGCGCAGAGATCGGCGGCCGCGTAATACAGAGCAAGGTCCTCCTGGTCCCGTGAGCCGACGAAGGAGACGTTCGCCTCGAGACGGTGCTCGTGCACGAGGCGGCGAAGCTCGATGATCTTCTCGGTCTCCGGCGCGTCGTCGCCTCGGTCGAGGGCCCCGCCGACCACCAGGAGGCAGACGTCGCTCCGCATCTCCGGGCGGCGCTGAAAGAGCAGACCGAGCGCGCGCAGGAGCACGTCGATCCCCTTGATCTGCTCGATCCGCCCTACGAACAGGATGAGCCGCTCGCATTGATCGCGCCCGAGCTTTTCACGTGCATCGACCTGCCGGACCGGATGGAAGAGCGTCGGATCCACCCCGCAGGGAATCACCGCGACGCGCGATGCGTCGGCGCGATAGAGGCGGCGCAGCTCGCCGAGCTCGATCTCGCTCGCCGCGACGACGGCCGCCGACTTTTTGACGGCGTCGCGTTCGATCTCGATTCGGATGTCGCTCTCGCCGTCGATGTCCTCGTCCATGACCTCCCGCTTGACGAGCCCGAGGGTGTGGAACATCTGGATGACCGGTACGTTCCACCTCTGCTCGAGCGTCCGGGCGACCTTTGCCGAGAGCCAGTAGTGCGCGTGGACGAGGTCGTACGTCTTTCCCTCCGACGCCGCGTGCTCGAGGAGCTTGCTCGTGAATTCGTCGAGGTGTCCGTACACCTCCATCTTTGGCCAGTACCCGAGCGGGCCTGATTGGATGTGGATCACGCGGGCGTTCGGACCGAGCTGCTGGATCTGCGGATCGTCCTTCTCGCGCCACCGCGTAAATACGTCGACCTCGATGCCACGGGCGCCGAGATCGCGCGCGAGCTCGCGGACGTATACGTTCATGCCACCGGAGTCACGGCCGCCGAGCTTCGCGAGGGGGCAGGCGTGGACCGAGACCATGGCGATCCGGCGCGTCACGGCCGGGATGCCTCGAGCCGGAGCAGCCAGTGATCTGTCCCTCCGAGGTCGTACTTGTACGGCTCGTCGCCGCGCAGAAAGTCGTAGGTGCGCAGCCCTTCAGCGATCGCCGCGCGGATCGCATACGCGGCGCACGCGATGCCGACCGAGAGCGAGGCGAGGTTCGGGTCGTACGCCGCGTTGTAGAGCGCGAGCGTCCCTTCGTACGCGAGCCCGAACAGGACCGCCGCATCCTCGCCGTCGACGTTGAGCACGCCCATTCGCAGCCAGCCGCGTGCCGCCAGCGTGTCGGCCACATCGCGGAAGAAGCGCTCGGTCTCGCCGGTCATGAACTCGGCTTTGTCGCCGCGCGACCTGTTGTGCAGCGCGACGAACCGGTCCATCACCGCGCCGCGCTCGGCCTCCTCGGCGAAACGGAACGCGACCCGGCGGCCTGTCTCAAGCCGGCGGAGCTTTCTGCGGAGCTCGTGGCGCTCCTTCTTTCCAAGGCCCTGCACGTAATCGTCGAAGCTGTGGGCGAGCTCCATTCGCGGTGCGGTCACGAGCCGCTCGACGCTGACCTCGTAGCCCGCGGACTCGAGGACCGGCGCCATCGCATCCACGGTCGCGGCCTCCTCGGGCACGAACTCGAAACGGACGCGATTCGTGCGCTCGGCAGCGATCCATTCCGCGACCGCACCCGCGACGGTCCGCACGTTCTCCGGCGCCGCGACGATGTCCTGGTAGTCGGTGAGCTCGCCGCCGGCGAACGAGATCGTCCCGTCCGTATCTCGGGCGAGTGCGGCGATACCGCGATCGCCGACCCCAAGCGTGATCTGCTGGCGGCGATCGTACCTACGCGCGACGCGAATCCAGTCAGGGGTGAGAAAGACCGTCGGGTAGGCGCGACGCCGCGCAAGCTCGGACCATTCGGCCTCGAGCGATGCCGGATCGCGCGCGATACAGACCGCGTCCGACGTACTGAGGATCATCCGAGTCTAGGGGAGCGCACGCTCGGGTGAACGCGTGCGCGACTCATAGAATTCCGCCGTGAATCGCGACCCCGCGCCGCGGGTGATCGTCGCTCCCCAGTCCTTTAAGGGCTCTGCCGATGCGGTCGCAGTCGCTTCGGCCATCGCGCGCGGGATCCGTCGGGCATGGCCGAGTGTCCGGATCGAAGAGATGCCGCTCGCCGACGGCGGCGAGGGCACGGTGCGCGCGCTCGTCACCGCGACCAAAGGTGGACTGCGCAGATCGCGTGTGCACGATCCGCTCGGCCGCGAGATCGATGCGGAGTGGGGAGTGCTCGGCGACGGCGTGACCGCGGTCGTGGAGATGGCTTCCGCGAGCGGCCTTCCTCTGCTTATGCCGAGCGAACGCGACCCGCGCATCACCAGCACCCGCGGCACAGGCGAGCTCATCCTCGCCGCGGCCGCGAGCGGCGCGCATCGGATCGTGATCGGCATCGGCGGCAGCGCGACGAACGACGGCGGCGCCGGTATGGCACGCGCTTTCGGCTATCGCTTCCTCGATCGAAGCGGCAACGAGCTACCCGAAGGCGGAGCCGCGCTCGCGTTGCTCGGCCGCATCGATGGCCAGACGGATCCGCGCCTGGTACGTCCATCGATCGAGGTCGCCTGTGATGTTCGCAATCCGCTGCTCGGCCCCGAGGGTGCGTCGGCGATCTACGGCCCGCAGAAAGGGGCGACGCCCGAGATGGTCCGCGAGCTCGACCTGGCGCTCGCGCGATATGCGGATGTGGTCGAGGCATTCGTCGGCAGAAGCATCCGCGACGTCCCCGGCGCGGGCGCGGCCGGCGGCCTCGGCGCCGGACTGCTCGCGTTCCTCGACGCGCGGCTCGTGTCGGGCGCCGAGCTCGTGCTGCGCGCGGTCGGATTCGCCGAACGCATCGCCGGCGCCGATCTCGTCGTGACCGGAGAAGGCCGCGTCGATCAGCAGAGCGGATACGGCAAGCTCACGGGGGCGGTGACCGCCGCCGCGCGCCGCGCCGGCGTGCCGGTCGTCGCCATCGCGGGAAGTCTCGGAGCGGGTCACGAGACACTCGGTCTCGACGCGATCGCGGTCGCGAGCGAGGGCGTTCCGATCGCGCAGGCGATGCGCGAACCGCTGCCGCTCATCGAGCGCGCCGCGGAAAGCCTCGTGCGTGCGCGGCCCGCGCCGACGCACTAGCGTTACGCCCCTCGTGGAGACGCAGACAACGCCACCCCTGGAGCGGATTCCGCGGGATCGCACGCCGAGTCTCGAGCTCGTCCGTATCACCGAGGCTGCTGCGATCGCAGCCTCCCACTGGATGGGCCAAGGCGACAACAACGCGGCCGACCAGGCCGCTGTCGAGGCGATGCGGCGAAGCATGGAGGACGCCCGCTTCAACGGCCGGATCGTGATCGGCGAGGGTGAGCGCGATGAAGCGCCCATGCTTTACATCGGAGAGAAGGTCGGCCGCGGCGACGGTCCAGAGGTTGACATCGCCGTCGATCCACTCGAAGGCACCACCCCGACGGCTAAAGGCCGGCCAAATGCGGTGGCGGTCATGGCCTTCTCCGAGCCGGGTGGGCTCCTCCATGCGCCCGACACCTATATGGAGAAGCTTGCTGTCGGGGCCCCCGCGAAGGGGAAGGTCGATCTGGATCGACCGGTCGCCGAGAACCTCCGAATCATCGCCGGCTCGCTCAATCGGGACGTCAACGATCTCACCGTCATCATCCTCGACCGACCGCGGCATGAACGGCTGATCGCCGAGGTGCGCAAGGCGGGCGCGCGGATCAAGCTCATCGAAGACGGCGACTTGATGGGCGCGCTTTCGGTCGCGATCGCGGGCACCGGCGTCCACGCGCTCATGGGGATCGGTGCGGCGCCGGAAGGCGTGCTCGCGGCCGCCGCGCTTCGGTGCGTGGGCGGGGAGCTGCTCGGTCGTCTCAAGTTCCGCAATGACGAGGAGCGCGCCCGCGCGAAGAAGATGGGGATCGCCCACGAGGACCGCGTGTACGCAACCGAGGACCTCGCGAGCGGAAAGGACATTCGTTTCGTGGCGACCGGCGTGACCGATGGCGATGTCCTGCGCGGAGTCCACTATTTCGCACGAGGCGCCGCGACGCACTCGATCCTGCTCGACCGGCTGATGGGAAAGCTGCGCTTCATCGACACGACCCACTTCGAGGACATCGATCACCCGCCGGTCATCCGCCGGGACTGACCGCCCGCTAATACGTCTCGGCGGACCTCGGAAGCGACGCGGCACCGTTGCGGACCGCGCGCACCAGCACCTCGTAGTTCGCGTCCTTTAACACGCAACCGGCGCCGAAGGCCCGGGCGACATCGCAGACGTTCGCGTCGAGCGTGTACATCACGACGCGCGTGTCGGGAAGCTCGCTGGTGATCCATTCGAGGACCTTGGTGCCATGCGCGCCCGGCATCTCGTCATCGAGGATGACGACGTCCGGCAACAGCTCCTGGCACAGGCGGACGGCCTCCTGCGCGTCCCGCGCGACGCCGACGCAGTCCATATCACGCTCGGCGTTCACGAGATAGCGGAGGTTCTCGCGAACCGACGGATGATCGTCGACGACGAGGACCCTGATCCTTCCCCCAAGCACTGCCGCCAGTTTAGGTCGGGTCGGGTGCCATCGCGCTGTCGATTTCGGATTGACACGAAGCGAGGCCTGCGCGTAGGTTCTTCGGGTGCCAGTCACGCGGACGCGGAGGCGCCGTCCGGCGCCGCTCTCGCCCTCGCTCAAGAAGCTCGGCGAACGCCTACGCGAAGCGCGGATCGCAGCGGGCCTGTCGCAGGCGCAGCTCGGGGCACCCTACTTCACGCGTGCGCACGTGAGCGCGATCGAGCTCGGCAAGATCCGTCCGGCGATGCGGTCGCTCGAGCACATGGCGAAGAAGCTCGACAAGCCGGCCTCGTCCTTCCTCGACGACGCCGACCTAGAGCGGGCGCGGAGCGATCGTGAGCTCGAGATCGGGTCGATCGCGGGGCTGCTCACGTTCGCGTCGGCGCCCGAAGCGCTTCGCCGCGCCGAGAAAATGCTCGATGCGGGAGGTCTTCCGGTACGCGAGACGTGCCGGCTCCGGCTCTATGCGGGATCGGCGCTCAATTTGCTGCACCGCGGCGGAGACGCGATCAAGAGCCTCACCGTCGCGCAGCGCCTCGCTCGGGAGCTCGGTGACGAACCGCTGGCGCGCGGCGCGGACTACCAGGTCGCCGTCGCGACCAGGATCGCGGGAAACCCGCGCGGCGCGCGCGAGATGCTGGAAACGCTCCTTCGCCGGGTCGAGACGGCGAAGCCGCCGGATCAGCTCTTGCGTCTCCGCGTGCTGATCACGCTTGGCGGCTGCGCGCAGGACCTTGGCGAGCCGCAAGCCGCAACCACGTATTACCAGCAGGCTCTGAGCTGGTCGAGCGAGATCGGCGACCTCGCACGGATCGCGTTCATCCATCAGGGGCTTGGAAACGCCTATAGGGCCCTCGGCGACCACGACGCTGCGGCGGGCCACTACCAAAGAGCTCTTGCCGCGGCGGAGCTTGGAAAGGACCTCGTCGGCGTGCTCATCATGCGGAACGCGCTCGCCGTTATCGCTGCCGATGCCGGCCGCATCGAGGCGGCGTACGAGCATGTCGCGCGGGCGCTCGAGATCGCCCGAGTGTCGGGGCCCGCCGCGTACCTGGCGCACTGTTACGCGACAAGAGCGGAGGTCGCGCTGAAGGCGAAGGATGCGACGCTCGCGCGCTCGAGCGCGGAGGCGGCGATCGCCGCGGTAGCGGAGCGCGGCGCGGATGCCGACCGCGCGATCGCCGGCGCGATGCTCGTCCTCGCCGAGCTCGATCTACGCGAAGGCGACACTGCGAAGGCGGAGAAGCGGATGCGCGACGTCGCGGCGATCTACAAAGCGCTCGACGCGAAGACCGAGCTCGGCGAGGTCCTCATGCGGCTGTCTCGAGCGGCCAAGAAGCACGGCGACCTGCGCGGGGCCGAGCGCTACGCCACCCAGGCCTACGCCGTGACTACTCCGAAGAGCGCGAACGTCGAGGTCTAACTTCTCGCCGCAGACCGCGGGTTCTGTCTCGGGTCCGGGGTCTCCGCAGCGCCGGGGGTCTTCTGCGCTCGGCCCCTCGTGGGATCGCGATGGACCGCCGGCCCAGGGGCCGCTCGCTCAGAAGACCCCGGCGCTGCTCAAGCGGCTCAGCCGTGGGCACCAGCGATCTGCTGCTCGCGGTTCTTCAGTCCCCTTGCTGACGCTCAGTCGCGGTCAGAACGTTCCGCAGCAGCAGTTCGGTTGTCACGGCGCCTAAGCCCCCTGGGACCGGACTCAGAGCGGAAGCGATCGAGGACACGCTCTCGACATCGACATCGCCAACGATCCCGTGCGGCATCACGTTGATTCCCGCGTCGATCACCGTCGCTCCAGAAGCGAGCATCTCGCCGGTCAGAAATCCGGCGCGTCCCACGGCTACCACGACGATGCTCGCCTCCTTCGTGACCGCGGCAACATCGGGGGTCTCGCGATGAGCGATGGTCACTGTCGCGTCCTCGTTGAGCAGGAGGTAGGCGACCGGGCGGCCCACCACGGTGCTTCGCCCGATCACGGCCGCGCGCGCACCGCGCAACTTGACGCCGTGAAATTTCAGAAGCTCGATAACCGCCTCGGCCGTGGATGGCACGAACCGCGGCCGTCCGTCCGCGAGCAGGCCGACGTTGAACGGGCTCATCCCTTCTACGTCCTTGGCGGGGACGATGTGGTCGACGATGTGGCCCTCGTCGAGGGTCCCGGGCAGTGGAGTCAGCAGCAGAATGCCGTGGACCCGCGGATCCGCGCCGAGCCGCTCGAGCGTCGCGACGAGCTGACGCTCCGACGTGTCGCCGGGAAGGTCGATCTCGTCCACCGCGATGTCGAGCAGCTTCCCGCGCGCCCCGAGGCGTTGCTGGTATGTGTTCGCAGCCGGATCGATCCCGACCGATACCGAAGCGAGTCGCGGCACGATCCCGCGCGCGCGCAGCGCGGCGCTTCGCTCGCGTGACCGGTCGTGCAGCTTTTCGGCGAGTGGCTTGCCAACGAGCAGCCGCACGGTGCTACCGGGCGATCCGCGACTCGACGAAGTCGGTGATACGTCGACGCTGCTCGTCGCTGCCGTCGACCGCTCGATCGAGATGCTCGGAGATGACCTTCACCTGCGCGGGGTCCTTGATCGAGGCGAGGTTGATCATCACGTTGAGCGCCGCCCCACGAAGCGCGGTCTCCGCCATGAGGGCGCCGACGCCGATGTCGCTCGCGGTCATGGGGCTCGCGCTCGCGATACCTCGCTCGCACGCGTCGAGCAATCGCCGCGCCGTCTCGGCAACCTCGAGCGGGACGCGTGACGCGGCAAGGAGCGCGGCCTGCATGCGCTCCTGGCGCTCCTTCTTCTCTTCGTCCGTCTTCCGCGCAAGCTTCATCGCCTCAGCGACGCGCGCGTACGCCGCGCTGTCGTCCTCGACGAGACGGAGGAAATCCGCGCGAAGGTTGTCGGTCTCTTCCACGTAGGCCTCGAGCGCCTCCGACTTCGCCTTTTTCATCGAGATGCGTCCGACCATCGCCGCCAGCGCCGCGCCCATGGCGCCGGCGTATGCAGCGGCACTTCCGCCTCCGGGCACCGGCGCGTCGGAGGAGAGGTCGTCGCTGAACGCGCGCAGAGATTGTTCGATGAAACGATCGGGCATGGGAACGGGGCCGAAGTGTACGTGCTAACATCGCTCGAAACTTCATACGCGATCCCTTTCATGCAGAGAGGCTGAGGGAACGGCCCGATGACGCCTCGGCAACCGGCGGAGTCCCGCTGCGGTGCCAATTCCGTCCCGATGCATCAGTACGGGAAAGATGAGAGGGTCGACCGAACCGGGAGACCTCTCGTCCTAGATGGAAGGAGAGGTCTTTTCTTTTGAGCGCACTGGCGAGCCTTCTCGGATCCGGCGAGTTCGTCGTCACGGCGGAGCTCAATCCGCCGAAGAGCGCCGCGGCCGGCCTGGTGCGGCGGCGGGCCGAGGCGCTCAAGGGTGTCGTCGATGCGGTCAACGTCACCGACAGCAACCGGGCGATGGTCGCGATGGCCGCCATCCCCGCCGCGACGCTCGTCCGCAGCGTCGGCCTCGAGCCCATCGTTCAGATGACCGGCCGCGATCGCAACCGGATCGCCCTGCAGGCCGACGTGCTCGGCGCGGCGGCGATCGGCATCGAGAACTTCGTGTTCATGAGCGGCGACGACCCGAAGCAGGGCAGCCATCCCGAGGCCGTATTCGTGAAGGACCTCGATGGGGTCGGCCTGGTGAAGATGGCCGTGGGAATGCGCGACCTCGCGCACTTCCTTTCAGGCGACGAGATCAAACAACCGCCGAAGATGCTCATCGGCGCGACGGCTTCGCCGTTCGCGAAGCCGATGGAGTCCGACGTCACGAAGACGCTGGACAAGATCGCGGCCGGCGCCGACTTCCTCCAGACCCAGCCCGTCTTCGATCTCGCGACGTTCAGTCGGTGGCTTGTCGAGGTGCGCCGCGGCGCCTCTCGCGAGGTCCCGACGATCGCGGGCGTGCTCATCCTTCGCTCGCCGGAGCAGGCGGAGCGGCTCGCCAAGGTTCCCGGGGTTGCCATCGGTCCGGAGGTGCTCGACCGTCTGAAGAAGGCGGACGACGCCGAATCCGAAGGAATCGCGATCGCTGTGCAAATGGTGAAGGCTCTCAGGGCTCTGCCCGGCGTGCGCGGCGTGCATCTCTATGCGATCGAGTGGCCGGAGGCGGTCGCGCGCGTCGTGGACGCGGCAGGACTCCTCCCGAGGCCGGATGCGAGGGTGGTGGCATGACGATCAAGACGACCGTGATCGGCGCGTATCCGAAGATCGGCGAGGGCCTCGACGGGCAGGAGCTGCGACGCGCGCTCCATCGGCACGACCGGGGCGAGATCAGCACCGCGGACCTCGACAAGGTGTTCGACGACACGACGCGGAGCGCGATCGGCGAGATCGAGTCCGCAGGGATCGATGTAACCAACGACGCCCAGATCCGCTGGGACGATCTCCTCTCGCCATTCGCGCGCGCGTGGTCGGGCGTGGATCCGGGTCCCCTCGAGCGGTTCTACGACAACAACACCTACTTCCGGCAGCCGGTGATCGATGGCCCCATCCAGACCGACGGTCGTTCTCTGGTGCGCGACTACACCTTCGCGCGCGGAGTCGCGAAATCGACGCTCAAGGCCGCGATCCCAGGGCCGCTGACCTTCGCGACACTCGTTGCGCGTGACGAGCAGTACCGCTCGCTGGAGGACCGCGTCCTCGCCGTCGCGGACGCTACCGCGAAGGAGATCGCGGGGTTGAAGGCGGCAGGAGCGACGATGATCGACATCGAGGATCCGGCCGTCGTCGCGTCGCCGAAGCACATCGAGCTCGCGCGCGAGGCGTACGGGCGCTTCGCGGATCCGGATCTCGCGCTGACCCTGGTCACCTACTTCTTCCCGGCCGATGCGGTGCTCGAGTCGCTCGCCTCATTCCCGGTCGCGGCGGTCGGCATCGACGTGCGGAGCCGTGACACGACCGCATTCGACCGGCTCGACGCGTTCCGCACGCATTACGTGCTCGTCGGAGTTGTCGACGCGCGGAACACACGCCTCGAGACGGCCGAAGAGGTCGCGCGCTACGCCGAGCGGGCCCTCA
>Ga0209471_1001386_pt1 | contig 14467 bp, 12 predicted proteins | sample GraSoiAngelo_128_FD_185885 | JGI IMG/M metagenome (GOLD analysis project Ga0209471, IMG submission 185885) | Grasslands soil microbial communities from the Angelo Coastal Reserve, California, USA - 14_0927_12_20cm (SPAdes) (version 2) | ecosystem: Environmental > Terrestrial > Soil > Grasslands ...
CTGGACCAGGATTTCGCAATCTACCGCTGGGGCAAAAACAAACCATTTCGAATGCTGCCGAGCGCGGACTTACAGAGGCCAAGAAAAAGACCTTAAGCCATGGCGCCGGTAATATCGCATTTAGTCCACCTCTCCAAGGCGATTCTATCGGAGCCAGATTGATTCCCTAGAATCCTTGGTCAAATCCTAGTAAGCATTTATCGGCATCTCGACGCTCTCGGTGCCTAAAAACACAATCGCTTTGGGGACATTGGCCGTTAGCGCGTGATAGATTTTAGCTTAGGGGAGACCTAGACGATTTTGGGAGTGTTGACCAGGAGTGCTCTCCCAAGTCGGAAATTTCACTTCGATATGAGGAGATACCAATTCGCTGCGGTGGGACTTCTGGCGGTCTCGCCTCTCCTCGCCGCATACGTGGGAGCCTCCATCGGCGGAGGAATTCTCCACTCGATGCGCTTGAATCGGATGCGGCTGGAAGAGACTCAGGCGATGCTTGCTCGCACCGGCGCGAGGAAAGAGGATTTCACTGTGGCGGCGATCGACGGCGTCCAGTTGCGCGGTTGGAAAGTCCGTGCGCCGGCGCCCAATGGCGACTGGGTGTTCCTCTACCACGGCGTTTCAGACAATCGCACCGGCGACATCGGCCATGCGGAATTCCTTCTTCGTCATGGATACAGCCTCGTGATGATGGACGCGCGCGCCCACGGCGAGAGCGGCGGCGATATGGCCACGTACGGCTGGAAGGAGCGCCATGACACGGTCGCCGTCACCAACGCTCTCTTTTCCAGCGAGAAGGTCCGGCATCTTTACGCGCTCGGTGTCTCCATGGGCGCTGCCATCGCGTTGCAGTCCGCCGCCATCGAGCCACGAATCGAAGCCGTTGTTGCCGAAGCCCCGTTTGCAAATCTGCGAGAGGTCAGTTACGACTACGCCGGTCTGCACGCCGGCTCCTGGCTCGGAAAATCTCTCTTCCGTCCCGCATCCATGGCAGCAATGCATTCCGTCGAGAAAGAAGGCGGGTTCAAGCCAGAAGACGTCTCGCCGGAAAAAGCGGTGGCCGAGAGGCCATTTCCGGTTCTATTGATCTGCGGCACCCGCGATTCCACGATCCCCTGCCGGCACTCCCGGCGAATCTATAAAGCAGCCACCGGTCCGAAAGAATTCTGGATATTGCGGGGAGCGGGCCACGCCGCCGCGCTGGGTGCAGTACCGGCAGAGTACGAGACGCGCGTCGTCAGCTTCTTCGGAAAGTATCCCGCGAATCCAAGTTCAAGTCCCCGATAAGTCGCGAAACCGTCCACGTGGTTTTGGCGGTTTCCACATCGACGGGAACGCTGTTTCCCGGGACTTAGGCCGTCGTGCTCGTGTACCATACGGCGGCGGAGCGTCGATAACTTCGTAGGAGATTTACATGCGTCAGGTTGCTGACGGTCACAACAAGGAGCGCGGGGCAGCTTGGACCGCAGACCTCTTACAAGACTTTCGTTTCGGTTTGAGGACGCTCTTTAAATATCGATCCTTTACGGTCGTGACTGTCGTTACGCTTGCTTTGGGAATAGCAGGATGTACGGCAGTCTTCAGTTTGGTGAACGCGGTTCTATTCCGTTCCTTGCTGTATGGAGAACCGAGTCGGTTGGTTTACATATTCACTCCCCTTGCACATGTTGATCTTCCCGTAGGGGTCTTTGGGCCAACCAATGCGGATTTCTCTGATTTGAAAAGCTTGAACCATTCCTTTGCGGAGATGACCCACTTCCAACAAGCGATCTATAACCTTGGTGTGGACGATCGGGTGGAAAGAATTGGCGCGGCAAAGTTCGATGCGGACTTCTTCAGGACCTTGCATTCGGCCCCTGAAGTCGGTCGTGAGATAGACAAAAGAGATGAGCAACCCGGAAGTGAGCGCGTCGTCGTGGTCAGCCATGCTCTTTGGCAGTCCATGTTTGGAGGAACGCGCGAAATTCTAAGGCGCACGCTGCGGCTGAATGGAAAGCCATACCAGGTGATCGGCGTAACGCCCGCGGACTTTGGATTCCCGCACAAGAGTGATCTTGCGCACGGGAACGGGCACATCCAGACGACCGATGTTTGGTTGCCTTCCGCGTTGACTCCAGAACAAAGTGCAGATCGGGAGGATTTCGGTGGCATTGCGATCGCTCGCTTGAAGCCAGGTGCGACCTTAGAACAGGCGCAAACGGAAATGAGTACGATCATGTCGCGGCTAGACTCGGTGCATTCCGAAGACATGCGTGGGTGGAGTGCGCTAGTCAAACCGTTTGTTGACACTGCTCTTGGTCCAGTGAGACCGCTGATGCGGCTTCTACTGGGAGCAGTTTGCTTCGTTCTGCTCATCGCATGTGCGAATGCAGCAAGTCTTCTTTTGACGCGCGCCGCTGACCGGGCGCACGAATTGGGCGTGCGTGCCTCACTAGGCGCCCTTAGAATGCGTCTCGTACGTCAGATGTTCACGGAATGCTTGATGCTGAGCACTACCTCGGGCATCGTTGGCATCGGGTTGGCCTTTCTTTTTTTGCGCGCAAATTCTGAAACTTGATCCCGGAGATATCCCTCGAATGCAGGATGCCAGATTGGATAGCAGCGTCCTGGCTTTCCTTGTTTTAGTGACCGTGCTGACGAGCATCCTCTTTGGAACATTACCCGCGCTCTCGACAACCCGAATTAATTAATCTTGGGGAACTTCTAAAGACCGGTGGAATGCGGGGAATCGCAGGACACGGAAAAAGGGCGGGAAAGGGCTTGGTGGTAGCGCAGGTTGCTCTCGTGCTGTTGCTGCTCATCGGAACAGGTCTGCTTCTCCGAAGTTACGCGAACGTTCTTGCTGTGCGCACTGGCTTCTCAGCGTCGGCCGAGTTTGAAAGGCTTGGCGAGCAGAAGAAAACAGCGAGAGAATGATTGTGAGCATGTCGCCGAAAAGCTACAGCGACGGCTGCCTAAATTCAACCAGTTCAATCAGAACGGAGTTTTTGGTAGGTAAAGCTCCCCCCCCTTGCGTATCACCCCTTAAGCGTGAGACAGTGTTTATCCCTGAGAAAAATAGACGTCAAGTGAATTAACCTGAGAGTGGAGAAGGCTCGCTCATTTTCCTACGCTCCCAGCCGTCCTCTTCCCACCACTCTTGTGCCCAGATCCATTCACGCTGCATAAGGCAGACGAGGCTCCGGTCTTCATCGACCGGCGTTTCACAGGGGGAACAAGTGGTTATAGTCCTCTAGGATGCGGGTGAGGGCGGGATCATGGCTACAAAGGACAGCAAAATAGAAATGCCCAACAGCGAGCGGGCGCCTCTCCCCGGTGCTGTGAGGGTTGGGCCGTGTGACCCACATGAAGTTATTGACGTTACCATTGTCGTTCGCCGGCGTTCGAAAGGGTCGGGGCGATTTCCGCGCATCGAAGAACTCGGCAGGAGGCCGGTTGCCGAGCGGCGCCATTTAACTCGTGAGGAATTTGCGCAGGCGCACGGCGCCCTCGCCGAGGACCTCGCGCGTATCCGTACCTTCGCGGAGACGAAAGGCCTGCGAGTAAAAAGTGAAAGCGTTCCGCGGCGCTCGAGCGTCCTTACCGGGCCAGTGAGTGCATTCTGCCGTGCTTTTGAAGTCGAACTCAGCCTCTACAGGCATCCTCGCGGCGAGTACCGCGGGCGGACTGGGCGCTTGAGGATCCCGCGAGATCTTGCGGAAGTCATCGAGGGTGTTTTCGGGTTGGACAATCGTCCGCAGTCCGCGCCGCATTTCCGGCTCAAAAAAGACGCTTCGGGCGGACTGCAGCCTCACATCGGAACAACCTCTTATACACCGACGCAGGTTGCGCAGGCCTACGATTTTCCTGCCAGTGGACAGGGCGCGGGCCAGTGTATCGGCATTCTCGAGCTTGGCGGCGGGTACAACACCGACGATCTGAACGCTTTCTTTGCCAGCCTTGGCATCTCTGTACCTCAGGTGAGTGCCGTCTCGGTGGATGGCGGAATGAATGCGCCAACAGGTGATCCCAACCAAGCGGACGGGGAGGTAGCGCTCGACATTGAGGTCGCGGGCTCCGTGGCGCAGGGCGCGAGTATCGCGGTGTATTTCGCACCGAACACCGACCGAGGTTTTCTCGATGCCCTCACCACCGCGATTCATGACACCACAAATAATCCCTCGGTGATCTCGATCAGCTGGGGAGGACCGGAAAATGAGTGGACTCAACAGGCCATGATGGCGTTCGATGCTGCATGCCAGGATGCGGCTACCCTGGGAGTCACGGTCTGCGCTGCCTCGGGTGACAACGGTGCAAGCGATGGCGTGAATGACGGCCAATTTCATGTTGACTTTCCCTCATCGAGCCCTTCGATCCTTGCTTGCGGCGGCACAGTCCTGCATGCCACAGGCAAGCAGATCAACGACGAGGAAACCTGGAACGACCTCGGAACCGGAGGCGGCGCGACGGGAGGCGGCGTGAGCCAAGTGTTCGACCTTCCGACTTGGCAACAAACCGCAGGCGTTCCCCAGGCCCCCAACGGAATGCTCGGCCGCGGTGTTCCGGATGTTGCGGGAGATGCCGATCCCAATTCCGGCTACCAAATCATCGTGGACGGCCAGCAGGGTGTGGTTGGAGGCACAAGCGCAGTCGCACCCCTCTGGGCAGGGTTAATTGCAGTCATAAACCAGCATGCCGCGCGCGCCGTCGGCCACCTTAACCCGCTGCTCTACACGGCGCCCGTGGAAGCAACATTTCACGACATCACCGTCGGAAACAATGGGGGCTATCAAGCTGGTCCCGGTTGGGACGCTTGCACGGGGCTTGGTACGCCGGATGGCAACGCGTTGATAGCAGCTCTTGCGCCGCCGCAGACGACCAGCGTCTCCGAAGGTATTCCAGGAGACCAAGGAAAAACTCTGAGTCTCAATGTCCCTCGAATTACTGTCGGCCATGTCTTGCACAGTGAGCTACAGCAAATTCGAAGCAGCCGGCTTGAGCGGCTTGAAGCCAAAGAGAACACCCGGGATCCTGCCGACAGCTTGATTGGGCTGGCTTTTTCCGGGGGCGGCATCCGAAGCGCCACATTTAACCTTGGAATCCTTCAGGGACTCGCGCAGCTCGGCTTGCTGCGCAAATTCGACTATCTCTCCACTGTTTCCGGAGGCGGCTACATCGGAAGCTGGCTCATGGCATGGATGCACCATCAGAATATCGGCATCAAGGAGGTGGAAAAGAAACTGGCACCAGCGGCTTACGAACCTCAGAACGTAACGGAAGCCTCCGAAGTTCGCTTCCTGCGCAATTACAGCAAGTATCTGACACCGCGCACAGGCCTGTTAAGCGCGGACTTCTGGGCATTCCTAGCAAGCTATCTTCGAAACACTCTCTTGAACCTGATTATCCTTTTGCTGGCCTTGTTGAGTCTGCTGCTCCTGCCGCGAAGCATCGTGTATCTTCCGCACTTCCTCGACCGGTTCGACGACTGGGGTTATGGCTTGGCCTGGTTGACAGCGAAAACTCCGACCGAGTCCGGTTTTGCGCAGTACTGGGCGCTTGTTGTCGGCTTGGCCTTCGGGCTGTTCGGCGTCGTCGGCATGGGCTTGAATCTCTGTTGGGTAAACCCACCAAAGGGTTCAAAGATCCACTGGATTGCGAGGCCCTGGGCCATCCAAGCGTTAATCCTGGCTCCCCTGTTTCTCTCGGCGGCTTTGTTCAGTTATGCCCTGGACCAAATTTTCCGTTACGACCTGCCACCGGACTACCTCCTCTTCTCGAGCATGGCGATAGGGTTGGTCGCGTACGGCTCCTTTTGGACGATTGCATGCGTGGCGCGATGGCTGGCATGGCTTCAGGGGTGGTGCAGCGGCGATGGTGGACCAGCGGCTTCGGTGATTTTGCCGACTGCGATTCTGGCCGGGGCGCTCGGCGGTCTCCTGTTTTTGCCGTACGCATCGAGCGTAAATGGACGAGTAACGCCCCACACGGTTATCGGAGTGTGGAAGGTGGTGACCTTCGGGGCACCGGGACTCGTCGTGTTCATGCTGGTCACCGGAACGCTCCATATCGGCCTGATGGGTCGCCAGTTCCTCGACGCGTACCGGGAATGGTGGGCGCGGCTCGGAGGGTGGCTGGCCGCCTACGCATGCGGCTGGGTACTACTCTTTGTTCTGGTTGCTTACATGCCTACCTGGCTGAACGCGCTTGTAGTTCAAGAGGCCGCCCAGCACCACTATCGATTCACGGTCAGCGGCGTGCTCCTGTGGGCTGCCTCGACGGCATACGGTGTGTTGTTTGGCCGAAGTCCGGCCACTGGACTCCCAATTCCAGATGCTCCGTTGAAGAAAAAGATACCTGACTGGGCGGCGCGGGTGACTCCCTATATCTTCATCGTGGGGTTGCTCGTCGGGTTGTCTGTGCTCTCGGCGTGGGTGGCGGCCGAGTTCTATGGCGAGCCCTTTAAGTTTAGCGCGGCCAGCGATTACGTAGATTTCAAGGTTGCTTGCGTCTGGATAGGTTTCGCTGGTGCGGCGCTAGTGCTTTCCTGGCGTGTGGACATCAATGCATTCTCGACACACTTGCTATACCGGAACCGGCTTGTGCGTTGCTACCTCGGGGCGTCGGTCCCCGATCGCCAAGGACAGCCATTCACGGGGTTTTCCACCGAAGACGATTTGCCGCTTTCCTCGCTGCAAATCCGTTTGACCAAACCGGGATCGGAATGGAAAGCGCGTCCCGTCGTGCTGTTGAATGCCAGCGTGAATGTGACCCGAGGGAATGAAATCGGGCTGCAGACTCGAAAAGCTCGGTCGTTCATACTGACTCCATCTTATTCCGGATACACGCGACCGCTGCCGGGAGGGCTCGAACAGCAAAGCCTCTTTTCGGAGACGGCACTGGCGGGGATGGAGAAGCCGGGCACCGAGAAAGGGTTAAGTTTGGGGACCGCAATGGCCATCTCCGGTGCCGCGGCCAGTCCTAACATGGGCTTTTATTCCGAACCCGCCCTGGCCTTTCTGATGACGCTATTTGACGTGCGTTTGGGGTGGTGGCTTGGAAATCCAGGGAAAGAGAAGTGGCTAAGAGGCAGCCCGGATCTGGGTTTCTTGTGCCTTTTGCGGGAACTCTTCGGTGCGGCGAGCGATGACAGTAAATATGTCTACTTGTCTGACGGAGGTCACTTCGAGAACCTGGCAGTGTACGAACTCGTGCGCCGCCGGTGCAAGCTGATCGTTGCTTGCGACGCTTCGTGCGATTCGGGTTACGCTTTCGCAGATCTTCACAATGCCATGGAACGCTGCCGGGTTGATTTTGGTGTGGAGATTACTCGTGTGACCCGGGACCTTGTGCCGCAAAATGGGTACGTCAGCCAGCACTTCGACCTGTGCAGAATCCGCTACACGCCCGGCAAGGAGGCCGATGACGGCCTGCTTCTGTATATCAAGCCGGGGCTGAAAACGGACGACCCGGAGGATTTGCTCGGATACTCCAAAGTCAATCAGTCCTATCCCCATGACTCCACGGCAGACCAGTGGTTCGACGAAGAGCGGTTCGAGAACTATCGCAAGCTCGGCTACATCAGCGCGCTCGCGGCGGAAAAGGAATTGCGCGATAGGATAGGGGACGCGCTCGGCTGAAAGAAACACGGCGTTGATTGTCGGCCGGATAGGCCCGCCCGCGTCCGTGTCAACCAATCCTTTCCGTTGCTCAATCTATGCCAATATGAGGCATAGTTGATTCCTGCTTCCGCGAGGCTGGTTTCACGCTGGCGGTAAAGCCAGCGCCAGAGCCTTCCTCTCCACAGGCGTTCCTTCGGGTCCAACTCACCCTAGCGAGTGGGTAACAGCAGAGATTCTTTGCCGCGTTAATGTCCCGGTCGTGGAACGCACCACACTCGCGGGTCCACTCCCGCGCGGACAATGGCAGATCTTCCGCAATCCGACCGCACACCGAGCACATCTCGCTGCTCGGGAACCAGCGACTTGCTATCACGAGCTCCGCGCCGTTCAGCTTCGCTTTGTACTCCAACTGCCGGCGGAATTCGTAAAAGCCCTATGTGCGACGCGGACGGACATACGCGCTCAAGTCCAACTCCTGACGGGAAAATCGGAAACTTGGGCACGGGCTTCCAGACAAGCGATTTTAGTGGCTTATCGCGAGCTGGGACGCCCAGAAGTATCGGCGCAGGCTCTGGGTGCGATTCCTGCCATTGGTTGTGGGCTGCATCGCGGGCCAGCGGTGGTCAATTCCGTCCAACTCAAGGCGATGATTGCGCCGTACGCGTGGGCGTGTGCTCTCCCAGGAGAGGCTTGTGCGCGCATGCACTGCAGGCCATTGTACTTTCAAGGGCTTACGGTGCTGTGTTCAAGTACCGAGTCTTTGATTGTCCGTCCACTCCGTCGAACCCCCGTTTCCGATAGGGAAACAGGAAAAACCTTGTCTACCTGTTTCACGTAGGAACGACGTTGCGGGAATCAGGCAGAAGGCGCTCTTGTACGAGCTTCGAAGCGGCGATCCGCGTTTGTCAATCGAAGAGCGGAACTCGATCTGCCGTGGCTCGCCGAGCAGTATGCACCGGTTCCGGTGCCAACGCGATCCACATTGTGTCCACGCTGCGACGTTTTCGAGTTACTGCAGAACGTTACTGGTTTGAGCCGCCTGAGTAGGCCGGGACGAGAGGACTAACCAACCTTTTTGACGTCTTTGCGCAGGTGCGAGTAGATTGGTCTGTCCTTATGACAGCCAAGCAGGACACTCGAGGAGATCCCCTATGTTAAAACGATTTATTGTGTGCACTTTTCTGATTGCCGGACTCGCGACTCTGGCACTTGCCGCCGATGAAAACAGCTGCAAGGGCGACCCCGGCAAGTGGCAGCAGCTTTTCAACGGCAAAGATCTAACAGGATGGAAACACGTCGGTCCCGGCGGCGATACGGTGGAAGACGGCCTGATCCGCACGCACGGCGGAATGGGCCTGCTCTACTGGATGGGAGGAAAGATCGGCAACTGTGAAATTCACGTTGTGTTCAAGATGCGCGATGAAAACGACAATTCGGGAGTTTTCATCCGTATTCCCATCGAACCCCGTGAAGCATGGATGCCGGTGCACTATGGTTACGAAGTGCAGATCGACAATCATCCCGAGAAGTCGAATGAGGATGAGTATCACGAGACCGGCATGTTGTACTCCCTGACCAAACCGCTGGTGAAAAACGCCTGGAAGCCGGGCCCAGAGTGGAACACGATGGATATCACTTTGGACGGCAATCACACAATTGTCATGCTTAATGGTAAGAAAGTAACGGACTTCAAGGAAGGCGATCCGGTGCCAGAGAAGAAGTTCGATTTCGAGCCGCAGCGCGGACCGCGCCCGGAGTTCGGCTGGTTCGGATTGCAGAATCATAGCGACAACGACATTGTGTTCTTTAAGGAGGTAGTTATTAAGCCGCTCAAAAAGTAAGGACGCGAGCCAGCACCGCGGCGCGTCGCAAAAGACCACGATCTCGTTTGGTCAAAAATCTCAAACGTATTGAAAAGGCTTGGTTTCCGGTCTCGTAATTTTTTCGTACAGCTGGTTTCTGAAACCTCAAGAGCATGTACAATCCGGGTTCGACGATCAAGTTTACGGAGGCTCTGGAATGATTTGGGCTCGCGTGCTTGCTTACATCACCGGAACCGTAGACCAGGAACTACTACTGAGGAACGAATATCTGGCCGCAGAGAACCGCATCCTGAGAGCCCAAATCCAAGGCAGGTTGTTGTTATCCGATGCCGAAAAAGCTACGTTGGCTGAGATCGCCCAGCGGCTCAAACGGAAGGCCTTGGAAGAATTGGCGGCTGTCGCGAAACCGGATACGCTGCTGGCCTGGTACCGAAAGCTCATCGCCAACAAGTTCGACGGATCGAAGTTTCGCAAATTCTGGGGTCGTCCCCGAGTTGACGAGGAAACCGAGCGGTTGGTGGTGCAGATGGCGAAGGAAAATCCCGGGTCACCGGCTCGCGGATCAGACGGTGGGCAATATTCTCCGCCGCCAGGATATTCCACCGGCTCCCAAGCGGAAGCAGACGACGAGTTGGAAAGACTTTATCCGTGCGCACATGGCGGTGTTGGTGGCGACCGACTTCTTCACGGTGGAAGTGCTTACGCTAAGAGGTTTGATTACGTACTACGTGCTGTTTTTCATTCATTTGGAGAGCCGGAGGATATGCTTGGCAGGAGTCACACGTCATCCGAATCAAGAGTGGATGGAACAGATGGCGCGTAATGTGACGATGGAAGATTCTGGTTTTCTGATCCACCCGCAAGTACCTGCTGCATGATCACGACAGCAAATACTGCTCGTCGTTTCGTCAGGTGATCGAAGCAGGGAGTGTGAAGACCCTTGCCTTGCCGCCCAGAAGTCCGAATCTGAACGCCTATGCGGAACGTTGGGTAAGGTCGGTTAGGGAGGAATGCCTGGCGAAGCTGATCTTGTTGGGTGAAGGCTCATTGCGGCGCGCGCTGCGCCACTACGAAGCCCACTATCATGAGGAGAGAAATCACCAAGGCAAAAACAACGTATTGCTATTCCCTTTGCCAACTCAAGCAGCCCGTGGAGAACAGGAAAAGGTGCGGTGTCGGGAGCGGCTGGGCGGCCTGCTGAAATACTATGAGCGTGAGGCGGCATGAGCCGCAAACAAGAACATCCGATTCAGGCCATGGGGTTCTGGCTGTTTGGCTTCCTTTCTGTGGTGCTGGCAGTTTTGAAACTTACGGTGGCGGGATACTGGTCGTGGTGGAGGGTGATGCTGCCATTCCTGGCGTTTTTGGGCCACAATGCGGTGTATTCTCTGGCTGGCCTCCTATGCTTCTGTTGGCTGAAGCAGGAAGAAGACGAGGAGGAGCTTACCACCGTGCAGAAGCATTCGAGGGCGGGGTACAACATAGCGGCGCTGTTATTTTTCTTCCTGTTTTTGGACAACCTGTTGCGGCGAGTCGAAGGACAAGCCTGGAAGGGTTTCTGGCTATGCTCGGGGAGACTCGAGGTGTTGGTCCTGTTTGGGGTGTTGAGTCTGGTGGCACCGTTTGTGTACTGGTCGCGGATTGTCAGCGGCCTCAATCAAGAGCACGCCTGAAACCCTGAAACCATGGCGGTGACCTTTGACTTCAGCCCTACGCACGACTTTTTTGACTATAAGAGGTGTCACCATCCATGGCTACTCGCTATGCAGCAGCCTTTGCGCGACGCGTTGTGACGCTGCGTCGGGATCGCGAGCGCTGTCGTCTGGCGAGTCCGCCAAACTGACGAATCCGCACTTCGCCAGCCGGAAACTTCGCCCGAATGTCCAGCTTGCCACCCATCGCCTCGATGGCTTTGCGCAACGTGCTCACAAAGATGTCGGAGCGGCTTTCGATCTTGGAAACGCCCGCTTGATTGATCCGCAACGCCTTTGCCAAGCGCTCCTGGGTTATTCCCATTGCCTGACGAAGCTCGTTGAGCGCCATTTCCGCGATCATCTTCTGTGTTTTGGCATCTGAGCGCGCCCGGGCCCCCGGTGACATCTTCGCTTCCAGTTCTCGAAAATTCTTAGCCATTGAGCAATCCTTCCCTTCGGAGCGTTTCCAAATGTTTGTCGTACAGCCTATCCGCTATCGGCACAAACTCCTTGTACCACCGGCCCTTGCCCGTTTTGTTCCCGCCGATCAGCAGAATTGCAGAGCGCCGCGGGTCGAAGGCGAACAGCACACGGTAGGGCCGTCCTCGGTGCTGAACGCGCAGTTCCTTCATGTTGGCGTGCTTCGAGGACGCTACCGAGTCCACGTGGGGCCTGCCAAGCATCGGCCCGAAGCGTCGAAGCAGGTTTACCTCAGCCCTAACGTCCACCTGTTCGGCTTCGCTCAAACCCTCCCACCACGCCCCAAATTCATCTGTAAACTCTACTTCCCATTCCTCCAAAGGAATATACCTCCAAAAGCTTATTCGGTCAAGGGTATGCCGCGATTCAGGTAAATATAGCGAATACGCTCACATTCAGTCTGTTCCTTATGGCTTATAGGATGGGTGATACTGGTGATATCGACTTAACTTCTCTTGGTAGGCCGAGTGTACCCATTCGGGTACGTCGTTTCGAGTTTCTAACGCTTTAACAATCTCTGTGAGACTCGGGTTCTTATCGCCTTCGCCATACTCGGGCCACGGAGGTGGTGACCACTGTGGCGGAAACTCGTTTCGCCTGTGCGAAGCCAAAACGTCAAGCCCAGCTTTAATCTGGTTGTTCTTCAGGTCTCTCTCCACGTCGTAGCGCAGCTTTTGTTCTCGCTGGGTGACTGGAAGCGCCGCTGTGAATCCCAAGATTATGATCGATGCGAGAATCGGCAGCGCTTTACCGACGTTGCCTGCTTGTCGGACGCGAAAGCCCTCAAAGGTTGATTCGGGACTAGCCACAAAGAGCAAACCCAGCCACACAAGTCCGCCGATTATGATGGCGAAAAAACCGTAGAAGATCACAAGCATATAAGCATTAGCGACTGGTTGAACGCTTGGAGGAACGCGAACCCCACCCATCCAGTCTATGAGCGGCATTCGAGCGTAAGACAGAGCCACAAAAACGATTCCAATCGCAGGAACAGCAATCTTAGTGAACGCCGAAAATAATGAACTCGGCGTCAATATTGCCACGGCCCGGCTGATTAAGAGAACGCGCCAAACCGAAACTAATTCCAACGTCCAGACATTTGCCTGGGCTGCATCCACTTCACTCAGAAATCTTTCATAGGGAATCCCGTACAGCCATGCCAGCGGAGCAGTCATCCAGTAGAGCCCCAGAAAACTCAAGTAGCAGGATGCAAAATCAGGGAGGACTTTGCGTGCTTTAATGCTTGTTGCTAAATAGAGGAAGAAAAACAGGATCGACGAAGTAAGAAGCGACGCTGCTGCTGGTGCAAGAAGGAACCAGGGTTCACGCAAGAGGTATTTCCCGTCATAATGACGAGCGAGAGCTGCCGAGAGACAAAAAAGAAAGCCGACCAGGATCGAATGGCGATTGCTAGCGATTTCCCGAATCGCACTCTCGCGTCCGATCAGGTAGCCAAAAAGAGTTCTTATCGTCATGAACGTTCCTGGGATTGCGAACACCGCAGCTTGCGCGCTATTCGCGATTTGGTCCAGACTGTTTTTCGAATACTCGACCTCCTCTTGTTCTCGGCCGTCGAGTAGACTGCGCCAGCGAGTTCGCGGTATGCATTCTCCAAATCCGATACTGTCATGCAGTCTGGAATGAAAGTGACATCAAACAACGTGTAATAGTCCCAGCCACGATCAGAAATTATTCTGCCTTCCCTAGCCAGACGCTGGCGCAATGGAGAGCCGGGGAACGGGGTTTGCAGAGTCACCTGTACATCTGCGAGGGAGCAATCAAGAAGAAACTTAGTGAGATTTTCAATCGAGCCCTTCGTTTCTCCATCGGCACCCAACACAAAACAGCCCACAACTGCTATACCATGGTCCTGGATGGCTTCGAGAGCTGCCATCACCCTGCATAGCTCTGCCCGCTTTTCTCCGAACCCGCGGTAACTATGCACCAGAGATTCGATCCCAACAAGCACTTGCACGCATCCCGAAGCGGCCAAGTCGCGCAACAGGGCAACCCTCTCGCCTATCCTCCAATCACTTTCGGTAAAGTATCGGAGACCCGTATCGGATAGGACGCCGAGAAGTTCTCTGTGATCTCTTGCGCCAGCAAAGGTGTTGTCGTCCGCAAGTTCGACCACAGGCCGACGGACGATTTTCTTTAGGGTTTCGAACTCCTCCTGCAAAAGATGTGCCGGCTTTTCGCGAAAGACGCCCAAAAGACGACTCGCTGCACAAAATTCGCAGGCGAACGGACAGCCCCTTTGCGTCTGGATAGTAAAGCGAGACCGCGGCAAAGCCGCTGCTAAATCAAATCGAGGAGGTCTTGACTCGTTGAGATTGAAGGGTCGATCCGCTCTATAGATGCCGCTAGCCTGGCCAAGAGACGCGTCTTGCAACACCTGGCTCCAAACTGGTTCGCCGTCACCTACAACTACGGCATCTGCGTAGTTCGCGGCCTCGTCGGGACATGCTGTCGCGTGGAGACCTCCGATAACAGTTGGGATTCCACGCTTTCGCAGCGCATTGGAGAATCCGTACGCTTCTTTCACCGATGCCGTCAGAGCCGAAATAGCGACGATGCCTGGATCTTCGTCTGTAATCTGATCAACAAGTCTTTGCTCCCACTTGTCTACTTCATGGTAAGAACAGCTCCACTCAGAAGGCAATCTACCTGCCAATGTGAGGAGGCCTAAGGCAGGAAGTTCGGCGACAGCGGCGTGTCGATTTTCAAGACCGGGAAGGCTGATGCCGAGCCTGAGTAGTTCCTGCTCACGAACTCGGAGTCCCACAAAGGACACAAATGAAACGGATCGGCTTCGGGGTGTCATCTCTCGTTTAGTCTAGCAACGATTTTACACAGCGAACTGGAAGACTTACGG
>Ga0209471_1001387_pt1 | contig 14462 bp, 13 predicted proteins | sample GraSoiAngelo_128_FD_185885 | JGI IMG/M metagenome (GOLD analysis project Ga0209471, IMG submission 185885) | Grasslands soil microbial communities from the Angelo Coastal Reserve, California, USA - 14_0927_12_20cm (SPAdes) (version 2) | ecosystem: Environmental > Terrestrial > Soil > Grasslands ...
GGAGGCGGGACCTTATCTCGATGCGTGCTACGAGATCGGCCAGCCGGATCGCTATCCGGTCAACGAGAGCGTCAACATGGCGCAGGCCCACTTCGACCTGGGAATCGTCCACTACGCATCCGACACCCCGTACACGCAGGCGCGCACGCTGGGCGCGCGCGGGCTTAGCTATCGCGGGATGGACTCGACCTACGCCGCGGCTATAGCGGTGGCGCGGAGGATCCTGCAGCGCGAGGATGCGCTGGTCTCGCAGAAAAAGTAAGCGTCACGTGCGGGTGGTTGTGCTCGCCCGCGCCGTGGTGGATCTCGCCACACGGATGACAGCTCTCGACCTGGATTGTGGTGTGTCCGATCGCGAACCGATCGCACAGCCGCGTCTCGAGATCTCGCACGACATGCTCGGCATCGCCAAGGGAGCTGTCCTCGATCACGATGTGGCAGCTGAGCGCGACGTCCTCTGATGACAGCGCCCACACGTGAAGGTCGTGGACTCCGGTCACCAGGGAGGTGCCGCTGATCTCGGACGTGACGGCGCCCAGGTCGATTTCGGGCGGCGTTCCTTCCATGAGCAGGTTGACCGTCTCGCGGACGATGCCCCACGCGCTGTAGGCGATGAAAACCGCGATGCCGAGCGAGAGCAGGGGGTCGATGTAGCGCCAGCCGGTCAACAGGATCACCGCGCCGGCGACGACGACCCCTGCCGATGAGGCAACGTCACCAGTCACATGGAGCAGCGCCGCGCGCAGGTTGAGATTTTGGCTACCGCCTCGAAGCGTCACGATGACAAGTGCGTTGATGGCGATTGCCGCCAACGCGGTGGCGATCACCGCGCCGCCCTGGACCGGTTCCGGTGTCATCAACCGGCGCACTGCCTCGAATCCGATCGCCAGCACGATGACGATCAGGGCCGCCGCGTTCACGAGCGCAGCCAGGATGCCGACCCGCTGATACCCGTAGCTGCGATGCCGGTCAGCCGGCCGCTTTGATTGCTCGATCGCGAACCAGGCGAGGCCAAGTGCGAAAACGTCGGTCAGCACGTGGCCGGCGTCGGCGAGCAAAGCCAGGGAATGAGAGAGCAGTCCCCCCGCCAGCTCGACCACCAGGACGGCGAGGGTCAGCCCAAGAGCAAGCCGTAGTCCAGAACCGGCCGTCCTTGCGCGTTCCATAGACCTAATTTACCCATCGTTTCCGGGGTTCTCACGAAATCACGTGATTTCGCGGGGAGAGTCCCGCCACCAATCTCGGCCCCGTTCCAGGTACGCGAGCAGCATTCCGTGGCGGAGGCCTTCGTGGCTGACGTGGAGCAAGGCCAGGCCGTACCAATCGAGCAGCAGGAGTAGCGCCTCGACGCCTCCGCGCATGGCTTTCACCCGGTTGGGAGGCAGCCCGACCAGGGCAGCCACGTGGCGCGCCCGATGCCGGTCCAGGCGCGTCTCGCACGTGAGGAGGTCGGCTGTCGTCAGGACCGCAGGCGGGTTGCGCCGGGTCAGCACGGTGGGGAGGTTGGATGCCGTGCCGCCGGTGGCGACCAGCCGCTCGACCTCGCCGTCCGGGGCATGGGGCAGCTCGCGCAGCGCCGCCTTGCGCAAGCGCGCGCGCTCCTCGGGCCTGGGCGGGTCGGACAGGTATGTGTCAGCGAGGACGCCCGAGCCGATCGGCAGCGCCGCGGAGCGCAGCATCTCGCGCCCGCGGGCGATAACGATCTCCGTCGAGGCGCCGCCCAGGTCCACCAACGCCCATTCGTGCCGGACCGCGTGGCGGCTGGCCGCGCCGAGGAAGCTCAACGCGGCTTCACGCCTGCCCGAGATGACGCGGATCGGCACGCCGAGCACCTCGCTTGCCTGGCGGACGAAGGCGGGGCCGTCCGAGGCCTGCCGGATGGCTTGCGTGGCGCAGGCGAGAAGCTCGTCGTAGCCGTGCGAACGAGCCTGCTCCATCACCCTGCGAACGGCCCGAAGCGCATAAGCGGCGCGGCTGCCGATCACCCCGTTGCGGGCGACCTGCGGGCCGAGCGCCGGCATCTCGACGTGGTGCGCGACTTCCTCGAGCCGCCCGCGGACCACGTCGGCGACCAGGACATGGACGGTGTTCGATCCGATGTCGAGCGCGGCTAGACGCATTCCAACGGAACTCTAGAATCACGGCGTGGCGAGGAGGACTCGAATGGAGCGCGACTCGATGGGCGAGATGCACGTCCCGGCCGACGCCTACTATGGCGCGTCCACGCAGCGTGCCGTCCTCAACTTTCCGATCTCGGGTCAGCCGATGCCGCGCCGCTTCATCCGCGCCCTCGGCATGGTCAAGCGCGCCGCGGCCCAGACCAATCGCGAGCTCGGCCTCCTGCCTCGGCGCCGTGCGCGAGCCATCGCCGCGGCCGCGCAAGAGGTCGTCGACGGCAAGCTCGATGAACAGTTTCCGATCGACGTCTACCAGACGGGGTCCGGAACCTCGACCAACACGAACGCCAACGAGGTCATCGCCAACCGCGCGACCGAGATCCTCGGCGGCGAACGCGGATCCAAGCTCGTCCACCCCAACGACCACGTCAACCTCGGCCAGTCCTCGAACGACGTCGTCCCGACCGCCATTCAGTTGGCGGCCGCGATCGCCATCCACGATGAGCTGCTACCCGCTCTGGAACGCCTTCAGCGAGCGCTGGAAGGGAAGAGCAAAGAGTTCTGGCCGGTCATCAAAACCGGCCGCACCCACCTGCAGGACGCCACGCCGATCAGGTTGGGACAGGAGTTCAAGGGCTTCGCGGGGCAGATCGAGGAGTCGGTCCGCCGCGGCCGCGCCGCCATCGACGAGCTCTCGCGGGTACCGCTCGGGGGGACGGCGGTGGGAACCGGCATCAACACGCATCCCCAGTTCGCAAGGCTCGCTGCGGCGCGGCTCGCCAAGGCGACTCGCCTCCAGGTGAAGGAGGCGCCCAACCATTTCCACGCCCAGGCCAGCCTCGACGTACTCGTCGCCGCGCACGGCGCGCTGCGCACGATCGGCACGAGCCTGTGGAAGATCGGCTCCGACATCCGGCTCATGGGCTCCGGTCCGATCGCCGGACTTGGGGAGCTGCGTCTGCCGGAAACACAGCCGGGCTCGAGCATCATGCCCGGCAAGGTCAACCCGGTGATCGTCGAATCGATGCTGATGGCGATCGCGCGGGTCTACGGCAACGACACCACGGTGGTCGTGTCCGGCCAGGCCGGCAGCATCTTCGAGCTCAACGTCATGATGCCGGTCGCCGCCGCGGCGACCCTCGAATCCATCACGCTGCTCGCGGCCTCCGCTCATAACTTCTCGGAGCGATGCGTGGAAGGCCTCCAGGCCACCGACCGCGGACCGGAGCTGGTCGAACGCAGCCCGATGCTGGCGACGGCGCTCAACCCCGTCATCGGATATGACGAGGCGGCCAAGCTCGCCAAGGAATCGATGCGCACCGGCCGGTCGATCCGCCAGCTTGCTCGGGCGCGAGGCGTGACCGAAAAGCAGCTGAACAAGGTGCTCGACCTGGGCAAGATGACAAAACCAGGGCTTGAAGGTCCGGGCGGGGGCGGCTAACTTTCCGATTTGATGCGACTGGAGCATCCGCTCCGACGCTTTCGCCTCGCCGCAGTCCTGCTCGCGATCGTCATCACCGTCGGCGTCAGCGGCTACATGGTGATCGACGGCTGGTCGCTGCTGGACTCGTTTTACATGGTGATCATTACCATCAGCACGGTCGGCTACAGCGAGGTCCACGCCCAGGGCACCGCGGGACGGCTGTTCACGTCCGGCCTGATCGTCGTCGGCGTCGGGACCATGCTTTACGGCTTCGGCGTTTTCGCGGAGACTCTGGCGGACAATGCCTTCGGCAGGTATCGGAGAGACCGGCAGTTGCAGCGTGACCTGAACCACCTACGCGACCACTTCATCATCTGCGGATACGGCCGCATCGGCACGCAGGTCGTCGCTGAGTTCGAGGAACACCGCGTCCCGTACGTGGTCATCGACCAGACCGAGGAGGCGCTCGAGAGGATCCGCGCCGAAGGCCGGCTCCACATCGAAGGCGATGCGTCAAAGGAAGAGGTCCTCAAGCAGGCCGGCATCGAGCGCGCGAAGGGATTGGTATCCGCCGTCGACTCGGACGAGCGCGCCGTTTACATCGTCCTGGCCGCCCGGGCCTTCAACCCCAACCTGTACATCGTCGCGCGCGCCGGGCGTCCGGACTCCATCCGGCGCCTGGAGCTCGCGGGCGCGACGCGGACCATCTCGCCTTATGTGATGGCAGGCCACCGCATGGCCTTGCTCGCGATCCGCCCGGCCATGGTCGACGTCCTCGATACGCTCCACCACGGCGAAGGAGGCATCGGCGTGGAGGAGATGGTCGTGATCTCGGGCACGACGGCGGAGGGCAAGACGCTGGAGGAAGCCGGGCTGCTCCGACCCAACGCGGCCAAGGTTCTCGCCGTGCGCAAGCGCGACGGCAGCGTCAACGTCAATCCACCCGCCAACGCGCGCCTCGATGACGGCGACCTGGTGATCGCGTTGGGCACGGAAGATCAGCTGTTCGCCTCAGCGTCACTGCTGAGGTAAGCGCCGGCCGGCGGCCGCGAAATCTGAGCTTAAAGTGAAGCCGTGAAGCGATTCGAGCAGCGCCCGGAGCTCGTCGCGCTGGGCTCCGTCTTCATCGGCGTGATGCTGGTCTTGGCGAAACTCGTGGTCGGCCTGCTAACGGGTAGCCTGGGTATTCTGAGCGAGGCCGTCCATTCGCTCTTCGACCTTGCCGCGAGCACATTCACCCTGTTTGCCGTACGCACCGCGCGAAAACCAGCCGACAAGGAACATCCCTACGGCCACGGTCGGGCCGAAAATCTCGCCGCTTTCGCAGAGGGCATCCTACTGCTCATCATCGCCCTCGTAATCGGGTTCGAGGCGACGAGGCGCCTCGTTGTGGGCGGTCCGCCTGTGGACCCGACGGGCTATGCATTCGTCCTGCTCGTCGGCACGATCCTGATCGAGTCCGGGCGCGCTGTCGTGATGAGGCGTGTGGGCCGAGCCGTCTCCAGCGACGCCATGCTGGCCGACTCGGTGGATCGTGTGGCCGACGTGCTGGCCAACCTCGGCGTACTGGTGGGCCTCATCGGCGTGCGCGCCGGCCTCATGTGGGCCGATGCCGCGGCGGCACTGGTCGTGGCGGTGATCATCGTACGCGCGGCCGGGATGCTCACCTGGCGATCCGGCGATATCCTGATCGACCGCGCGCCCGCGGGCGCGGAGGAGAACCTGCGAGACGCGATCCGTGACGTGGACGGCGTGCGCGAGGTGCGATCAGTTCGCGTGAGGCGCTCGGGGCCGAACCTGATCGGCGACGCGAGCATCGCCACCGGCCGCATGCTCTCGGTCGAAGCGGCGAGTGCGCTCGTCGAGGATGTGAAGGCGCGTGCTCGGTCGGTGCTGCCACAACTCGATCTCGCGGTATCGGTCGAGGGACAGAAGCAGCGCGCCGACCTGGTCGAGAGGATTCATGCCGCGGCCGCGCGAAACGGCGGGGTGCGAGACCTGCACAACGTGACGGTCGAGCGCGAGGCCGACGGGTCACTTCACCTCACGATGCACGCGAAGCTGCCCGGGGACCAGACGGTGGCCGAGGCCTCTAGCGTCAGCCGCGACCTGGAGCGATCGATTCGCGCCGAGCTGCCAGAGGTGATGCGCATCGACATCCACCTGGAGCCAATGGAGCCGGAGGTGGTGCCCGGGGAGGACGTGACCTCCGGCAATGCCCAGCTCGCAGCACGGATCCGCAGTGTCGTGGAATCACATCCCGAGGTCCGGCGTTGCCTCGACGTCGAGCTGAGCGATCGTGACAACCGCATCTACGCCCACGTGGTCGCCGAAGTTGCCGGTGAGATCAGCCTCGAGCATGCGCACCGCATCGAGAGCGAGCTCGAGGAGATGATCCGGCGCGAGATCCCGGAAACGCACGAGGTCGTGACACGCGTCACCGCATGAGGCCGGGGCGGGCCGAGGATCTGCCCCGGCTCTTCGAGCTCTGGAGGCGCGAGGTCGCCGAGGGCAGGCAGGAGATGCTGCCGAACGAGACCCGCCTCCAGCGGATGCTCGCCCGGTTCGACTGGGAGGCGAAGTCCCGGGTCGTCGAACACGACGGACGGTTGAGCGGCTCGGTGCTGGTCATGAGCCGCCAGTCACCGGACGGACTCCTGTCCAACGTGTACGCGGCAGGCGGCACGGATGTCTTCACGGAGCTGGTGCGGTGGGGGGTCCAGCTCTCGAGAGCGGCCGGCGCCTCCATCGCCCAGGTGTTCGTCGCGAAAGGAGGCGGTCGCGGTTTGGAAGGGGTTGGACTCGAGCTGGTCCGGCCCTGGTGGCGCATGGACAGAACACTGGACACACTGCCCGAATCGAAGCCGGTGTCCGGTTACACGATCGCGGACGCGACCACGGTTCCACCCGGCGTGTGGGCCGAGATGTTCAACCGGACGTTCGCCGACCACTGGCGATTCGCGCCGCGTGCAGAGGACGAGATCCTCGGCGACCGGCCCCCGGAGCTGTCATTGATGGCCGTGAGCGGGGTGAATCGTTCGCCGGCAGCCATCGCGTTGGGCGAGGTCGAGGATTACGGCGCCGACCCCAGGCCGCAGCCGGTGGGACTGGTCAGCTCGGTCGGCACCCTGCGGGAACATCGGCGGCGAGGACTGGCTGCGTGGTTGGTCGCCGAGGTGCTGCGTCGCCTGCGAGGCGCGGGAGCGCGCCATGCCACGCTTTACGTGGACGGTCTCAGCCCGATGCGCGCCTACGACGTCTACCGGAAGCTGGGTTTTGAGGTCGTGTCGGAGGCAGAGGTCTGGGAAGCTACCTTCCCGTGAAGTTCAGGCTCGTCGCCATGCTGGGTCTTCTGGCCCTGGCGTTGTTCGCTTGCCAGAGCTCCCAACCTGCTCCCGCCCAGCAAGCCGGCAGGGAAATTCCCAAGCCTGCGCCCACGCTGGCCCAGGCGATCAACACGGCAACCGACCTCGGTCCCGCGGGCCCGTCGACCATCGTCCACCTGAGCTTCGGGCTGAAAGTCCGCAACCCGGATCTGCTCGGAAGCCTGCTTGCCTCAGGCAAGACGATCTCGCCCGCCGCGTACGCCGCCGATTTCGCGCCTGATCCGGCCCTCGTCGGGCGCGCCGTGGTAGCGCTGAATGCCGCCGGCCTGAGTGCCGGCTGGCGAGCGCCCTCGAGCCTCATCGCCGCGGACGGACCTGCCCCGGTGGCCGCGTCGCTGCTGAACGTCGAGATCAACAGCTATCGCCTCCCCGACGGCACCCTGTTTTACGCGGCGCGCGATCAGCCTCGACTTCCGGCAGTACTCACGTCCGTCATCAGCAACGTGAGCGGCCTGGACGACTACCGGCGAGCGCACGGATACGCAGTCCGGCCTGGCGGCCTGATCCCCACCGACGTCCTCAGCTTCTACAACATCCAGGCGCTCCGTGACGCCGGGCTCGACGGCGCCGGCCAGACCATCATGCTGCCCGAGATCGACGACCTGCCGAACATGAGCGACCTGGACAAGTTCGCCAGCAAGTTCGGGCTCCCGCCGTTCGCGTCGGTGCTCACGGTCAAGCGCGACCCGAGCTGGGGCACGCCGGAGAAGCCGCAAGGAGAGACCGCGCTCGACCTCGAGATCATCCACTCGGTGGCGCCGATGGCAAAGCTTGTCGTCTACCTCTCGGCGCCCGACTTCGGCCACGGAGAGCGCGCCTTCGACCAGATGGTGACCGACCATCTCGGATCGGTCATCTCGGAGAGCCTGGGCTCATGCGAGCCGGATACTCCGAGTGGTGCACGGAACGTGTACGCGTCGATACAGGACCGCGCCGTCGTTCTCGGCATTTCGCATTTCGTCGCGAGCGGGGACAACGGCGCGTACACGTGCGGTCTCGACCAGGAGGCGGCGGGCAGCTTTCCCTCGACCCTGCCGACCGTCACCGCGGTCGGCGGCACAAGCGTGTTCGAATCGGCGTCCGGCGTCTATTACAAGGAGTACGCGTGGGGCAGCCCGCTCGACCAGAGCGGCAGCGGAGGCGGCGCGAGCCAGTTCTACGCCATCCCGAGCTACCAGAAAAACGAGGCGAAAAGCGCCGGTAAGGGCCAGCGCCAGGTCCCCGACGTTTCGGCTGACGCGGACCCCTCGACCGGCTTCCACATCATCTTCGGCGGCCACGACGGCCAGGCCGGCGGCACATCGGCCGCCACTCCGCTCTGGGCCGCCACGGTGGCGCTGATCAACCAGGATCTGAAGAAGAAGGGTTTGCGCGAAGTCGGCTTCGCGAATCCCGCGCTCTATTGGATGGGCGAGAACGCTGCCCGGCTTTCGCCGCAGCCGTTCCACGACGTCAGCGCCGGTAACAACCTTGGCTTCGATGCGGCCACGGGGTGGGATTTCGCCACCGGGTGGGGCAGCATGGACGCGGCCGCGCTCGATGCGGCGTGGGTCCGGTACATCAAAGGCGGCGGAGGATGAAGGCACGCGGACCTCAACGTAGGTCGGGCGGAGGCCGCAGGGCCGGCGAGCTCGGCGTCAGGCCGCTGGAAGGACCGCCGCTGGTCTCCTGTCCCCACTGCGGGCACACTGTCCCGGCCGGGGAGTTCTGCGGCCACTGCGGTGCGCACCTGCCGACAGGAAACGTGCGCCGCACGCACGCGTTCGCAGCGGTGCCCTCCGAGGGCGTCGCCCACCTCTCCATCATCACGACGCTCTTCCCGCACCTCCCCCACCGCAGCGGCCGGCCCTTCGTCTTCGCGCTGACCGCGGGCGGCACGCTCGTCCTGGCGCTGGCCGCGCTGCATCTCTTCGCGCCCGCGACGGTCGCGGCCGTGTTGGTCCTGCCGGTCTTGTATCTGATTTACCTGTATGAGGTCGAGGTCTATGAGTCCGAGCCATGGCTAGTGATCGGCGCCACGATGGTGATGGGCGCGCTGCTCGGCTTCGCTTTCGAGAACGTCACCGGAACATCTCTGTCACAGCTGGTGCTGACCGGCGACCGCGAGACCGGATTCGTACTGGCGGGAATCGCGATCCCGATCTTGAAGCAGGGGCTGATGCTGGCCGGTCCTCTCTTCCTATATCTGTTCCGAGGCCGCTTTCGCGAGCCACTCGACGGCCTGGCGTTCGGCGTCGCGTCCGGGCTCGGCTTCTCGCTCGCGACCTCGCTCGCCGATTTCTGGCCTCTCCTCGGTGGACCCCTTGTCGCCAACGGTTCGCCGATCGATTGGGCGGTGCGCCTGGCACGGGCTGGGCTTCTGGTCGCACTCGTCAACGCCTGCACGACCGGCCTCGTGACCGCTGCGCTGTGGCTGCATCGCTACGACCGTCGGCGGGCAAATCGTTCATGGTCGACGAGCATCCTCGCCGCGGTCGTGGTGGCGTTCGCGGTGCAGGTCGCCCTGGGCGTGGCCGCTTTCGTCGTGCAGGACCTGGTCCTCGACGTGGCGAGCCTCGGCCTCGCCACCGTGGCCCTGCTTCTGTATGTCCGGCTTGTCATCCACGACACACTTCTGGTCGAGGGCGCCGAGCATGAGATCGGCCCCGACTCGCAGTGCCCCGAGTGCCATCGCGTCGTGCCCACGATGGTCTTCTGCCCTAACTGTGGAGCCGCGCGGTCCGCCGCGGCGAAGCACATCCGGCCGAAGCTGGTCGGTGGAGCCTGATGGCAGCCCAACCGCAATTGCGTTACTGCGGACGATGCGGCGCTCCGCTGCCGCCCGGAGCGACCTTCTGCGGTCGGTGTGGGACGCCGGTCGCGACGGCGGCGGTCGCGCAGCCCATCTACCGATACGCACCACCACCGGCCTACCCCACCGCGCGCCAGTACAAGCTCGCCCCCGCGATGATCGCCGGCGGATTGGTCCTGATCCTCATCGTCGTCGCCGTGATCGTCGGCGCTTTTGCAGCCTCGCAGTTCGCGGGCGGCGGCCACGCTCCGTGCACCGTGAACTGCTCGCCTAAATTCGTCGCACCCCTGGCCGAAGAAGCGACGTTTCGCAGCTCGACGTACAGGTTCCAGGTCAACTATTCGTCCGCGTGGACGGTGCGGGCGCAGGACGCAACCGGAGTCACACTTGGCACCAGGGTCGGGTCGGTCCAGGTCACGGGCTCGAGTGGTGGCAGCCCGGATCGCGCGCTCCAGTCGGCAGTGTCCGGCTTGCCCTCGTCGAAGTGGCAGGACGTGACCCTGGTCGGCAACCTGAGGGGCGCGCACATCGGCGACCAGGATGGAGCCGGCGCGGTCTATTCGGCCAATCTCGTTGGCTCGTCGCAGACGGCGACCAAGGTCCGCTTCGCGGTCATCGCCGCGACCAAGGGCGGGGTGACGGTCGTGGTGTTCGCGGTCGATCCCGCCGATCCGAAGAACTCACCGAACGGGATGCCCGAAGGACAAGAGTTCGATTACCTATGCACCGAATTCGTTTGGGGCCAGTAATTCCTTTGACTAGATCCGTTCGACAGCAAGGCGAGCACTAAACCCCAGTAGGACGACACCCGTCACCCGCTGCATCCACTGGCGCACGCGCGGCGCGGTGATGACTTCGCGCAGGCGTGTCACGAAGAGCCCGTAGAGGTTCATCCACAGATAGCCGATGACCGCGAAAATCACGCCCAGCACGAGCAGGCGCGACAGGACGGCCTGGCCGGGCAGCACGAACTGGGGCAGAAACGTGACAAAGAAGACGCCCAGCTTCGGATTGCTGATCGCGGAGAGAAATCCCTGCCGGAAGACCGCGTGGGCGGGAGCGGCGGGCGGAGCTCCGGCGAGAAGATCGGCCGGCCGCTGCCGTGACTCGACCAGAGTTCGGATGCCGAGATATGCGAGATAGCACGCGCCGACCAGCTTGAGCGCGAAGAGCACGTCGCCGGAGGTGCGGAGCAGTGCAGACAGCCCCACCGCCGTCGCGGTCACCCAGGCGACGAGGGCGAGTGCGATGCCGCTCGTCGTCAGCAGGACGCCCCGGCGTCCATGCGCGAGCGCGTTCTTCGTCACCACCGCCATGTCCGGCCCGGGCGTCACCGCGAGCAACAGCGACACGCCGGCGAACACGACGAGCTGGGTGTCGATCACGCCGGCTCCGGGAGCTCGAACGATATCTCGTACACCCCGCCGACCAGCTTGGCCTGGTGGATCCAGCCCATCTTGCGCAGGAGGTCGAGCATCTCGCGATTCTCGGGCAGAACGATGAGCGAGAAGGTCTTGATGCCGTGCGCGCGCCCGACCCGAGCGAGCTCCGCGAGCAGGGCGCTGCCGAGACCTCGGCGCTGGAACTCGTCGATCACGGCCACCGCCACCTCGGCGACGTCGGTACCGCGCGCGCGGTCGTAGCGCGCCACCCCGACGATGCGCTCCTTTCCATTCGGCCGGTGCGTCGTGGCGACGATCGCGAAACGGTCGTTGTAGTCGACGACCGCCAGGCGGTGCGCAAGCGCATCCGACATCCTTTTGATCGGCGAGAAGAACCGGAAGTACACGGTGCGCTCGGACATGGCGGCCACCGCCTCGTGAAGGAGGGGCTCGTCCGCGGCCACGATCGGGCGCAGGTGCACCTTCGTGCCCTCTCTGAGCTCGACAGTTCGAGGCTCGAAACCGGTTGAGACCACCATCACAAAAGGTAACCTGCGGGCTTGGTGAGCCCTTCCCGCCGCTGGCGCAACCTTGGCACCGCGGCCGGTGCTGCCACGGCTGGCCTGTTCGCCGTCTTCGACCTCTACCAGTGGGCCGCTGCGTACGCCGCCGACCGGTTCCACAACGACTTCACGTTCTACCTCGCCGCCGCGCGCATCGGCCTGGCGCACGGGTGGCCGTCCATCTACGACCTCAAGCTGCAGCAGGCCGAGCTGGACGCGCTGGGATCCGGGATCAAGGTCGCCGAGCTGGCGCGCTACATCAGCCCGCCGCCGGTGGCGTGGGCAGCGGTGCCCTTGACGCCGCTGCCGTACCCGGTCGCGTACTGGACCTGGAGCTCGCTGCTGGTGGCCGCGCTCGCCCTCACGTGGTACCTGGCCGCGCCCGGCGTGGGTCGTGCCCGCCTCATCCACCTCGCCGCCGCCCTCGGGTGGCTGCCCGTGATCTACGGCCTGCAGCTCGGCCAGCCGGCGATCTTCGTCGCCCTGGCGGTGGCAGCCTCCTATTGGCTTCTGCGCAGCGACCGGCCGGTGTGGGCGGGAGTCGCCCTGGGAGCGATCGTGCTCAAGCCCCAGCTTGCGTTCCTGGTCCCGTTCGCGCTTCTGACCCTTCGGCGCGATCGCGCCATCATGGGGAGCGTCCTCACCCTCGGCGCGCTTGCAGCCGTGTCCGCACTGGCGCTTGGGCCGGCGGGCATCGGAGCCTATCAGGAGCGCTTGAACTTTGCGGCGAGCGTGCCGGTCAACCGCGAGCTCACGCTCGCCTACATCTTCGGCGACCTGACCATCACCCGGGCCGTCCAGATCCTGATCGCCCTCTGGTCGCTCTTCCTCGCCTATCGAATGCGCCGGCGCGGCCTGGAGTGGCTGTTTGTGTGCGCGATCGTCGGCGGCATGCTGGCGACTCCGTACGTCCACCTCGACGACCTGGTCATGATCGGCCTGGCCGGTTGGCTGTGCCTGCGCGCGAACGCCCCGTCCTGGACGTGGATCTACGTCCTTGGCGGCGCCATCGTGGTGGAAGGCACTCCGATCTGGGGTCCGGGTCCCGTCATCGCCGCTGAGCTGGGAGCGCTGGGCTTGCTTTCAGTCGCGGCGTTCAAACATGACGACCGCGACGCCCAGCAGCACCGCACCGAAGGCGAGCATGATCGCGGCCTCCATCGGGATGGCGAGCACCTGCCCGTTGATCGTCAGCCCGAGGCTGTTGACGTTCGGCAGCCCTGAGTTCGAAAGCACGACGCGCCGGATCGGGTCGATTCCATAAGAGGCAGGGTCCAGCCGCGTCAACCAGGTCATCCAGCCGGGAAGGTTGGTGAGCGGGAACAGCGCCCCCGACAGAAAGAACATCGGCATCATCAGAAAGTTCATCACCACCTGGAAGCCCTGCAGCGACTTCATCATCGAAGCGATCGCGACGCCGAACGAGGCAAGCCCGAAAGCAAGAACCGCCGCCAGCGGCACCAGCTCGACCACCGTGAGGAGGCTCAGCTTCACGCCGACGAATGGCGCCAGCACGAGCAGGATCAAGCCCTGGATCATCGCCTGCGTCGTCCCGCCCAACGCTTTGCCAACGGCGACCGCCCAGCGGTCGATCGGCGCGACCAGGACCTCCTTGAGAAATCCGAACTCACGGTCCCACACGATCGACATCGCGCCGAAGATCGCGCTGAACAGTATCGACATGCCGATGATGCCGGGATACATGAACTGGATGTAGGAGATGCCGGTCCCGCGGCCGAACGCCCCGCCCAGCGATGAGCTGAGGCCGGAGCCGAAGACGAGCAGGAACAGGAGCGGCTGGGCGAGCGAGGCGACCAGCCGCCACCGGTCGCGCCAGTAGCGAAGGATGTCGCGGTACCAGATGATGTAGATGGCGCGAAGGCTGGCCATGCGCGTGTCGACGGGTGCCGCTGGCACCGTCATGAGAGTTGGGCTGGCGGTTTCCACGCTCATCGCCGGCGGCCCATCCAGCGGCTGGCCATGGCCCGATTCCGGTCCCGGGCGCTGACCTCCTCGTCGCGTATGACGCGGCCGGTCAGCTTCAAGAAGACGTCATCCAGGCTCGGCCGGCGGAGGGACACGGTGTCCACCGGCGCTTCGAGCTCGCGCACGAGTCGAGGCACGAAGGCCTTGCCGTCGGGCACCTCCATCCGCAGGCTGCCGTTGTCGCGCACCGGCGTGACGCCGAGCAGCTTCTTGATCTCGCTCTCGGCGGCGTCCGGCTTGGTGGACGTGATGGTCACCACGTCGCCCCCGACCAATCCCTTCAGATCTTCCGGTGTGCCGAGGGCCACGATCTTGCCGCGGTCGATGATCGCGATGCGATCGCAGTACTCCGCCTCGTCCATGTAGTGGGTCGTCATGAAGATGGTCACCCCTTTCGTGCTCCGCAGCTCGTTGAGGTGGGTCCAGATGCTCTTCCTCGTCTGTGGGTCGAGACCCAGCGTCGGCTCGTCGAGGAAAAGGATCTGCGGCTGGTGCAGCATGCCGCGGGCGATCTCGAGGCGCCGCTTCATGCCGCCCGAGTAGGTCTTCACCTGCGAGGCCGCGCGGTCCGCCAGCTGCAGGAGGTCGAGCATCTCGTCGATCCGGCGGCGCCGGTCTTGCGCAGGGACGCTGTAGACGAACGCGTGAAACTCGAGGTTCTCTCGACCGGTGAGCTGGTCGTCGAGGGACGGGTCCTGGAAGACCAGGCCTATGCGCTGCCGGACCGCGGCGGGATCGTGCACCACGTCGATGCCCGCGACGCGCGCTACGCCGGCGGTCGGCGTCAGAAGCGTGCACAGCATCGAGATGGTGG
>Ga0209471_1001388_pt1 | contig 14458 bp, 13 predicted proteins | sample GraSoiAngelo_128_FD_185885 | JGI IMG/M metagenome (GOLD analysis project Ga0209471, IMG submission 185885) | Grasslands soil microbial communities from the Angelo Coastal Reserve, California, USA - 14_0927_12_20cm (SPAdes) (version 2) | ecosystem: Environmental > Terrestrial > Soil > Grasslands ...
AGTATCTCGCGAAGATGTTCGAAACCTCGCTCGAGCGCTTGGAAGAGTTGCTGACGAAAGGGTGACTGGTTTCGTCCAGAGGACCGTCTGGACGTCCATTCGCCTTCGGCTGGAATCATCCACGTGACGGGTTGGAGTTTCCTAGCGCTGTTCGCGGCTAAGCTCGAGCCATGGCCGACCGTCCTTCATGGAACAGTGAATACATGGGCTCTCCGCCCTGGGATATCGGCCGGCCGCAGCCCGACTTTGTGCGGCTCGCCGACGCGGGCGAGCTGGCGGGCCAGGTCCTCGACGTCGGCTGCGGAACGGGCGAGCAGGTGATGCTCGCGGCGACGCATGGAGCTGAAGCAATGGGGGTGGATATCGCCGAGCTCGCGATCCAGCGGGCCCGGGACAAGGCAGCGGAGCGAGGGATCCATGCGACGTTCCAGGTCGTGGATGCGATGCACCTCGACCTGTTGGGCCGGAAGTTCGACGTCATCACCGACAGCGGCCTGTTTCATGTCTTCAGCGACGACGAGCGTCCGCCCTTCGTCAGCAGCCTGCGGTCAGCCCTGCGGCCCGGCGGTATCTACTACATGATGTGCTTCAGTGATCGGCAGCCTGGCGACTGGGGGCCACGGCGTGTGTCGAAGGCGGAGATCCGGGCTTCATTCGCTGACGGCTGGTCGATCCGGTCGATCGAGCCCGCGCAGTTCGACGTCGCCATCGAGTCGGAACGGGCGCAGGCCTGGCTCGCCACGATTGAACGCCTCTGAGGTCAGAGCGCTCAGAGGGTCCTCCCTCGGCGTAATCGTCAACCCGACCGCCTCGAGAGATCCACTCAGCCGGCGCCCGATCTCATCGCTGGAGCTCGGCCCGCACGTAGTCGAGGAATTGATTCCTGCGATTGTCGTTCTGGAAGATTCGGAACGAGAAGAGCTGCGCGTCCGCGACAAACTCTGTCTTCGCAGCCTCCAGACGATGACTCAAGGTAACCTCCTGCGCGGCCTGCTTCTCAGCCCGGCGCCTGAGCCCGCGCGCCTGCCGCTCCGCGTTCGACACCTGGCGTGATTTCGTGAAGCTGAGAACGAGCACGCCCAGCCACACCATCATCGTCGTGAAGACGGTGAGTGCCACAGCCTCGAGAATCGCGGCGAGCGCGTCCCCGGCGGTCACCCATAAGAACCAGTAGCGCAGGGCGCCGATGGAGACCAGGCCCACCGTCAGGGCAGCGATCGTCGTGTTTCGCCGCCATCCACCTTTGTAGTGCGTAACCGCCCACATACCAGCCGCCAGCGCACCGATGATGACGGCCGTGATGCCCCAGGTCGGTAAGGCGTCGAGGCCGAAGGTCTGCGCGGCGAGGTTCGCCGGCAGCGCGTCCAGCGCGACGAACAACGTGGCCAGGAACACGCCGACCCCAAAGCTCAGCCGGTGATGCCGGTGCTCGTCGTGGACGCGCGCCATTCGGCCTGCCTCCAGCTCAGCCTCTGCGGCACGTTCGTTCAGGCTCTGGCGCTCCAGCTCCGCCGAGTGCAATCGCTGCGCGTCGGCTTTCAGGTCCTGGAACTCACGTGCTACCCGCGGCTTGGCCAGGAACTCCCTCATCGTCACGATGTATCCGTCAGCTGCAGGCACGTCGATCGGCTGCGGCGCGGCGATTCGTTCGATTGACTCCATGTGTCCTCCTCCGGGTCTACTTGTTCACGACCTGGGCAAGCTGCAGTTGCGTGAGCGCGGCGTCGAGCGCGCTCACCGATTCGGCGCCCGCGTCCTTCGCAACCGTGGTCCAGACTGCCGCCGCGCCGGGGTCCGACAGATTTGCCACCACGAGGGTCACGCCGGCCAGGCTGTGCGGTGGCAGCGACGACGGCCCTGCCTCCGCCCCGCCGAGTACCAGCAAGAGGCGGTGACCTGACAGTCCGGCAAGGGTGCCAATGCCGGCGGCAAGCGAGGCTGAAAGTGCCGTGCCGCTCGTTCCACCGGCCAGACCGTTCGACGAGCCGGCCTTGCTTTCCAGCTCGGCCGCGACCTGGGTCTGCCACGGGAGCAGAACCTCATTCGCGCTGGCGCGCCAGGCTGCAACTCGCGACGCGTTTGTCGCGTTGTCCGCGGCCAACGCATGCTCGTACTGAGCGCGCTGATAGTCGGTCGGGTTCTTCGGCTCTTGCGGCAGCCGAATCAGCACCGGTGGGGGAGGTCCGGCCGGCGCCCGGGTGACGAGAAGCAGTGGGCTCGGCGCCCCCTTGTCGGGTACCGTCACGTGCTCTCCGGGATGGATCACGCTCCAGTTGCGACCCGCGACCGGACCGAACTGGGGATTGGCCGCCTCGATGTCGCGGAGGGTGAGGCCATTGGAGATCGCGATCGAGCTCAAGCTGTCGCCGCCGCGCACCACGTAGGTACGCGTGCCGGGCGCAACCATCATCACGACGACCGCTTCGTTGGGACTCGCGCTAGAGCGAATCACGTTTGCGAGCTGCTGCAGCTCGGCGGGCATCTGACCCGAAGATGGGTCGACGAGAGCAACGAGTGCCAGAGGAGGCGGCGGCGTGTAAGCCTGCGAATTCGAAAGGGCACCACCCGTGCACCCAGCCACGCTCACCGCGAGCACGCCCGCAAGCGTCCGTGCCCGCTTCACGAACTTCATCCCTCAGCCGCCCTTCTTTCGATCGACAAAACGCGCCGGGGGACGGCGGTACGCGGAAACCGTCTCAATCCTCAGCAAGCTCTAAGCAATCGATCGAGAAGGTCAGGGTCTGCGGACTACGTCACGACTCCAGGGGCTGGCGGCAGTTTGAAGACCGTCCAAGCGAAAGAAACGATGTGAACGCCGACCTGACGGACGCGTCCAGCGCGCCCGTTGCACCTCTCCTTGCAGGTCGCGGCGCGGCATGTTGTGGGACTGGATCTTAAGGGGCTGCAGAAGCGCGAATGGCGCAAACTTGTGATCTCTTTTCCGTCCCACGGCGCGTCGAACGCCAGGAGTGCGATGGACTTCAAGCTATCGGATCAGCAAGCTGCGTTCCGCGACCTGATGCGCGACTTCGCCCGCAAGAGCATCAGCCCGGTCGCGCGCGAATGGGAGCTCGCGCGCCGCTATCCGGAAGAGATCGTCGACGAGATGAGGCCGATGGGTCTGTTCGGCATGCTCGTGCCTGAGGCTTTCGGAGGCATCTCCATCGACGCGGTCTCGTACTTCATCGTCTTCGAGGAGATCTCCAGGGCGTGGATGGGCGTGGCCGGCATCCTCGGGTCGCATTCACTTGCCACCCTGATGCTCGCGCGCTTTGGGACGGAGGACCAGCGCGCAAGGTGGCTGCCGGATCTCGCCAGTGGCAAGAAGCGGTCCGGCATCGCTCTGACTGAGCCGCAGGCAGGCAGCGACCTGCAGGGTATCGCCACCGTCGCCCGACGAGTTGGCGATCACTACGTCGTCAACGGCGCAAAGACCTGGATCACCAACGCTCGTCACGCCGATCCGCTTCCCGTGCTCGTCAAGACAGATCCCGAGGCGGAGCCCCGGCATCGCGGCATGACCGTCCTGATGATCGAACAGGGCACCCCCGGTTTCACGATTGGGAAGGATCTCGACAAACTGGGCTACAACGGACCCGAATCGTCGGAGGTCTTCCTCAGTGATTGCCAGGTCCCGGTCGAGAACGTGCTGGGGGGTGAAGAGGGGCATGGCCTGCAGCAGGCGCTTTCGGCCCTGGAATTCGGACGGGTGAATATCGCGGGCCGGGCCGTAGGCGTCGCCCAGGCAAGCCTGGATCGATCGTTGGCATATGCGCGAGACCGCCACGCTTTCGGCCGGCCCATCGCGGAGTTCCAGGCGATCCAGCTGAAACTGGCGGACATGGCGACCGAGGTCCAGGCTGCGCGCCTGTTGACCTGGTGGGCGGCCTCGGCGCTCGACTCTGGCCGCAGGGCAGACCTCGAGACTGGCATGGCGAAGCTCTACGCGTCGGAGGTATGCATCAAAGCGTCGCTGGATGCCATGCGGATCCACGGGGGGTACGGCTACTCGACGGAATACGAGATCGAGCGGTTCTATCGAGACGCTCCGCTCATGGCGATCGGCGAAGGCACCAACGAGATCCTCCGGACGGTGATCGCTCGACAGCTTGTGCGTGGGGACCAGTTCTGATCAAACCTGCGCCGGCCGGCTCGGGTTAGTCGCTACCTGGTGTCGAGCAGGGTCGCCGCGTTTCCACCGTATACCGCAAAGCGTTCAGCGGCAGACAAACCACAGTGTTCGATATCCGCCATCGTCGCTTCAATTGCCGCCGGCGGCCCGAGCGGCATGTCCGTCCCGAACAGGACATGATGGGAACCGAAGAAGTCCACCACACACCGTACGGCATGCCTCGCACCGAACAAGGCGGTGTCAGCGTAAAAGCGTCTGAAGTACTCGAGTGGCGGCCTGGGCAGGCTGTCCTTGACCTGACGGAAGCCCGGACCCATGGCGAGCCGGGCTGAAAAGTGCGGAATCATGCCGGCGCCATGATGCGCGATCAGCTTCAGGCTCGGATGGCGCTCCATGGTGCCGGAGTAGACCAGCCGTGAGAGTGCTGCCGCAGTCTCATATGGCCATCCAATCGACCACCACAACCCGTAATTGGACTCCAGTTCGGTTGTGTAGTCGCGCCAGGTCGCACTGCGGGTGGGATGCAGCCATATCACCCGGTCCAGCTCTTCGAGGCGCGCGAAGATGGGTTCGAATCGAGGGTGGTCGAGCGGAACGCCTTGAACGTTTGTGAAGACCTGGGCGCCGAGCGCGCCGAGATCTCCAACCGCCCGGTCGAGCTCCCGAAGTGAAGCCTCGGTGTCATTGAGAGGAAGCGCGCAGACAAACCCTATGAACCGGTCGGGATGGGTTCGAACGAGATTGGCCATCTCATCGTTGGCGAGCCGGGCGAACTCGGTGGCGGTCGCAGGCGGTCCGAGTTCCTCGATCGGCGGCACGGCGAGCACCAACACCTGCATGTAATCGTCAAACCGCTCGATCTTTCGCCACCGCGCGTCAAGGTCGGTCAGCGCATCGTCGAAATGAAAGACCCCCTCTCGGTAGTAACGAAGCTGCGGGCTTGAAACGCTTTCGAGGTGCCGCTCGACCTTCTCCAGGTAGCGCCCTGGAAGGACATGCGCGAACGCATCGATCTTGCGCATAGGCGGCCCCTTCATCCTCACGCTTCGCCGAACCGAACGGGTGGCTTGGTCGGTCAGGTCAGGTCATGGCCGGAACTCTGGGCAGCTCCTCGATTGCGGCGTCGATCCGCGACTGCGACAGTTCGATGTCCTCCAGCTTGCCGGCGAAGTAGGCGTCGTAAGCCGACATGTCGAAGTGGCCGTGTCCGGACAGGCCGAACAGGATCGTCCGCTTCTCACCGGCCTCTCTGGCGGCGGCCGCCTCTTCCGCCACTGCCCGCAGAGCGTGGGCTGATTCGGGAGCAGGCAGGAAGCCCTCGGTGCGCGCAAAGCGCACGGCTTCGGCGAAGCATTCGTTCTGCTTGTAAGCGCGTGCCTCGACGACTTTGTGGTCGACCAGCGCGCAGAGCGACGGCGCATCGCCGTGATACCGGAGGCCGCCGGAATGAATCCGATCCGGGATGAAGCTGTGGCCGAGCGTGAACATCTTCACGACCGGGCCCATGCCCACCGCGTCGCCAAAGTCGTACGCGTACACACCGCGGGTCAGAGTCGGACATGCGGCAGGCTCGGCGGCGACAAAGCGCGTGTCGGGGTGGCGGCCCTTGAGCCTGTCGCCGATGAATGGATAGGTCAGGCCTGCGAAGTTGGAACCGCCTCCGACGCAAGCGATCACCACATCGGGGTACTCGCCCGCCATCTCCATCTGCTTCTTGGCCTCGAGACCCATCACCGTCTGGTGGAGCAGGACGTGGTTGACCACCGACCCGAGCGAGTACTTTGCATCGTCGTGCGTGGCGGCATCCTCGACCGCTTCCGATATCGCGATGCCCAGGCTGCCGGGCGAATCCGGGTCTTCTTTCAAGATGCCGCGGCCGGCGTTGGTCAGCTCGGTCGGGGAGGCGTACACGGTCGCTCCCCAGGTTTCCATCATCGCCCGCCGGTAGGGCTTCTGCTCGTAAGACACCTTGACCATGTACACCGTGACCTCGAGGCCGAACAGCGCGCCCGCAAACGCCAGCGCCGAGCCCCACTGACCGGCGCCGGTCTCGGTGGTCAGCCGCCTCACGCCCTCCTGGGCGTTGTAGTAGGCCTGCGCCACCGCCGTGTTCGGCTTGTGCGAACCCGCGGGAGAAACGCCTTCGTACTTGAAGTAGATGTGCGCCGGCGTGTCCAGCGCCTTCTCGAGGCGATCGGCCCGATAGACCGGGCTCGGACGCCAGATCCGGTAGATCTCGCGCACCTGGTCCGGGATCTCGATCCACGGTTCGGCCGATACCTCCTGGGCGATGATCGCCTGGGGAAAGAGCGGCGCGAGGTCGGCCGGCCCCATCGGCTTGAGCGTCGCCGGATGCAGGTACGGCGCCGGCGGCGCCGGCATGTCGGGCAGGATGTTGTACCAGCGCTCGGGGATATCGCTCTCGTCGAGAAGGATCTTCTTGGTCACGGCTCCCAGCCTCCTGAATCCGAGCCGAAGGTGCCTCGCCGAAAAGCGTAGCGCTAGAGCGTCGGCCCTGGCCGCCAGCGACGGTGGCGCTCTTTCGCGGCGCCTCGGAGCAGCTCCAGGCGAGGCCGCGGGCCGTCGGTGCGGCCCGAGGGCGGCTTTCTGCTTCCACGCTGAAACTGCACCGGCCAGTCGACCGCAACGTCCTGGTCGGCGGCGGCATGAAGCGTCCAGGCCGGGTCGTACAGGTGAGCGCGCCCGAGCGCGCAGAGGTCGGCGCGGCCGGCCAGGATGATGCTGTTCACGTCGTCGTAGCCGCTGATCGCGCCGACCGCGATCGTCGCCAGCCCGGTCGCGTTTCGAATCCGGTCCGCAAAGGGCGTCTGGTAGCTGCGGCCAAAGCTCGGCTGCTCGTCGGCGACGGTCTGGCCGGTGGACACGTCGATCGCATCCACCCCGTGCGCCGCGAAAGCGCGCGCGACCTCGACCGAGTCTTCATGGGTGAGCCCCCCTTCATACCAGTCCACCGCTGACACGCGGACGCTCATCGGCTTGGCTGCGGGCCACTCGGCGCGCATCGCGTCGAACACCTCGAGCGGGTAGCGAAGCCGGTTCTCGAGGCTGCCGCCGTACTCATCGCGACGCACGTTGGTCAACGGCGAGATGAAGCTGGCCAGCAGGTAGCCATGTGCGCAGTGCAGCTCGAGGAGATCGAAACCGGCGCGCACCGCCATCCGAGTCGCCGCGACGAACTGGTCCTTGACGAGCTCCAGGTCGGCGCGAGTCATCTCGCGGGGAATCTGGCTGACGGGCAGGTAGGGGAGAGGCGAAGGCGCGATCAGCCCCCAGTTATCGGACTCCAGCGGCTCGTCCATGCCTTCCCACATGAGCTTGGTCGAACCCTTGCGCCCGGAATGTCCGAGCTGGATTCCGATCTTCGTGGGGCTGTTCCCGTGCACGAAGTCGACCAGCCGCGTGAACGCAGCCTCGTGCTCGGGCCTGTACATGCCGGCGCAGCCCGGTGTGATGCGACCTTCGCGCGACACGCAAACCATCTCTGTCATGACCAGCGCCGCGCCGCCCAGCGCCTTGCTGCCCAGGTGCACGAGGTGGAAGTCGCCGATGAGCCCGTCGACTGCGGCGTACATGTCCATCGGCGAGACGATCACGCGGTTGGCCAGCTCGAGGTCGCGCAGCTGGAACGGAGCGAACATAGGTGGCACCGCCGGCCCGCCTTTGTTGAACCAGCGATCGACCTCGGCCACGAACTCGGGATCGCGCGTCTTGAGATTCCAATAGGTCACGCGCCGGCTTCGAGTGAGCAGGTTGAAGGCGAGCTGGAGCGGCTCCTGGCGCGTGTACTGCGAGATGTTTTCGAACCACTCGAGGCTTGCCTGCGCGGCTCGCTGCGCGCTCTCGACCACCGGCCGTCGCTCGGCCTCGTAAGCGACCAGGGCCGCATCGACGCTCGGGTTCTCGTGCAGGCACGCCGCCAGCGCAAGCGCGTCCTCCATCGCGAGCTTGGTTCCTGAACCGATCGAAAAATGCGCTGTGTGGGCGGCGTCTCCGATCAAGAGCAGGTTGCCCTGCCGCCAGGATCGAGTGCGCAACGTGGCAAAGCGGATCCACCGGCTGTTGTTACCGAGCAGGGGCTCTCCATGCAGCGCGTCTGCGAACACCTCGGCGCAGAACGCCATCCCCGCCTCGTCGCTCTCACCTGGATTCCAGGAGCGGGTCGATGCGTCAGTCTGACCGCTGCGCGTCCAGCTGCCCTCCTCGAGCTCGACGATGAACGTGCTCATCTTGTCGCTGTACGGATACGCGTGGGCCTGCACGGTTCCGATGTCCGTTTCCGCGATGAAGAACTTGAACGCCTCGAAGACCAGGGGCGTGCCCAGCCACATGTAGCGTGCGTGCCGCACGTCGAGCGACGGCTCGAATACCTCGGCGCACGCGTTTCGGGTCAAGCTGTTGACGCCGTCGGCCGCGACGACGAGGTCACATGTGGTGCGCAGCCGCTCGAGTGGCGGAGCCGGTTGGCGGTAGTGGATGGTCACGCCCGCCTCTTCGCATCTCTCGCGCAGGATTGCGAGCAGCCTCTGCCGGCTGATTGCCGCAAACGCGTGCCCTCCCGAGGTGAGGACCTGGCCGCGGTAGTGAATGTCGATGTCGTCCCAGATCGCAAAGTCTTTGGAGAGCCGCTCGTAGAAAGCCGCGTCCGCGTTTTCGATTCCTCCGAGCGTCTCGTCCGAGAACACGACCCCGAACCCGAACGTGTCGTCTGCTGCATTCCTTTCCCAGACCTCGATCCTGTGGCTCGGGTTCAGAAGCTTGACCAGCGTCGCCAGGTAGAGCCCTGCCGGCCCCCCGCCGATGATCGCGATGTCCAGCGGACGCCTCGCGGCCGTCAGCTCCCCTCACGCAGCCGGAAGCGCTGCAATTTGCCAGTCGCCGTGCGCGGCAGCTCACTGGCGAACTCGATCGCGCGCGGATATTTGTACGGAGCGATCTGGCTCTTGACGAAATCCTGCAGCGTCTTCGCCGGCTCCGGGCCGAGCTCTGCACCCTCCCGGAGCACCACCACCGCCTTGACGATCATGCCGCGCTCCTGGTCCGGCGCGCCGACGACCGCAGCCTCGGCGACGGCGGGATGCCGAAGGAGCGCTTCCTCGACCTCCGGACCGGCGATGTTGTATCCGGCGCTGATGATCATGTCGTCGGCCCGGGCCTGGTAGTGGAAGTAGCCATCGCCATCGCGCACGTAGACGTCGCCCGTGATGTTCCAGCCGTCTTGAACGTACGTCCCCTGGCGGTCGCCGCGAAGGTAGCGGCACCCCGTGGGCCCCTTGACGGCAAGCCGTCCGAGCTCCCCATCGGGCACAGGCCTTCCGTCCGCATCCTGGACCTCGGCCACGTAACCCGGCACGGCGCGCCCGGTGCTGCCCGGTCGGATGTCATCGCCGGCCGCGGAGAGGAAGATGTGAAGCATCTCGGTTGAGCCGATGCCGTCGATGATGCGAATTCCGCACGCGTCGTGGACCGCCTCCCAGGTCGCCTGCGGCAGCGTCTCGCCGGCGGAAACGCACGCGCGCAGCGAGGTCAGTCGGGCCGCGCCCAGGTCGGGCACCATCGCCCGATACGCGGTGGGGGCCGTCGCGAGCACGGTGATGCCGTGGCGTTCGATCGCCTCCAGCAGGCGCGGCGGTGCAGGCTGCTCTAGCAGGTACACGGCGGCGCCGGCCCGCAACGGAAAGACGACGCTCTGGCCAAGCCCGAATGTGAAGGCCAGGGGCGGGCTCGCACCGAACAGATCCTGCTGAGTCGGCTGGAGCACGTGGCGCGAGAACGTGTCTGCGATGGCGAGCACGTCCCGGTGAAAGTGCATGGTCGCTTTGGGTTTCCCTGTGGTGCCCGAGGTGAAGGCGAGCATGCACACGTCGTCGGCGGCGGTCGCGACGTTTTTGAAGTTCGAGTGCTTGGTCGCAGCAACGGTGGTCAGGTCGTCCTCGTCGGAGCCCCCATAAGCAAAGATCTGAAAACCGTCGGGGGCCGCGGCGGACAGGTCTTCCATGAATCGGTGGTCGCAGATCGCCATGGTCACGTTGGCGATATCGACCATCGTCTCGAGCTCACCCGACCTCAGCAACGGCATCGTGGTCACCGCGACTCCACCCGCCTTGATGACGCCGAACCAGCTCGCAACCAGCCAGGGGTTGTTGGGGCCGCGGAGGAGCACGCGGTTGCCGGGCACCAGTCCCATCTCGTCGACGAGCGCCCGAGCCACCTGGTTCGACGTTGCGAGCAGGTCGCTGTACGTCCAGGTCTCGCTGTCCGTGACGATGCATCGCCTGTCTCCGTTGCCGGCCTGGACGTTGCGGTCGAGCAGCTCCGCGGCGCAGTTCAGCACCGGCGTGTACTGCAGCTCGGGGAGGCTGAACAGGAACTCAGGCCACTGCCGTCGGGGAGGAAGGTTCTCCCGAGTGAAGGTGTCGACATGAGCCGATGGTGCTATCTGCGTCGATGTCACTATGCGCCCTGCGCGCGCCCGGCGTGCCCTGCCTCGACATACTACCTTCATGGAGCCGGCCGGCCCGCCCCGGAACATCAACCCGGAACAGCTCGCCCCGGCGCGTGGTTTCTCCCACGCCACCGCGGCCGGCGACACGGTATGGATTGGCGGTCAGGTCGGGTCGGACGCCACCGGCAAGATCGTCGAACCTGGCGACATGGTGGCCCAATACGCCCGCGCAATTCACAACGTGGCAATCGCCTTGCAAGCGGCCGGCTGCGAGCCCGAGGACACCGTGAAGCTCACGTACTACGTGACCGATATGAAGGCTTACCGAGACAATCGAGGCGCACTCGGAGCTGCGTACCGCGAGTTTTTCCGCAGCGATTACCCAGCGTCAACGCTGATTGAGGTCCGTTCCCTCGTCGACCCCGCTGCATTGATCGAGATCGACGCGGTGGCTGTGCGACCGAAGTGAAGCGGTGGGACCACTTCGATTACGAAGAGCGACAGGGGGTCGCCACCGTTACGTTCTCGCGTCCAGAGCGGCTCAACTCACTGACCTTTGACGTTTACGCCGATATCCGTGACCTGACCGATTCGCTGCGCAAGCGCGAGGACGTCCGCGTGCTCGTCATCCGCGGCCGGGGTCGCGGTTTCTGTTCGGGCGGGGATGTCGACGAGATCATCGCCGAGCTGCTCAAGATGGGGACAAGGGACGTCTTCGAATTCGCCAGGACGACCGGCGCCTGTGTGCGCAATCTGCGCGAAATGCCTCAGCCGGTGATCGCAGCGGTCAACGGCATCGCCGCCGGCGCCGGTGCTGTCCTGGCGGCCGCGGCCGACATCCGCGTGCTGGCGGAATCGGCGAGCTTTCGGTTTCTGTTCACGAGCGTCGGGCTCTCGGGCGGAGACATGGGGATCTGCTGGCTGCTGCCGCGGATCGTCGGCCTGGGCCGGGCTAGCGAGGCCCTTCTACTTGGAGGCAAGATCACGAGCCACCAGGCTCTCGCGTGGGGCCTTGCCTCGACGGTTGTCTCGGACGATCAGCTGGACGCAGCCGTAGGGGAACACGTCAGCCGGCTGAAGGACCTTGCTCCCTGGGGCCTGGCCATGACGAAGGAAATGCTCAACCGGGCGGCGTCAACCGACTACTCCAGTGCCATCGAGATGGAGGCGTTCACCCAGACGCTGCTCATGACCGCCGAGGACTTCCGCGAGTTCCACGCAGGCTTCACAGGGAAGCGCAAGCCCGAGTATCGCGGCAGCTGAGATCGCCATGAGCATCGACACACGCTCGGGAGAGCACGGCGAGGCGCTCAACGTGATGGCTGCGCTCAAGAAGACGCTGGGTCCGCAGGGGATCATGAATCCCGGCAAGATGAGGTGGCGCTCGGGCTCTCGCGCAAACGAGCGGCGCTGAACACGCCCTAAGGCTGCTTCTCGACCGACTCCTTGAGCCCGTTGAGAACAGGTCCCCAGTTGTCGTTGGCCATCTTGTCGGCCTCCTCCTGGCTGGGGTTGTTGTCCTGAGTGAGCGTCAGGGTCGTCTTGCCATCTTCGCCGGCCAGCTCATATGTGACCGTGTGGTAGTTCTCGGGCTTGTCCTCGCTGCCGCCCATCGGGCTCCAATGCGTGTACCTCAGGAGCCTTTCAGGCTCAACGGCCAGGACGGTGCCTTTGTCCTCATATGACTGGCCCTTCCACTCACCCTTCCACGAGATCGGGCTGCCCTCCTTCCAGTCCGTCGACATTTCGGTTCCGTGCAGGTACTGCTTGACCTGCGCGGGGTTGGTCAGAGCATTCCACACCTCCCGCTGCGTTGCGTGGATGGTCACTGTCTTGACGGCCTCGAATCCTCTGGACATATTGCTTCTCCCTGGCCGGCGATCTGGTTCCAGTCCGCAGAGCCAACTGCGACGCACTCCGACGCGCGGCGGCCTAGACCTGTTACAGGCCGCAATCACTATAGAAACGAAACTCGAGCCAGAACTTCCCGAGGACCACAAGGCCGACCGCCTATTTAGGTAATGCGCTGCGCTGACCGCGTTTTCTCTATAAGCGAATTGCCTGAGTAGCGCGCCGGCGGGGGCCTCTTCCGCAGTAATGCGGGAAGCGCCGTGATGTCGAGGAGGGGGTGGCGAGGCATTCGCTCATTTCCCAATGGAGGTGGGCACTATGGACTCATTCGTCGATTTCGTACCGAGTCGGACAACACTCATACGCCGGCTCATCATCAACGCGTCGGTAATGCTCGCAGCAGGCTTTCTGATCCTTTCGCGTACATCGCCCGCGCTGGCTGCGGACAACGGGCACGGCCAGGGCAAGGCACATGACCACACCAGTGCTTCCGCGGTTGCGAACCGCCACGACACCGCCAAGGCGTCAAACCAGGAGCACATAGGCGGAGGCGCGGGAGGTGAGGGCGGCAAGGGGCCAAACGGTAAGGGCGCGGCAAAGGGTGGCTCTTCGGCGTCAGCCGCGGCACATGTGGGTGCGAGGACCGGAAACAGCGACCACAAGATTGCCGGCCACGGCCATCAGGAGGAAGCGATGGCCAGCCCGGGCACCGTCGGAGCCTCGACTGGTGACTCTGCCGCCGCCATGGCGAGCACTCGCAGCGTCGGGTCGTCGACCGGCAGCGGCAATGCATCGACCGGCAGCGTCAGCGGGTCGACAGGCAGCGCTAATGCATCGACCGGCAGCGGCAACGCATCGACCGGCAGCGGCAACGCATCGACTGGCAGCGGCAATGCATCGACCGGCAGTGTCAGCGGCTCGACCGGCAGCGGCAACGCATCGACCAGCAGCGTCAGCGGCTCGGCCGGCAGCGCCGGCGGATCGACCGGCAGTGTCGGCGGCTCGACCGGCAGTGTCAGCGGCTCGACCGGCAGCGTCAGCGGCTCGACCGGCAGTGTCAGCGGCTCGACCGGCGGCCAGGTTGTCGGTCAAACCGGCGGTCAAGCAGGCGCTCAAACAGGCGGGCAAACCACCGGCCAGACCGGTCAAACCGCCTCGGGCGGCGCAACGTCAGGCAGCAGCGTCTCTGGCGCGACGACCACGTCCGGCAGCGCCGGCGCGTCGGGCGCAGTATCTGGCGCGACCGCAACATCGGGCGGGACGGCGCTAGCCAACACCGGCATTCCAGTTGCAGGTGGAGTTTTGGGCGGCGTCCTCTTCCTTCTCGGGGCAATCGGCATCAGGTCGAAGCCTCGGCGTTAGTCCGAAGAGCAGGAAGCGGGCTCGCAAGCGCGGGCCCGCTTTTTTCCGCCCACCGACGCGTGGCGCAGGCTTTGAGTCGAGCGCGCGTTGACACTCTTGCCGAACGTTTGTTAGTGTGACGCGGGTCTTCAGGGTCTGCGGTCGCGCAAGAAGGAGACCAGGGGTAGGTACGCGGTGCGCATCAATCGCTACATGACCCATGGCGTGGTGCTCGCGATAGCGTTCGCCATGTCTGGTTACACCGCCGTCGACAGAAGCCTCTTTCCTGCCTTCCGTGCAGCTGCAGTCACCGCCGCCGCCGCTGACGAATCAAATGCCGTCGGGGACGTCTCGCTGGGTCGTGACAGCGTCATCATCAAACCGCTTGCCGTCCCCACGTCCGCGCTGGCAAGCCGCGCCCCCATCGTGCACATCGTCGTTGACGGAGACACACTGGAAAGCATCGGCCGGCAGTTCAAGCTCCCGTGGAGGGACGTCGTCTGGTCGAATCCGGGCCTGCGTATGCCGCTCAAAGTCGGACGACCCCTACTGCTGCCGCCCGCGCCGGGCGTCGTGGTCGTCGTCAGGAAGGGAGACACACCCGCGAGCCTCGCCGCCACTTATGGCGTGGATGTAAGCACCTTGCTCGGTTTCAATCGGACTCGTGGCCC
>Ga0209471_1001389_pt1 | contig 14456 bp, 13 predicted proteins | sample GraSoiAngelo_128_FD_185885 | JGI IMG/M metagenome (GOLD analysis project Ga0209471, IMG submission 185885) | Grasslands soil microbial communities from the Angelo Coastal Reserve, California, USA - 14_0927_12_20cm (SPAdes) (version 2) | ecosystem: Environmental > Terrestrial > Soil > Grasslands ...
TGGAGCCCGTGAAATGAATCCCGGCGAAGGCGCGATCGGCGAGCACGCGCTCCGACACGCGCGCCGACGGCCCGGGAATGAAGTTGATCACACCCGGGGGGAGCCCCGCTTCCTCGAGCAGCCGCAGGATGAAGTAGTTCGAGAGCACCGCCGTGGCCGCGGGCTTCCACACGACCGTGTTCCCCATGATGGCCGGGGCGGTCGGCAGGTTGCCGCCGATCGACGTGAAATTGAACGGGGTGATGGCGTAGACGAACCCCTCGAGCGGACGGTGATCGAGGGAGTTCCAGGTGCCGGGAGCGGAGAGGGGCTGCTCCGCGTAGACGCGCTCGGCAAAGTGCACGTTGAAGCGGAAGAAGTCGATCAGCTCGCACGCCGCGTCGATTTCCGCCTGGTGCGCCGTCTTCGACTGGCCCAGCATGGTGGCGGCGTTGACGATCGGACGGTAGCGCGTGGCGAGCAGGTCGGCGGCCTTCAGGAACACGGCGGCCATCGCCGCCTCGACCTCCCCCGGCCCCGCCTGCTGCACCTTCGCCAGAACATGGCGATGGCAGTGGGGCATGACGACGTCGACCGTGGTGCCGGTGCGGACATCCTTACCGCCGATGACGAGCGGGATGTCGGCCTGCCGCGTCGAGAGGTCTTTGAGCGCCTGCTTGAGCTCGACTCGCTCGGGCGTGGAGGGAGCGTAACTGAGGACGGGCTCGTTGACCGGGGGCGGGATTCTCGGGATCGCGTTCATACGGGAAAAATACAGTGGGAACCGGCCGACGTTCAGAGGGCAACATGACGATTCATCCGGCCACGCGTATCGGGCACGTGCATCTGACCGTGGCGGACCTGGAGCGCTCGCTGCGATTCTATCGCGACGTGCTCGGCTTCGAAGTGACCACGCGCTATGGCTCGAACGCCGTCTTCCTCTCGGCCGGCGGCTACCACCACCACATCGGGCTCAACACCTGGGCGGGACGCGGCGCGCCGGCGCCGCCGCCGGGCACGACCGGGCTGTACCACTTCGCGATCCTGTATCCCGATCGCAAGACGCTGGCGGCGGCCGTGCGCCGCGTGCTCCAGGCGAGCATCCCACTCGACGGGGCGGCCGACCACGGGGTGAGCGAGGCGATCTATCTGCGCGACCCGGACGGGAACGGCGTCGAGCTGTACCGGGACCGGCCGGAGCCGGAGTGGCCTCGAGCGCCCGACGGGACGCTAGTGATGCATACGAAGCCGCTGGATCTCGAGAAATTGCTGGCCGAGGGCGACTGAAGCGGGAGGCGGGAGCCGAGAGGTCACCGACGCATCCCGCATCCCGATTCTAGTTCCGTCCTGTCCCTTTGACGAGCAAGCTGTCGCTGACCTTGACCGCCTGCACCGGGGTCGGCGTGGTGCGCTCGCCCCGCGGGATCATACCCGGCAGATTCGCGAGCGCGAATGCCGAGACTGCCATGACCGCCGACGCCTGCATCAGGTCAGCGGCAATCCCCATGTCGTAGGTGTCGGACTGGGAATGGTGCGTGTGGTTGTAGCCGCGCTCCAATTGATTGAAGTTGAAGCCGGGCACGCCGTAGGGCAGGAATGAGAGATGATCGGTGCCGCCCTTCGTGCGGTTCACGACGGAGTCAGCGCCGAGTGCGGCAACGGGGGCGAGAACGGCGCGCCACAGCGCCTCGAGGTCGCCGCGGCCCTGAAGCGCCTGGCCGGTGATCGCGCCCGTGCCGTTGTCGAGCACGATAACGGCCTGGATCGAGTCCATTTCGGCGGCATGGGCTTCCGCGTACTTACGGGACCCGATGAGTCCCTGCTCCTCGCCGGTGAACAGCACGAAGCGGATCGTGCGCTTCGGCTTGAGGCCCGCCTGCGCGATCGCGCGGGCCGCCTCGAGCGTGCACATGGCGCCGGTGCCGTTGTCGGTGGCCCCCGTGCCCAGATCCCACGAGTCGAGGTGCGCGCCGACGATCACCACCTCGCCGGGGTATTCGCCGCCGCGGATCTCGGCGACCGTGTTCCACTGGGTGACCGAGTCGCGCGTCAGGGTGTTCGCGATGCTCACGGCCAGGCGCGGCGTGGTCCCGGCCGCGAGCAGCCGGTCGAAGAGCGCGAAGTCTTCGTGCGCGACGACGAGCTGCGGCAGGGGGAGGATCCGGTTGGGAGAGCCGCTCATATTGAGCAGCGCATGCTCCTTCCCGGCGTCCACCACGAGGCCGAGGGCGCCGGCGCGGCGCAGCAAGTAAGGGACGTCGTTCGCGAACTGCTGCATGCGGGCGCGCGTGGCGGAGTCCGCGTCACGAAACGGGGTGAACACGCTGCGGCTGAACTCGCGCTGGCGCGCCGAGTCGGCACCGGTCATGGGCGGGCCGTCGTTGTTCCACACGAGCGATGGCACGCGGGTCATGACCCAGGCACCCTTCACCCGGCGGCGATGCACCACGAAGCTGTCCGGCGTGCTCGCCTCGATTCGCACGACCGGTCCCGTGAGGGTGGCGCCGCCCGTGCCCGGCGCCCATGCCCAGCTGGCCGCCGTGACCTCGTGGGGCCGGGGCGCGGTCAGGCGCGCGCGGAACGCTCCCCGGGTCCATGTCCCCCCGAACTGCCATGGCTCGAGGTGGCCATCCAGGCCGTACGCCTTGAAGCGCTCGAGCGTCCACTCGTTGGCGCGACGCGCGGCGGGCGATCCGGTGAGGCGCGGGCCGATCACGTCCGTGAGGTACTCGAGGTTCTGCATCACGGCGGAGTGGCTCAGCGCCTGATCGACCAACGCGGCCGCCCCCGTGGTGTCGACGACGAGGTCTTGCGCTGCGGCAGGAGCGGGATGGGCGGACAGGGCGGCCCAGGCCGCGACCGCCGCCACAACGGAGGAGCGGCCCACGGGCTAGGCCCGCTCGCCCGCCAGCTGCGGATCGACAGACCGCTGCGGCGGAATCGGCAGGGTGACGGTGACCGTTGTTCCGACTCCGACCTTCGAGTCGACCGCGATACTGCCGGCGAACATGTTGCGGATCACGCTCTGCACCACGACCAGTCCCATGCCGCTCCCTTCGCCGAATTCTTTGGTGGTGTAGCCGGGCTCGAAAATGCGCTCCAGGTCCTGCGGTCGGATGCCGGCGCCGCGGTCCTCTACCGTGAGCCGCAGCGAGCTGGCCTCCTGAATCAGACCTACCCGGATGGGCGCGGGCCGCGCGGCGCTCGCGTCGGCGGCGTTGCGGATCAGATTCACGAGCAGGTCGTACAGGGCGTTGGGGTCACCCTTCAAATACAACGTCTCGAGCGTGGAGTCAAACTCGAGCGGGATCTTCTTCTCCTTCAAGACGCGGCTCTCGAGGGTGCAGCACGAGCGCACCACACGCACCGCGTCGAATCGCTCGGAGCGCGCCAGGGCGCCCCGCGCCCGGTCCTTGACGGCGCGGAGGAAGCTGACCGACCGGTCGATGTCCTCGATCACCTGACCCAGCTCGTCGAGCAGCTCGAGGCGGCGCCCCGCCGCGACCTCCGTCCAGCGGCCCACCGATTCCATGGCGAGCTGCAGCCCGGCGCGCGCCGCCGTGAGCGGGTTGGACAGCTCGTGCGCGATGATGCCCGGCAGGGTGGTGATGTCCTGGAGCGGGTCGGGTCGGGCCGGCGGGTGACCGGGCGCGGGTTCCCGTCGGTCGAGCAAGCCAAGGCAGAGGCCGGCGAGCTCCAGCGTGAGGCGCTCGCGGCTGCGCCGCTCCCGCCCGTCGGGCGGGGGCGCCGGGGGCTTAGTCCGGACCGGCGCGACCACCCACAGCCCGTCCGAGACGGTCTGACATCCCACCCAGCGGCTGCCCTGCACGATGGCGATGTTCCAGCGCCGCAGGGTGGCGTCGACGTCGAGCTTCGTGGTGTGGTGCGTGGGGGCGGGTTCGCTCGATGCCTGCGGCTCCAGCTCGGCGCGGGCCGACACTTCCCATACGGTAACGGGGCGGCCCCCCAGCGCGACGCTCGCCTGGCGCAGGATCTCGCGTCTGCCTTCGACGAACGGCTCCCGTTGCGTCACGGAGGCTCCCACCCGCACACCCTATCCCTGGCGGTCCACCGCAGTCGCGGCCGCCGGTCACAAGAACGATCCGTGAATCGTGGGGGCGCACTCTACATATGCGACAAACTGCACGGTCCGTCAAGTAACCGCGCTGTCTGACTTTGCCCGCGGTCCCGACCGGACGTATTCTTCCCTTCTATCTCTATGCTACGTTGTCCCGCAAGGAGCGACGACACCAGATGACGCCCGACGACGCCCGCATCGCGCGCCCTCCCGCTCCGCGCAGCCCCGCGCGGCGCGCCCCGGCGCGCTTGATCGAAGGTCTGCGCGACCGCGAGCGCATTCCCACGGTCGTGGTGCCCGACCACGACGATCTCGCCGTGCTGCTCGCCGACCGCGTCGCCGAGGTGATCGCGCGAGAGACGGCGGCCAAGGGGCGGTGCGTGCTGGGGCTCGCCACCGGCAGCACGCCACTGGGGATCTACCGCGAGCTGATCCGCCGTCACCAGGCGGGCGAAGTCGATTTCTCGCGCGTCGTCACGTTCAACCTCGACGAGTACTATCCCATGCCGCCCGACAGCCCGCACAGCTATCGGCGCTACATGTGGGAGAACCTGTTCGCGCACGTCAACATCCGGCCGGAGCAGGTGCACGTCCCCGATGGGAGCGTGCCGCGCGAGCGGCTCGCCGAGCACTGCGACGCCTACGAACGGGCCATCGCCGAGGCGGGGGGGATCGACCTCCAGCTGCTGGGGATCGGCAAGAGTGGGCACATCGGCTTCAACGAGCCGGGGTCTTCCCAAGATTCGCGCACCAGTCTCGCGATCCTCGACACGGTCACCCGCAAGGACGCGGCCGCCGATTTCTTCGGCGAGGACAACGTGCCGCGCGAGGCGATCACGATGGGCGTCGCCACGATCCTCGATGCGCGCGAGATCGCGCTGATCGCCACGGGGGAGCACAAGGCCGACATCGTGGCGCGCGCGGTCGAGGGCGAGGTCTCGCCGGATGTCGCGGCCACGTTCCTGCAGCGGCACGGCACCGCGACGGCCTATCTCGATTTGGCCGCCGCCGCCGAGCTGACCCGCATCAAGACGCCCTGGGTGCTGTCGAGCGTCGACTGGACGCCGGGGCTGACCGAGCGGGCGACGGTCTGGGTGGCGGAGCAGACCGGCAAGGCTCTCCTCAAGCTCACGGCGCGCGACTACGCCGAGCATCACCTGAGCCCGCTCGTGGCGAAGCACGGGGCACCGGGTCCCATCAATGGGCTCGTGTTCAATCGCCTGCGGGACAAGATTCGCGGCCGCCGGCGGCTGCCGTCCCACAAGCCGGTGCTGGTGTTCTCCCCGCACCCCGACGACGACGTGATCTCCATGGGCGGCGTGTTGCGCAAGCTGTGGGAGAACGAGAACGCGATCGTCGTCGCCTACATGACCAGTGGCAACATCGCCGTGTTCGATCACGACGTACGGCGCCACCTCGACTTCATGAGCCGCGCCGCGGAGACGCTGGGACTCGACCGGGCGGCGGTGCAGCGCGTGCGCGAGAGCGTGGAAGCGAGCTTCGAGCGCAAGGCACCGGGCGACGTGGACCTGCCGGTGGTCCAGGACCTGAAGCGCATGATCCGGGAGTCGGAGGCGATCGCGGCGCTCGAGGCGGTGGGGCTGCCGGCCAGCGCGGCCCGCTTCCTCAACTTGCCCTTCTACCGGACGGGAGAGGTGCGGAAGCGCCCGATCGGCCCCGAGGATGTCGCGATCGTGCGCGCCCTGCTCGAGGAGGTCCGCCCGGAGCTCGTGTTCGTCGCCGGGGACATGTCCGATCCGCACGGGACCCACCGCATGTGCAAGGCGGCGGTGACGCAGGCGCTGGCGGGCTACGACGGGGCCGGCCCGGAGGTGTGGCTGTACCGCGGGGCGTGGCAGGAGTGGCCCCTCACGGAAGCGGACGTCCTGGTGCCGCTCTCCCAGGACGAGCTGCGGGCCAAGGTGTTCGCGATCTTCAAGCACCAGTCGCAGAAGGACACGGCGCCGTTCCCGGGCGGGCACGACGACCGCGAGTTCTGGCAGCGGGTCGAAGCGCGCAACCTAGAGACCGCGGCGCGGGCCGACCGACTGGGCCTGCCCGAGTATTTCGCGATGGAGGCCTACCGCGTCGTCAAACCGGAGGCAGCCGATCCATGAACCCGATGACAATGCGAGCGGTGAGTCTGGGGGTGGTGGTGGCGGTGTGGACCGCGATTTCCGAAATGGCGAAGGTGAACCTGTCGCTGTGGCCGGTGATCGTCGCCCTGGGATGCTCCCTGGCCGCGGGCGGTGGGATCCCCGGGTTGCAGCGGACACTGGCCGCCACGACGTCCGGCGTCGTCTGGGCGCTCGTGACGCACGCGGTCTCGCGGGCCCTGGGGGGTCAGGACCTCGTCCAGGCGCTGGTGCTCGGTGGCGCGGCGCTCGGGATGGTCCTGCAGGCGCGCCTCCCCCTCCTGTCCTACACGGCCGGCGCGTTTGCCGGCGCCGGGGTGGCGATGGGGCTGCGGGCCGTCACGCTGCAGGGAGGCGTCCGCGTGGCGATCGCCCTCGCGATCGGGGCGGTGCTCGGATTCGCCGCGGAGCGGCTGCCGCAGCTCGTGGCGTCCCGGCGCGCGTGACCGAGTATCGCGACGCCGAGGCCCGGGCCGCCTCGCGGCGCCTGCTCGCGACCAGCGAGCGGGAGCTGCAGCGCATCGTGCTCGATATGCACGACGGCCCGGTGCAGGACATTTTCGCCGCGTTGTCCCAGCTGCAGGTGCTCGAGCGCGCGCTCGCCGCGGATCCGCCGACCCAGCAGCGGTCGCGGCAGGCGGTGCGCCTGCTCGAGCGTGCGCTGGGCGAGATCCGCAATTTCATCGGAGCATTCCGGCCGCCCGGGTTCGAGCGGCGCGCGCTGGGCGAGATCATCGAAGGCCTCGCGGTGCAGCACGAGACGCTGACCGAGCAGGGCGTGGAGCTCGACCTCCCCGATGACCTCGGCGACTGCGCGCTGCCGACCAAGATCGCGATCTACCGCATCCTGCAGGAGGCGCTCGCCAACGGCCACCGCCACTCGGGCGCGTCCGAGCAGCGCGTGATCGTCGAGCGAGAGGGCGGCTCCCTCACGCTCACCGTCTCGGACCGGGGCCGCGGCTTCAACCCGCAGCGGGTGCTCGCGAGCGAGGAAGGCGTGGGCGTGGAAGGCGGCCACTTCGGGCTGCGGGGGATCCAGGACCGCGTCGAGATGCTGGGGGGCACGTTCGCGCTCGAGAGCGCGCCGGGCCGGGGCACCTCGCTCACCGTCACGCTGCCCGCGGAGTGAGCCCCCCTCGATGATCCGCGTGCTGCTCGCGGACGATCACGCCATCGTGCTCGAGGGCCTGCGCGCGTTACTCGACGGCGAGCCGGACATCACCGTCGCCGGATGGACCACCGACGGCACCGAGGTCCTGAAGCTGGTGCAGCAGCACAAGCCGGACGTCGTGGTGCTCGACCTCGAGCTCACTACGATCAAGGGCACCGCGGTGCTCGCCGCGCTGCGCGACCGCCCCACGCCTCCCAAGGTGCTCGTGCTGACCGCCTACAACGACGGTGAATCACTCCGCTCGGCGCTCGACGCCGGCGCGGACGGCCTGGCCCTCAAGACGGAATCGCCCCAACAGACGCTGACGGCGATCCGCCAGGTGCACGCGGGGCAGCTCGTCTTTCCCCAGGCTGCACGCCGCTGGATCGAGGGCCGGTCGGCCGGGGCACCCGGCGACTTGACGCCGCGCGAGCGCGAAGTCTGGACGCTCGTCGCCGGCGGGCTCACCAATCCGCAGATCGCCGAGCGGCTCGGTCTGTCCGACAATACGGTCAAATTCCACGTGCAGCATCTGTTCTCGAAGCTGGGCGTGAAGAACCGCACCGAAGCGGCCCTTAAGTACGCGCACGGCCGTTAGGCGGGCTTTTCCCGGGCCGGTATTCCGGAACCGCGAAATCGCTGTATCATCACGAGGTCTACCGAGGGGCCGAGTTAACGGCCGCGCGACTCACACTCCGAGCGAGGCGCGTCTTCTGCCGACGGCTCGAGACAATTCACCGCCACAAACTGGAGGAGACCGATGACCAGCGGCACTTATGCGGCAACCGGTCCTCGTTTCGCGCGGGACGAGACGCGAGTCATCTTCGCATCTTCGCTCGGTACGGTTTTCGAGTGGTACGACTTCTATCTGTATGCCACTCTGGCCCCATTTTTTGCGGCGCTGTTCTTTCCAAGCGGCAACGCCACAGCGGCGCTGTTGTCCGCGTTCGTGACGTATGCGGCGGGTTTCCTCGTGCGACCGTTCGGCGCACTAGTTTTTGGTCGCGTTGGTGATATTGTCGGCCGGAAATACACGTTTCTCGTGACGATTGTCTTCATGGGCGCCTCGACCTTCGCCGTCGGGCTGTTACCGACCTACAGCGCCATCGGCTGGGGCGCGCCCATCCTGCTCGTGCTGCTGCGGCTCGTCCAAGGCTTGGCCCTGGGAGGCGAGTACGGCGGCGCCGCCACCTACGTGGCGGAGCACGCGGCGGAGAACCGGCGTGGCTATGCCACGAGCTGGATCCAAACGACGGCCACACTGGGGTTCTTTCTCTCTCTGGCCGTGATCTACCTCTGCCGAGCCAACATGACGACCCAGCAGTTCACACAATGGGGCTGGCGCATTCCGTTTCTCGTGTCGTCGGTGTTGTTGGTGTTCTCCATCTACATCCGGTTGAAGCTTCAGGAGTCGCCGGTTTTCCAGAAGATCAAGAGCCAGGGGCAAACGTCCAAAGCGCCCCTCACGGAGAGCTTCGCCAATTGGAGCAACCTGAAGATCGTCCTGCTCGCGCTCATCGGAGCCACCGCCGGTCAAGGCGTGGTATGGTACACGGGGCAGTTCTACGCGCTGTTCTTTTTGATTATCACGCTCAAGCTCAGCTACGAGGCAGCCTATCTGTTAATCGCGCTGTCGCTCATCATCGGGACGCCGTTCTTCGTGTTATTCGGCCGGCTCTCTGACATCATCGGGCGCAAGAAGATCATCATGGCGGGTTGCCTCATCGCCGCTTTGACATACTTCCCGCTTTTCAAGGGGCTCACGCATTACGTCAATCCGGCGCTGGAAGAAGCAGCCGCGAAAACTCCGGTGTCGGTGACGGCGACCGATTGCCACTTGCACGTCTTCGTCGGCCCGTGGTCTAAGTTCACGCCTTGTGACCGAGCGAAGGACTTCCTTACCAAGCAGGGAATCTCGTTCGCCAGCACCGAGGCGGCCGCCGGCTCGCCCGACAGTTTGATCGTCAGGGTCGGCAATACGGAGGTCAAGGGATGGAACGAATCTGAAATCAAGGCGGCGCTCACCGCCGCCGGCTTCCCAGCCTCGGCCGACAAGAGCAGGATCAACTACGTGATGGCCGAGCTGATTCTGGTCATCATGGTGATTTACGTGACTATGGTATACGGGCCAATCGCAGCGTTCCTCGTGGAGTTGTTCCCGGCGCGTATCCGCTACACGTCGATGTCACTGCCCTATCATATCGGAAACGGCTGGTTCGGCGGCATGCTACCGTTGCTCGCGACCGCGATGGTAGCCGCGGCGGGGAATATCTATTACGGCTTGTGGTATCCGATCCTCGTCGCGGCGATGACCTTCGTCGTCGGCACGGTGTGGATCAAAGAGACCAAAGACCACAAGGTCCGCGTGGACCTGTAACCGCCCCGTCGAAGCGCCCCGACCCAGTGGGTCGGGGCGCTTTCTTTCATCCGCGCATCACTTCACGATCGTCAGGCCGTGCGGCACGCCGCCCGGGAACACGTAGGCGTACAGCAGCACGATCACGCCCACGACGGCCCCCAGGGCGACCGAATGCCAGAACACGTAGCGGAAGATGCTGCCTTCGTTCCCCACCTGATTCGTGGCCGAGGTCGCGACGGTGATGGACTGCGCGTCCACCATCTTGCCCATCACGCCGCCGGCCGAGTTGGCCGCGCACATCAGGATCGGATCGAGGCCGAGCTGCTGTGACGTGATCCGCTGCAGACTGCCGAACAGCGCGTTGGACGACGTGTCGCTGCCCGTCAGGGCCACGCCCAGCCACCCGAGGAACGTGCCGAAGAACGGGTAGAACCATCCGGTGCGCGTGAACGCGAGCCCCAGCACCGCGTCGAGCCCCGAGTAGCGCGTCGTGTACCCGAGCCCCAGCATAAACGAGATCGCGATGACCGCGAGCTTCATGCGCTTGAGTGTGTACCAGAAAATTTTCGCGAGTTGCACGGGGCCCACGCCGAGCAACAGCCCGGCGACGATCGCGGCGAAGAAGCACCCCGTGCCGGTCGCCGAGAGCCAGTTGAAATCGTACCGAGCCGCTTCGGGGGTAAGTTTGGTCACCACCGGCGCGGCGCGTGTCACCGCGAGATGCAGGTAAGGGACGTCCCAGACCGGAGTGGTCGCTCGGTTCATCGCCGCCTTGACGGGGGGCCAACCCCAGAGGAGCACAAAGAAGGAGAGGACGGCGAACGGCATCCACGCCTTGATGACTTGAGCCGGGGTGTGCCGGTGCGTGCCGGATGAGGCGGGCGTCGCCGCGCGCTCGTGCTCGAGCCTCCAGATCCGCTTCGGTTGCCAGAACCGCAGGAAGATCACCGTCACGACGAGCGAGATGATGCCGGCCCAGATGTCCACGAGGCTCGAGTCCACGTGGTTCGACCAGAGATACTGGATCGCGCTGAACGACACCCCCACCACCAGGATGGCGGGCAGCACCTCGAGCGTCTCGCTCCAGCTCACCATCGCCCGGACCAGCCAGAACGGCACGATGATCCCGGTGATGGGGAGGATACGGCCGATCATCGCGCTCAGGTCGGATTCCGGCAAGCCCGACACAGCCGCCAGCGTGTGCACCGGTGTCCCGATGGCGCCCCACGCCACCGGCGACGTGTTGGCAAGCAGATTGAGTGCCGCGGCGTGGAACGGCTTGAACCCGAGGCCGATCATGAAGGCACCCGCGATCGCCACCGGGGCCCCGAATCCCGCCGCCCCTTCGATGAACGCGCCGAAGCAGAACGCCACCAGCAGCAGCTGCAGTCGGCGGTCGGCCGTGATGCCCGCCACCGATTCCTTCATGATCTCGAACTGGCCGGTGAATACCGAGACGTCGTACAGATACACGGCCGCGAGCACGATCCAGGCGATCTTCAGCACGCCGAACCCGACGCCGTACAGGAAGCTCATGCCGGCGAGCGAGACCGGCATCCCGAACACCAGGACGGCCACGAGCACCGCCGTCCCGGCACCGGCGATCGCGCACCAGTGGGGCTTCAACCGGAGCCCCGCCAGCAGGCTGAACAGCACCAGAATCGGTAGTGCGGCAACGAGAGTGGAGAAGACCCAATTGTGCAGCGGATCGTACACCTGGGTCCAGGTCATGGCTCAGTCCTTCACCGTGAAGCGCACGGTGTCGGTGACGAGCGGCTGCAACGGCCGGTGCTTCGAATCGCCCACGACGGCGATGACGCGATGCGGCCCGGGCTTGAGAGAATCGAGCACGAACTCGGTCTGCCCGCGACCGAGGTGGATGATCCCCGTCACGCCACGCGGCATCGTGTCGTCGACGGGGGTCACATCGCGATCCACGAACAGGTGGTGGTGCCCCGTTCCCGGACGCTCGTCCGTGGCGGGGACGATCTCCACACCGGTGGCCGCCAACGTGATCTTCACGGGCCCGCTGAGCGTGGCCCCGTGAGCCGGCGTCGTGATCTTCACTTTCGCACTGCTGCCCGCCTGTGCCTGCACGCAACGGGGCAAGACCGCCGCCGCCGTCAGCGCCAGCCCGGCAATCCAGCATCGCATGGGGATCGGCCTCCACTTGGGGTGTGCGGCGAAGTGCTCTACGGCGTGTAAACGAGGGGCTTGCCGGGTCGCCGTCAAGGCGCCCGGCTAGTCCAGCCGCACCGCCCACAGGGCGGCTCGCATGCGGCCCGACGCATCGTGGCTGTGCCCGGCGACCCAGAGTAGGGGCGCAGCATCCTGCGCCCCTACATTATCGGAGACGGCGACGGCGGCACTGTGCTCGCCTCCCAGCGTGCCCAGGTCCAGCAGGCCGCCATCCGGTGTTCGCAGGAACGCGTGGGTGACGGGAAGCCCGCGGGCGTCGGTGTCTCCCGTCTGGCTCGCCCCCACGATGCAGCCGGTGTCGTTGATGGCGTTCGCGCAGCTGGTCCGCCCGCCGAGCGTTCCCAGGTCGATCATGCCGGCGCTGGCGGTCCACAGGAACGCGTGACCGCTGCCGCCCACCACTTCGGCCCGGTTGTTGATGCCCAGCGCCATGCTCGCGGCACCGAGCGTCCCCAGGTCGCGCATGCCGTCGGTCGCCGTCCACACGAAGGCACGCGGCTCGCCCGCCTTCGTTTCGGTCAGGCCGACCGCTGCGCCGTTTTCGTTCAGGTCGTGGGCGATGCTCGTCGCTCCGCCGAGGGTGCCGAGGGCGATCATCGTACCGGGCTCGGCGATGAGAAAGGCGTGCTTCGCCGGCGCCCCGGCGCCGCGGCTGTGCCCCGTCACCTGTCCGCGCCGGTTGACGGCGAGGGCCTCACTCTCGTTGCCCCCGAGCGTGCCGAGATCGAAGCTCGTGCCTGCCGACAAGAGATAGGCGTGGAAGTCGCCGAACCCGGTGTCGCCACCGCCGGCGATTTCGCCGTTGTCGTTGATGTCGTTCGCCGAGGTGTTCACACCGGTGAGCGGCTTCAGGTCGACGATCCCCAGCGTCTCTTCCCACAGGAACGCCCGGGTGCGGCCCTGGGCGTCGCGGCTCGTGCCGACGACCTGACCTCGGCGGTTCACGGCCTTCCCCTGGCTCACCGCACCACCCAGTGTGCCGAGGTCCCGGATGGAGACGGAGACTACCGCCGCCCGAGCTCTCGGCTGGCCCACAGTCCCGCCTCGACCGCCGTCTCGGGCGTCGGACCGTCGAACCGGCGCACCAGGATGGCGGCGCGACCGGCGCGCGCGACGGCGACGAGGTGCAGGATCGAGACCTGGCCCTCAGCGGGGCTGTACCGCAGCCGCAGCTGAGCGCCACCCGCTTCTCCCGCCGAGCCGAGCCGGATCCCCGGCCCCGCGCGCGTGTTGTAGTCGTCGACCCACGCCTGGAGTACGTCCATCGCGTCCTTCTGTGGTGCCTGCTCGGTCATCCGACGTGCCTTTCCTTCATAGAGTGCAAGAGCTGATCACCCTGACCGGGCTCGAGCAGGTGATAGCGCGCCTCGCCGAGGGGATCACGTTTCACCAGTTGGGCGCAGTACGCGGGGAGCCAGGCGGGGTAGTGACCCGGTGGGCCCCAGCCGCTCGTGTCGAACGCGCTGCGGCCGTCGGTGACCCGGAGGAGAGCGAGGTCGTCGTCCAGCCCAGCGGCCACAGCGTCTTGATCGAAGTCGGCGGCGCCGAACAACAGTCCGGCCTCCGCCCCGGCCTCTTTGACGTGATCCCGCAGCGACTCCACCGCCGCTCGTCCGATCGGCGCCTGCTGGCGCAGGCAGGCGATGAGGGCCTGGCGCGGCCCTGCGGGTCCCGTCAGGACGCCTTTGAGCTCAAGGAGATAGCCCCGCTCCGGCTCGGGCAGGGTGGCGCGTCGATGAATGCGGAGCTCTGCGACATCGAGTCCGACCTTGCGCAGCTCGCGTACCACGAGAATCTCGAAGTGTTCCGGCGTGAGCTCCGGCAATTCGGGCATCGCTCGACCCTCCTGGAGCGGAGAACGCAGACTCTACGGCAACGCGCTCCGGGCCGCCAGGTCCGCAGAAAAAGACGCCGTTCGGGGGGTTGCGCGCTCCCAACCCCGTCTCTATATCATCCGACTGTCGGTGAAGAGCCTCGCGCACCCACCTCATCTCGAGCGCGGAGGAGCGTATGCTGGTCGGTCGACGGGATTTCCTACGCCTCACCGCCAGCGCCGGAGCGGGCACCGCCATCGGCGGGCTCGTCGGCCTGGGCGTGACGCTGGCCCCGGCCATGGCACGGGCGCAGGAGCTCCGGATTAAGGACGCCAAGACGACGCCGAGCATCTGTCCGTTCTGCTCGGTCGGGTGCGGGACCCTCATTCACACGGTCGACGGCAAGATCGTCAATATCGAGGGCGACCCGCGCAGCCCGCACAACGAGGGCACCCTCTGCCCCAAGGGCGCGGCGATCTACCAGCTCCACATGAATCCGAATCGCACGACCAAGGTGCTGCACCGCAAACCGGGCGCGTCGGATTGGGAGGTCGTCGAGCTCGAATGGGCGATGGATCGCGTGGCCGAGCTGATCAAGAAGACCCGCGACGAGACGTTCATCGAGAAGCTCCCCAACGGGAAGCTCGTGAACATGACGCCCGCGATCTTCGGGCTCGGTGGCGCGACGCTCGACAACGAGTTCAATCATGTGTGCCAGAAATTCTGGCGCGGGCTCGGGGTC